>Ga0114950_10004670_pt1 | contig 10659 bp, 12 predicted proteins | sample N075metaG_FD_83503 | JGI IMG/M metagenome (GOLD analysis project Ga0114950, IMG submission 83503) | Deep subsurface microbial communities from Kermadec Trench to uncover new lineages of life (NeLLi) - N075 metaG | ecosystem: Environmental > Aquatic > Marine > Ocean trench > Sediment | place... | reverse complement strand
GATGACTCCAGCAGGCTCCGCGCGACACGCGTTCGATGAGCGCTCATCGCAAGCAGTGCGAGGGAGAAGATGACCGGCAGGATCACGAGCAGAGTACGGCGCACCATCATGAGTGTGGCCTATCCTTCTCCGCCTCAAGGCGCAGTGTCACGACAACGTGGTCACGACGAGTCTCTGACCGAGGTTGTTTGAGCCGCCAACCCGGCAGCGTGGCGAACGCACTAGCGAACCCCTGCGCATCGGCCATGGTGGCAACGATCGCTCGGACGGTGACGGCAGCCTCGGTGATCGACACGGATTCCGTCTGGGCAAGGACTTCGGCCGGCCAATACGCGAGAACCGATTCCAGGATCGACGAACAGTCCGTCAGTTCGGTCATCCGATGACCGGTCTTCCGCGTCTGCTCCAGGCGCCGCACCGCGGCTGCAAGTCGAAGCTCGGGCGGCTGTCCGCTCGCAGTGGACCGCTCGAATCCCGGCCCCAGGACCTGTTCGAACACTGTGGTCCTGGCCTCGACGACATCTTCAAGCTGTTCGCGCAACGCCATCGTCCTTCGCTCCAGGCCCCACACCAGTAGCGCGACGCACGTTGCCAGGATCATTCCCGCCTGTGCCATCCAGCGACGACGTAAACGGGTGACGCTCAAGGGGAGGAATCGCCCGGTAAGAACATTTAACGAAGCGGGATCGACGGACTCCGACAGGAACGGCGGGAGCGATTGTGGCGTCAAAGTGGCAGTGTCGTCCGGCAACGTCTCCAGCGCCGCCATGGGCACACCGCACGCCAGGATCCGACCGTCGCCCGGCAAATGGCGGTAGACGGCGTGCACCTGCTCGATCAGCAGACCCGGAAGAACACTCTCGAACAAGTAGCCTAACTGCCTGGCTCTCGGCCCGCGCCCGAACGAAGCGCGCGGGAAATCCGACGTATCAAGTAACGCCCAATAGAAGCTCTGCGACGGCCAGATGAGATGCTGGAACGCCTCGGACGACCTCATGACCTCCCCTCCCGCAGCGCCAACCGCCGGGTCGAGTGTCCATCCGAAAGCTCCACCTCGGATTCGCTGATTGCGGTGACGGTGTGGTCGCGAATTTGGTCGCCATCGCCGACCGTGAGCAGCCGATCTGATTCTGGATCGTAGAGAACCGCATAGAGCCGGCCGTTGTCCCGGGTAATGCCAATCAGTTCAAGGCGCAGCGGCGGTTTCCGCTTGGAACGATCACCCGCGACCGGCCCGCCGCGATCCGGCGTCGGCGGCGCATTCCAGAGTCGTGCCGCAAAAGCGGTTTGATCTATCGACTTCACGATTGCCTCGATCCCGACCGGGTCTGACGTCGGCCGCAACAACGTCATGCGTGGCGCCGCCGGTGCTTGAAGTGGCCCGAACGCCCACAACGCACAAACGGCGACTCCAGCCGTTCCGGCAAGCCACGTCACACGCATTCCGCGGCGCGCCACGGCGAATGGATCATTCCGGGATCGCAAGGCGTTGCACACGCTCCCATTGGTTGGACCTTTGTTTCACATACACCGACCACCATGAGCGCTGCAGCGCTCCGACCCGCACATCGACACGTATCGCCCAGGCATTGCTCGCCCCGACGATTCGGGGAGCGCTGCTGTCGGCCTGCCCGGTGGCAGGCAGTCCACTGACCGACGCACTCCGCCCGTCCGCCCTGGCGTTGAGGATCGCATCGGAACCGCCTCGCCCGGCGGCCCGGAGGGCCGCCTCAACGAGGTCGCGCGGGGCGGTGTTCACGTTGATGCTGTTGTTATTGTGCGTTGCCAGATACGCTCCGACCGCCGCTGGCGGAGGAGCTTCGGAATCCACCAATGCCGCATCGCGCCGCTCGTTACCGGCACCGAACCAGGTCGGCTGCGAACCGCTTCCTGTCGGGAAGACCGGCATCGACGAGTCCGACTGTGTTTCAGTGATGTAGTAGTCGAGTCCGAGCCCCTGGCCGCGCGGGAGATCCGTCCGATCGAGGACCCGACGTACTGATCCGGGAAGACACGAGCGAAGCGGCGACGCCGACCGTGCCACCGTGGCCGGCACCATGCCGCACTGGTCCCACGCATTGATCCACAACTCGAATGTGACACCGTCGATCTGCCACGCGTCGTGTAGGATTTCAATACGCGGAATATCGACTTCAGGCGCGAGAACGACACTCGCTGACATCGCGGTCAGCCAGTGGTGAATCGGCTCTTGGGCCGCATCGACCAGGTCGTCGGCCTCAACGGTGTTGTGAGCGAAATCCCACCCCACCCGGGCCGTCACGGCCCGCTGAAGCAGGCTCACCGATGCCGTGGCGACCAGAGCGAGTGTCGCCAACACGATCAGAAGCGCCACCCCGCGCCGGATTTGATCCGATGAGCGTTTCATGGGACTTCGAAGATTCTCCTGACGAGCGTGCCATCGTGGGTTGTGATCGCAATTGACAACAATCGCAGCTCCTCATCGATCTCACAGGTCCAGGCGCTGACCTTGTCCAAGAGCGGGCGCAGCTGATGGTTGCCGTCGTACGCCCGTTGCTCTCGTTGCAGGAGTCCCGACCGGAGGATGTAGCTGTGAATAGACGGCCCCCGGGCATCGCCTGTTCCGGTGGACCTGGTACGAATGCGTAGCACATCGTCTTCGACAGCGACCCGTTCTTCTGCATCACGCCGTCTCGCACGCGCCGGCACGGTGTCGCCGCTCTCCAGGTCGACATGAATCAAGTCCAGCACAGCCGTTGCAGCGAACTCCCAGTGGCCCGTCGCGGCAGCCGCGCCGCCGGCTTGTGCCGCGACCCGTGTCCACGCCGCGACGACCAACAGCAGGGCCGAGAGGATGCCCAGCGAGACAAGAGTCTCCACCATCGTCAGGCCGCGGCGCATCAATTAGTGTCCCCCGGCTCGGTTGGCGGCAGCCATCGGGCAACAGACGCGCCATCGCATGTAAAGACGAGCCACCCATGGTCGACGGCCGAGTCGTCATGCTCCAGATGCCGAACGAGCACCGAAGGTTGCTCCTGGACGACGCTTGGCCATTGAATCTCAAACGATCGCTCAGTGATTTCACTGTCCAGGCCAAATGCTGAGGGTTCCGCGATGAACTGATCGGCCAGCGAAGCCAGTTGGTGGATCGCCAGCGGCGGGCGTGTCGCACCGAGTGCCCGTGAGGCCTGCCGGAGGATCGGCACACATGACCCCACCACGATTGCCATCAGGACGGTGGCAATCAGTACCTCGACAAGGGTCAGACCGCGGCGCGCCCTCATGGATTCGCTCCCGGTCCATCGGTCCGGATGTATCCGGTCAGTCCATACACGTGCCAGCGCAAGACTGTTTCGCCCGCCTGCACGGTGACTCGATAGTCCTTGCTACGGCCGAGGCGATCAAATGTGATCGTCTCGTCGCCGGAACTCGCCCGAACCTGAACCGTGACCTCCGCGGGCAACGTCACAGTCGCAAGCAGCTCGGTTGACCGGATCCCCTGCACGTTCACATGGCGTTGCGTGCCATCCAGTCGCAGGGATGCCGGTTCACCGCTTCGCGCAAGCAGGCGCGTATGGGCGTCCAAATCGCGCAATCGACTCGCCGTGGCCTGCAGCTTCGCACGGGTACTCGTCGCCGCCAGCCGAACCCCGGTGACGGTGAATGTCAGCGATAAGAGCACCACGACCGCCAGTAATTCCAGCAGCGTGAACCCAGGATCCTGCGGTCTAGAAGTTGTGAGCCGGAACAGGTTCATTGCTCGGTATCCCGCAGGTTGACCGAACTGAGATCGGCATCCTCGCCCTCACCACCCGGCTGGCCGTCGGCTCCGTAGGTGATCACCTCGTAGGGATGGCCGTCTGGTCCGGGCATCACATAGAGGAAGTTGCCGCCCCACGGATCGCGCAATTGACCCGTACTGAGGTAGTACGAATCCATTGGTTTGGCAGAGCCATCAGTGAGCGCGGCGAGGCCTTGCTCGTTACTCGGCCAGGCACTGTGCTCCAGGCGGTACTTCTCGAGCTGGGTCATGACCAGGCCGATGCCGCTCTTGGCCAGCTCGTGCTTGGCCTTCCCAAATGAGCCGGCGAAGCCGACGAGCAGTGTGCCGGCCATCAGGCCGAGGATCACGACCACCGCGAGGACCTCGACGAGCGTCATCGCCGACCGATGCTTCGGGTCGCGGTGGCCCAGACAGGTCTCGCGGTCCACTGTGGCGCATTGACTTCGGTTCTTCTTCATCAGACAACCTCCTGCAAACGCAGTAGCGGCAGGATCGCTGCCATGACGACGATCCCAACAAGGACTGCGAGCGTCAGGATCACACACGGTTCCAGCAGGGTCGCCAGTCGATCGATCATCCGGTTGGCCTGACGCGCGTAGCGACGGCCCAATCGATCCAGCAGTGTGTCGAGCTCGCCGCTGGTCTGCCCGATCTGCAACAGCCTTTGAAACTCGGCGTCAAACCAATAGTCGTCATCCAGCGCCGCCGCCACATCCTCGCCGCGTTCGACTCGATTGGCCGCATCCTCCAGCCTCTGACGCAATGTGATCCCCGTCGTCGTCGGCGCGACGACCCGCAGCGCATCGACCATCGGCACGCCGGTGCGGAGCAGCGCAGCGAGCTGCACCGAGAGCCGGGCGACTGCCAATCGTCGCGGCAGGCGCGGTGACAACTCGCGCAGCCAAGCTGGAGGCGCGATGCCGCGTGACACACAGATCCCGGCGCCCGCAATGATCGCGAGTGCCAGTGCCAAAGCACCGCCCGCCAGAATCACGCAATTGCCAGCGAGGAACTGTCCGAACCACATGACCCTGGCCGTCAGTGGCGGCGTCTCGACGCCGGCGTCGGCCAAGACGCCGGCAAGATCCGGCAGAGTCTTGACGCTCAGGAAGACGACCACGCCAAGGCCCACAACCGCAACGACCATGGGGTACGCCAGGGCGCCCGCAAGCTTCTGGCCCAATTCGCCCGCCCGCTCATGGTGACGCGACAGCGTCCGCAGGACATCCGGCAGCGTGCCGCTGTGTTGCCCGGCCTCGACCATGGCGATCTCGCTGCGGTCAAACCATCCGGGATGCTCGCTCATCGCCGAGGCGAGCGCGGATCCGCAGCGCAGCCGTTCCCCGAGGTCGACGAGCATGCTGCGTAGCGCCGATCGCCGGCGTCTGACGGAACCTGCGACCGTTTCACAGGCCTCCAGCAACGGTAGTCCGGAATCCAGCATGGTCGAGAGCCCGTCGTAGAGCTCCGCACGCTCATTGCGTCGTCGTTTACGCTGATACTTGTGCTGTGCTTGCACGAATCCGCCGAAAATCCCGCCCGACCGGCGAGTGTCACTGGACCGTTGCTTGATCGGTCGCAGTTCGATGACTTGCAGGCCGATGCGGCGCAGCTCGGCGCGGACGTCCGCTGCGCAGGATGCCGAGAGTTCCCCTGATCGCTGAACCGAGCGGTCGGGACCTCTCTGTAAGGCTGTGTACCGCCAGACGGTCATTCAGCGCCCTCCACCACGCGTTTGGCCTCCTCGGCCGTTGTCTTGCCGGCGTCAACCAGCCGCTTTCCCGCCTCACGCAATGTGCGCATCCCATTGGCCCTGGCCGCCGAGCGCAGTGTGCCAAGCAAGGCACCCTGCGAGATCATGTCGCGAATGTCCTGATTGATCACCATCAGCTCGAACAGGCCTGTCCGTCCCTGGAATCCTGTCTCGACGCACGCCTCGCAGCCCTTGCCCTGGCAGTCTGGATGCGTCAGTCGTACCAGCCGCTGTGCCAATGCCGCCGAGAGTGACGCGCTCACGAGATACGGCTCAATACCGAGGTCGATCAGTCGTGTGACAGCACTGGCAGCGTCGTTGGTATGGAGCGTCGACAGGACCAGATGCCCGGTCAAGCTCGCCTGGATGGCGATCCGCGCGGTCTCAGCGTCACGGATCTCACCGACCATGACCACGTCAGGATCCTGGCGCAGAATGTGACGAAGCCCGGTTGCAAACGTGAGGCCCTTGCGGGTGTTCACCTGTGTCTGGCTGAGCGCCAGCCCGACTGCAGAGAGCTCGTACTCGATCGGATCCTCGATCGTCATGATGTTGACCTGCGCCGAGCCGATATGTCGCAGGGTCGAGTACAGCGTCGTTGTCTTGCCGGAGCCGGTCGGGCCCGTCACCAGGATGATCCCATTGGTTCGGGTGGCCCTCTCCAGGAACGGTTCGGCGACATCCGGCGACATGCCGACCCGCTCCAGGTCACACAACTGCCGGCTATTGTCCAGCAGCCGAATGACCGCCCGCTCGCCGTGGCTCGTCGGAAGCGTGCTGATCCGCAGATCGACCGCGTGCTCACCGATCGTGACGGTCGCACGACCGTCCTGCGGCATTCGCCGTTCGGCGATGTCCATCCGCCCCATGACCTTGATCCGGCTGATTACCGCAGGCGTCAGTTGACGCGGGATCTCGCGTACGGTGTGCAAGACACCGTCGAGCCTGTATCGCACCAGGGTCCTGTCATCGAGCGGCTGCACGTGGACGTCGCTGGCTGCACGTCCCAGAGCCTGGAACAGGAGCGTATCCACCAGTTTCACGACCGGCGCTTTGCCTTGTGTGCTCAGCAGATCCCGATCGGCCTCCGCCAGCAAGCGATCGATCTCGTCATCGACGGCCTGTGCGCCCAGCTCGACTTCGGTGCTCTCATCCGTCGTGTGGGTTTCCCGATAGGCCTCGTCGATCGCATGAGCGATCGATTCCGGATCCATCACGACCGGCTCGACATCGATCTCGAGCCGAACACCGACATTGAAAATGGCGGCAGGATCCGTCGTGCTCGCGACCGCAAGCCGCTCAACACCATCACTCGCGCCCTGGGACAGGATCAAGTGTGAGCGTGCAAAGTCGCGGGGAATGAACTCCAGGAAGCAAGCGCTCGCCAAGTGCGGCTGTACCGCCTCGGTCTGTTCCACCAATCCGTCAGTATGGGCTGCCGAGACAGACATCACTCGATCACCCTCGGCTCAACCACCGGCCAGCCGTCATGGAGCTTGGCGGCGAACAGCTCGCGACCGCTGAGATATTTGAGGTCCTCGAAGTTGCCGTGGCGCAGGATGTTCACCCGGATGAACAGATAGAAGCGAGCTCGGCTGGTGGACGCTGAGCGACTCTTGAAGAGCTCTCCCACCAGCGGCAAGTCGCCCAAAAACGGCACCTGGGACGTCGCCTCCGCCGTCGTCGTGACGTCCAGGCCGCCGACAACCACGGTGTACCCGTCGGGAATAGTCACGACGCTCTGCACCGTGTTCTGTTGTCTCGGTGGAGGCAGCGACGGGTCGGTCGACTCACCGACGAACGCGCTGAGCGACAACGAATACTCCAGAACCAGATGGTCGCCTTCGGCGATCTGTGGTGTCACCGTTACCGTGATCCCGGCATCCTGCGTGCCACCGAAAGAGGTCGTTGCCACAGTCGTGGATGCATTGGTGCTCAGGAACGGTTCCTGCAACACCGAGTCAAGGCTGGCCTGCTGGTTGTTGTTCACCAGCACCTTTGAGATATTGAGGTTCCGCCCCTCATTGATTGTCTCCAGGGCGCGGATCAGTACCCGGAAATCACCGGGGCTCAGGACGAGCGCCGTGCCGCCGGCGCCCGACGCGGTCTCTGCCGGCTCCAGTCCGGCCATGCCCAGGCCAAACAGGGATGCGAGGTTGATCAGCGTGCTGCCGCTGATGGCCATGGCTTGCAGCTCGACGCCCAGGTCACGCGTGTTGCCATCGGTCATGCTCAAGACCATCGCCTCAAGCATGACCTGGGGCTGTCGTACATCGAGCGTCCGGAGGAGCTCCTCGATCTGGGCGAGTCGTCGCGCTTCGCCGATTGCAATCAGCGTGTTCGTCCCCTCGTCGGCCGTTAGTACGAGCGACCGAGCGATGTCGGACGTCGCCCTTGCGGCCGGCATCGGCGCGCCGCGGCTCTCCGATCGCATAGCAGGTTCGCGTTCAGCGGTTCGGAACCCGGGAATTGCCAGAGCCCCTGGCGGCAGCACGTCGCGCTCGGTGCGCTGCCTCGCGGCCGGCTCTGCATTGGGTTCTGAAGGCTGGTCACGCCCGGCGTCCAGGGCACCGGCCTCTATCAGGCGACTGAGGATATCGAGGATCTCGACAACGCCCCGATTGCGGATCCGAAACGAACGAATGGGCCGTCGGGCCTCAACGGGAACGGCGTCCAGACGCTCGATCAGTTGCTCGATACGTTGATGTTCGTTCGCCGTGGCGGTCACGATGAGTGTGCCGGTCAAGACATTTGTCACGATCCGCCATCGATCGGCCGACCCGCGCGGGCCCTGATCCTGTGCGGTCTCTTCGAGCAGCTCTCCGACTTCCACAAGTGAGAAGTGCCTGGGCGCATAGGTTCGGCTGGTAACTGCCTGTCGCCGATCGAACTGGTCGATCAGTTCAATCCACTCAGCGACCTCGTGCTCTGGAGCCACAAGCACCACTGCGCTGCCGTCCGGCAGCGGCGTCAGCTTGCCATCCAGCGGCGTCGTCGCAAGCGTATTCCGGGCTGTTACAGCACCGGTGACAAGCGCGGCCACTTGGGATGCGTCGAGGAACTCGACCGGAACCTGGCGAATGGCCACATCGGCATGCGGTACGTCAATGACCTGGATCCAGTCGAGTATCTCGTTGACCCGCGGACGGACGTCGGAAAGAAGAAGACGAGGTTCGCCACCGAGCGCCGTCACTGATCCACCGGGCTTGGAGATGAGCGGTGTAACCGCCTCGATGACTCGCTTCGACGGTTGATGACGAAGCGGAACAACGACAGTCGCAAACCAGGCTCTGGTCGTGGGTCGGATGGTCGGTTCGATCCGTGCCCGAGCCGAGGCCTCAGCCAACCGCACAATGCTCAGGACGTCGTCGCCCGGCATCTGGACACTGGTGAGGCCTCGGGACACCAGCAACTGATTCGCGAGCGACCAGAGTTCCTCATCGTCAACAGCCTCACCGAGCCGCAAGGTAACGGTCGCACCCTTGAGCGCCTTCGCGTCGTACTCAAGCTCCAGATTCAGGCGCTCTGCACACAGATCCACCAGACGAGCCAATTCGAGTTGTCCCGAGAGCGCCGTTGTGGGCTGGCCGCCAGCGTACGCAACACATGCGAACACGGCAGCGGCCGAGAGCCAGGTCACGACGCTTGTCAAGGAGGTTGCTGTGAAAGACATTGCCGTGTCGCTCTTGTTGCTGGCGGTGGATCTGAACCCCGATTCGAGTATCCGCCAACCGCTGTAGTAGATCACGCAAGTACCGTCTGTGTCTCTCACTTGTCACTTGGAGCAAGTGACAAGTGAGCCACAAATGGCGTCTGTCGTGCCATACTTCTCCGGACACCCGGGAATTCCCGGTTGGCGACACCGGATCCCAGGGTTACGCATGAGACAGCAACGGTCTTATGGCACGAAGGAGCAAAAGCCGCCCAGGATCCGTGGTCAGCGCACGCTTTGCCGCTGTGCTCGCCGCGGTCGCCAGCGAGAAACGACGGTCGATTCTGCTGGAACTTACAAGAGGACCAATGGACAAACGGGCGCTGGCCGAAGCGACCGGGTTCACAATCTCTTCGGTGACCCACCACCTGAAACCGCTTTGCAGACTCAGTCTTGTGCGGGTCGATCGCAAAGGGCCACCTCGGAGCTACCGGCTCGGCCGGTACGCATCGGCCATCGTCGGCAGAGAGAAAGCCATCCTCAATGTTCTTGCTCCCGATGGCGTTGGCGTGACGCTGACAATTCCGGTCAGCGTCCGCCGCGCCTAACCCATGGTGATTGTGGCGCTTACCGATCTTGCCACAACTATCTGAACAAACCCTTCCAAGAAGGACTCACACGCCGGGCTTGCGCTCGCCTCCATAGGGGCGACTCCGTACGAGAAGTCTCTCTGCTTGGCCTCCTCCGCAATCCCGACCCCGACAGGAGCAATCAATCGTGATTTAGAGCCAGACCAATGAAGCCAGTGTGAGCACGGACGCCCTCGACTTGACGGACCGCAGAGCCAACCCCATATCAGAGGTGGAGGCAACGCATGTCAGGGGAAGAAAACGGTGTGTTCGTGTCCTCGGTGTCATTACCGGATCTGGTTGAGGTCGTCAGATATCGGGCGAGATTGGAGATCCTGATAGCGCTCGCTCGCGCGCCAAAGGACGTTTCGACCCTGGCGGCCGACTTGGATCTGGCCCTTTCCACGGTCAGTCACCATCTGCGCCCGTTGTACGGTTGGGGGCTGGTTCAGTTCGACCGCATCGACAAGCACCACGTCTACCGACTCGGCCGGCAGATACTGCGGACCCTCTGCGGTGACACAATGCATCTCTCGATCAACATGAGCCAAGGACTGCACCTTGTGCTTCAGTGTCCCGCCAACGTGGCGGTCCGCTGGGATCCACCCTCCGCAGCGAATCGGGGTCGCAACATTCCGAATCGCGGTGCGGTATAGCGGTCTCCCTCCGGCCCGAGCTTTACATTCGCTACTCACCGACGGCCTGATTCCACGCGGATGTCACGACATCGCGGTTAGCGTCGAGGTTGGCTTTGGCGGTCGCGACCGCGGCGTGGCTGCGCATCTCAGCCAGAGCGGCGTGGGCCTCGGGGTCCGGCGGCCGGTCGAGCTTGGCGGCAATGCGTTCGTCTGCGAGGCAGTTG
>Ga0114950_10004669_pt1 | contig 10660 bp, 6 predicted proteins | sample N075metaG_FD_83503 | JGI IMG/M metagenome (GOLD analysis project Ga0114950, IMG submission 83503) | Deep subsurface microbial communities from Kermadec Trench to uncover new lineages of life (NeLLi) - N075 metaG | ecosystem: Environmental > Aquatic > Marine > Ocean trench > Sediment | place... | reverse complement strand
GGAGGTCGACGGCAATCGACTGCCGAGTCTCGAGTTCAATGGTGTGCGTTTGGCAGGCAAAGCCATTGTCGGCGGCGATGCGTATGTAGAGGCCATCAGTGCCGCCTCAATATTGGCAAAAGTCCGGCGCGACGCGATCATGCGTGACTACGATCGCCTGTATCCTGGCTATGGTTTTGCACAACACAAGGGCTATGGCACTGTTTTTCATCGGGAATCGCTGCTCCGATTGGGCCCCTGCCAGCAGCACAGACGAAGTTTCAGGCCAGTCTCGGAGATGCCGGAGCCTGTGAAAATTCGACTGCAAACGGGCTACAATAAGTAGCCGGCTGCGATGCCATAACAACAATAAAAACCACTTACAAAACCGAGCCCACTGACGAGCCAATGACCGAAACTTTCGTCCATCTGCATTTGCATACCGAATTTTCCATTGTGGACGGAACGGTTCGAATCCCTGCGCTCATAGACAAATGCGTGGCCGGGAAAATGCCGGCGGTCGCGATGACCGACCAGAGCAACCTGTTTGGCCTGGTCAAGTTTTACCGTCGTGCATTGCAAAACGGCGTGAAGCCAATTATCGGCGTCGACCTCAAGGTGAGAGATCCGGATGATGAAGACCGTCCGTACAAAATGGTTTTGTTGTGCCAGAGCGTCGAGGGTTATCGTCGACTGACGCGCCTCGTCAGCCGGACCTACCTCGAAGGTCAGCATCGCGGCATACCGATGGCAGAGCGGGACTGGCTGACACGTGAAAACTGCGAAGACCTTATTGCATTGTCGGGCGGCGTATACGGCGATATCGGCAGGGCACTGATTGCCGGACACGAGGGTGTTGCAACCGAACGCCTCAAAAGTTGGCTGTCTTTATTCGGTGACCGCTTCTACCTGGAACTGGCACGCACCGGACGTGCGGGGGAAGACTCGTACGTGCATGCAGCCATTGCGCTCGCGAGTCAGAACAATACGCCGGTTGTTGCGACCAATGACGTGCGATTTCTGGTCGCTGACGATTTCGTGTCGCATGAAGCCAGAGTGTGTATTCAGCAGGGGCGAGTGCTCAGCGATGCTGATCGTCCCAAGGAGTATACGGAGCAACAGTATCTTCGTTCTGCTGACGAAATGCAGGCCTTGTTTGCCGATGTGCCCGAGGCCCTGGTCAATACTGTCGAAATCGCCAAGCGCTGCAGTCTGGACCTGAAACTGGGCGAGTCGGTGTTGCCGGAGTTTCCCGTACCCGAAGGACAAACAATCGACGGCTACCTGCGTGCTGAGTCAGAACGCGGATTGCAGGCTTTCCTGGACAAGAAAGTTGCCAGTGGTGAGATGGACGCAGCCGAGCTGAAGAATTTCTCCGCACCGTACGGCGCCCGACTAAAATCTGAGCTCGATGTCATTTCCGGTATGGGGTTTTCCGGCTACTTCCTGATCGTTGCCGACTTTATTGACTGGGCCAAACGTCAGGAAATTCCGGTTGGTCCGGGTCGAGGATCGGGCGCCGGCTCGCTGGTTGCCTATATGCTTGGCATTACGGATATCGATCCCCTGGAGCACGACCTGCTGTTCGAACGATTCCTGAACCCTGAGCGCGTCTCCATGCCGGATTTCGACGTCGACTTCTGTATGGAAGGAAGAGACCGGGTTATTGACTATGTCGCCAAGCGCTATGGCCGTGATCGTGTCTCGCAGATCATTACCTATGGAACGATGGCGGCCAAAGCCGTCATCCGGGATACCGGCCGGGTTCTCGGTCATCCCTACGCATTCGTTGATCGAATTGCAAAACAAGTGCCGTTCGAAATTGGCATTACGCTCGACAAAGCGCTGGAGCAGGACGACGAGCTTGCGGCAATGTACGAAGAAGACGAAGAAGTTCGTGCGCTTATTGATCTCGCCCGCTCGCTGGAAGGCCTGGTGAGGAATGCTGGCAAGCACGCCGGCGGTGTGGTCATTGCGCCGAACAAGCTCACCGACTTCACTCCGCTTTATTGTGAACAAGGCGGCGTCAACATCGTCACACAGCTGGACAAAGACGACGTCGAGGCAGCGGGCCTCGTCAAATTCGACTTTCTCGGCCTGAAAACGCTCACCATCATTGATTGGACGGTGCGCATCGTTAATGCGGGGCGCGAAGATGATCTTATCGATATCGCCACGATTCCCTCCAAGGACGCGAAGACATTCGAGCTGCTCCGCGAGTGCAAGACGACAGCCGTATTCCAGCTCGAGTCTCGCGGCATGCGCGATCTCATCAAACGCCTGCGCCCCGATCATTTCGGCGATCTGGTGGCGTTGGTTGCACTGTTTCGGCCAGGCCCGCTGCAATCCGGCATGGTCGACGATTTCATCAAGCGCAAACACGACCAGAACAAAGCAGACATCGACTATCTGCACCCGGACCTGAAATGGGTGCTTGAGCCTACCTATGGCGTCATCCTGTACCAGGAACAGGTGATGCAGATCGCGCAGGTGCTTGCCGGTTATACGCTGGGCGGCGCCGATTTATTGCGGCGCGCGATGGGCAAGAAAAAACCGGAAGAAATGGCCAAGCAGCGCGAAGTCTTTGTTGACGGTGCTATAGAACACGGTGTGACAAAAGCCACGGCCACGCGAATTTTCGATTTAATGGAGAAATTTGCGGCGTACGGTTTCAACAAGTCTCACTCGGCGGCGTACGCCATGTTGTCGTATCAGACTGCCTATCTTAAAGCGCACCACACCTCGGCGTTCATGGCGGCGGTTATGAGCGCCGATCTCGACAACACCGATCGCCTGGTCGTGTTGAAGGATGATTGTCGTCACCTGGGGATAAAACTCAATCCGCCGGATATCGACCGGTCGAATTATCATTTCAGTGTCGCGGATGATGATTCAATCTTGTACGGACTTGGCGCGATCAAAGGCGTTGGCAAGAGCGCGGTCGAGTCCATTGTCAAAGAGAGAGAGGCCAATGGATCGTTTCAGGACCTCAAGGATTTTTGCCGCCGCCTTGATCACGACAAGGTGAATCGGCGAGCGATTGAGGCAATGATCAAATCGGGCGCGCTGGATCGAAGCGACAACTCACGGCGCGGTCTCGTCCAGGAGTTGCCCGAGGCCCTGAAAAGCGCGGAGCAGGAAGCGCGTGCAAAAGCGGCCGGACAAAACGACATGTTTGGCATTGCCGAGGTGCAGGAAAAAACAGAGCCAACCCGGCCGGTGCACCTCAAGGAGTGGACCGAGCACGAATTTTTGATGAATGAAAAAGAAGCGTTGGGTCTCTACCTGACGGGCCACCCGTTTGACGCGGTACGAAATGACGCGCGGTTTTTCGTTGCAGGCAAGCTTGGCGATATTAATTCCGAACCGGCACCACAAAACAACAGCGGTGAGCGTAATTACGCTCAATCAAGACGGGAAGTGACGGTCGCCGGGCTTATTATGGATGTGCGCAAGCGCGGCAACCGGGTAACAGTCATATTGGACGATAATACCGGGCGACTGGAAGTCAGCCTGTTCAGCGAGGCGTTTCAGGACTTCAAGCACTTGTTGCTCAAAGACGAGATCGTGGTGATCAGCGGCACGTTGCGCTATGACGATTTCACGGGCGGGTGGCAGGTCAACGCGAAAGATGTTCTCGAAATCGACCGCGTCATCGAAAACCGGGCCAGATCCATGATCATCCAGGTGGCACCGAACGGGCAGGGACCGGCATTGATGACACAACTTCACGACCTGTTATTGCCCTATCGACAGGGCCGATGCGACGTTTCGGTGCAATACACCGGGGTCGATGCAGCGGCTCGATTCGAGCTTGGGCCGGAGTGGAGTGTGCGTCCAAGTCGCGAATTGCGTGACAAGTTGAATGATCTGCTGGGGCAAAATAGTGTCCGGATGGTCTACGCAATGGACCGGGAAATGAGGTAAGGTGCGCCTCTTGGACCTTGAGAAACAACTCGACAACTGAATCGTATGGACCTGAAATTTCTGGATTTTGAACAACCCATCGCCGAGCTCGAGGCAAAGATCGAAGAGCTTCGTTTCGTTGGGGAAGATTCGGAAGTCAACATCAACGAAGAGGTTGCGCGGCTCAAGGTCAAGAGCGAACAGCTGACCAAAAGCATTTTCGCAAAACTCAGTTCCTGGCAGGTGACCCAGGTTGCGCGCCATCCCATGCGTCCGTATACCGCAGATTACCTGAAACTCATTGCGCCGGATTTTCAGGAGCTGCACGGTGATCGAATGTTTGCCGATGATTCGGCCATTATCGGTGGCCTGGGTCGTATTGATGGGCGTTCTGTCGTCTTTATCGGTCATCAAAAGGGCCGGGATACAAAAGAACGGGTGCGTCGCAATTACGGTATGCCCAAGCCCGAGGGCTATCGAAAGGCGCAACGCTTGATGAAAATGGCAGAGAAATTTTCGCTACCCATCATCACCTTTATCGATACCCCTGGAGCGTATCCGGGCCTGGGTGCGGAAGAGCGCGGCCAAAGTGAAGCGATTGCGTACAGCCTGTTCCTGATGTCACGGCTAAAGACGCCGATCATCAGTGTGGTTATCGGCGAGGGCGGTTCCGGTGGCGCGCTTGCCATTGGCGTTTGCGACCGTTTGCTGATGCTGCAATACAGTATCTACTCGGTGATCTCGCCGGAGGGTTGCGCGTCGATTTTGTGGAAGAGCGCAGAGAAAGCAGAAGACGCGGCCGAGGCGATGCGAATTACTGCGGACAGCCTGAGCGGCTTTGGCCTGGTAGACGAAGTGTTGCCAGAGCCACTCGGTGGGGCGCATCGCGATCCGGGTGCTATTGCCGAGGTCGTTCGCACCGCCTTGCTGCAAAACCTCGATCAACTGGAAAAACTGGATTCGGAGCAATTGCTGGCGGAGCGATTTAGGCGCCTGGCCGGCGTCGGGCAATTCAAAGAAGCCTGATTTTGCCTGTCTGGCTTTCTTGCGGCATGTCATTTACCTCCGAACAACTCAAACACCAATTGTCCACACTGGCCGCGGGCAGCCCGGCCAGGCGATTCGTTGTCGCTTTTAGTGGCGGTCTCGATTCCACGATCCTGTTGCACGCGCTGCAATCTTTGCACGATGAGCTGGCTATTCCTGTTATTGCGGTGCATGTGCAACACGATCTGCATCCGGATGCGCTCATTTGGGAATCGCATTGTGAAGCGACGGCCACAGAGTTTGGAGTCGATTACCGGACTGTCGCCATCGAAGTCGATCGAAGCTCGGGAAGAGGTCTTGAGGCAAGTGCACGCAATGCTCGCTACGAGGCATTGCAGCAAATGATGCAGACGGGTGACTGGTTGTTAAGCGCCCATCACCAGGATGACCAGGCCGAAACCTTGCTGCTGAACCTGTTGCGTGGAAGTGGCATGGCCGGATTGGCCGGCATTGGCAGAATTCAGGCCTTTGGGCCAGCACAGCTGGTAAGGCCGTTGCTGGACGTGCCACAAGAAGAGTTGCGGGCATACGCCGCTGCGCATGGGCTGACATGGCTGGACGATCCTTCGAACGCCAACACGGACTTTGATCGAAACTACCTGCGACATGATGTTCTTCCCATCCTGGCTAAACGCTGGCCGGCGGCAAGCTCACGGCTGGCGAGGAGTGCGGAACTGGCAAGTGAGGCAAGTGCGCTGCTGGACCATCTTGCCGACGATGACCTGCAGTCGCTGGGGCAGCCACAACGCATCGAAATCACAGCGCTGAGCGCACTCCCCGATGACCGCCAACGAAATGTATTGCGACGCGCACTCAAACGCTCCGGCCTGAATAGCGCCCCAACAACAGCCCTGCGACGAATTATCGACGAATTGCTCCCGGCAAAAGCGGACGCCGAACCCCTGGTAAGCTGGAAAGGTGCCCAGGCCCGCCGCTACCGCGACTTTCTATACCTGTTACCCGAACTCCCGAACAATCCAACAGACCAGAATTACAAACTGAACACCGACAATCGCTCCGTAGCTCTTCCCGGCCTGGGTAGCGTCAGCCTGGACGAACGCGCCGGACCCGGTATTCGGCGCGCGGTTATCGAAAATGGACTCGAAATTCGATTTCGAACCGGCGGCGAAGAAATCCGACCCGTCGGCCACGATTGCACGCATAAGCTCAAAAAACTCCTCCAGCAAGAAGGCATCGTCCCCTGGATGAGAGACAGAATCCCGTTACTCTACGTCGGCAACCACCTGGTAGCGGTAGCAAACCTGTGGATCTCAGCTGACGAAGCCGATAACAATGGTCTGTGCGTGCGTTGGGAGAACCATCCGACCCTATATTAAAGATCGGAAAAAATGGGCTTGATCACGGGAGGCCTTGTCAGGACTGTCGAGAGGCAGGACGCCGAACGGCAAGTGCACTAAATCAGCGTTACTAACTCCAATCCCGACCATTGAACGAAAACTATGACTGGACGTACTCGCAGCGCGTCCTGACAAGGCCTCCCGTGATCAAGCCCATTTTTCTGTAGCGACCAAAGCCAATAGGAATTAAGTAAACTGTCCCCGGAATTGTCTGCAGGGGGACGATCTGGTAACGTACAACACCGTCTTTATTCAAATGACGGGTCTTCAAAAACCCCGGCAGTCAACCATAATAAGCAGGTCGCCAACAGGACGGCCAGGGTCAAACTATGACATCGTATGTTTTCATAACCGGCGGCGTAGTGTCGTCATTAGGCAAGGGTATTACCTCCGCCTGCCTGGGCGCGATTTTAGAATCACGCGGCCTGTCGATCAGCATGATCAAGCTGGATCCCTACATAAACGTCGATCCGGGCACGATGAGCCCATTTCAGCACGGTGAGGTGTTTGTCACCGAGGACGGCACGGAAACAGATCTTGATCTCGGCCATTACGAGCGCTTCGTACGCACTGTAACGGGCCGCCACAGCAATTACACCACCGGCCGAATATACGAAAGCGTAATCGGCAAGGAAAGACGAGGCGAGTACCTGGGAGCAACTGTGCAGGTCATTCCGCATATCACGGACGAAATCAAGGCCGGCGTGAAGAAGGGCGCAGGTGATGCCGATATTTGCCTGGTAGAGATCGGCGGAACCGTAGGCGACATCGAATCGCTGCCATTTCTGGAAGCCATTCGCCAGATGGGCATCGAACTGGGCCACGACAAAGTGGTGTATGTGCACCTGACCCTTGTGCCTTACATCGCCACCTCCGGTGAAATAAAGACCAAACCCACCCAGCACTCGGTTAAGGAACTTCGCTCCATTGGTATACAGCCGGATATCCTGGTGTGTCGTTCGGAAAAGCCGTTACCGGACGAACAGCGACGAAAAATCGCATTGTTTACCAATGTGCCGGAGAAAGCGGTCATCTCCGCCAGCGACGTAGACGATCTGTACAAGATTCCTGGATTGATGCACGCACAGGGTCTTGATGAAATCGTTGCCAAACAGTTGCATCTCGATTTGCCCGAGGCGGACTTAAGTGAATGGGAAGCGATCGTCGAGGCGAAAAAAAACCCGGAAGGGGAAGTGCACGTGGCCATGGTCGGCAAGTACGTCGACCTGCGGGATGCCTATATCTCACTGAGCGAAGCTCTGCTGCATGGCGGCATTCAAACAAGATCAAGAGTCAATATTCATTACTTCGAATCACAGGACGTCGTGGAGAAAGGTGTCGATTGTCTGAAAGACATGGACGGCATAGTCGTACCGGGCGGATTTGGCGACCGCGGCATCGAAGGCAAGATCATGGCCGTACGCTATGCGCGGGAAAATAGCGTGCCGTATCTCGGGATCTGTCTTGGAATGCAGTTGGCGGTAATCGAGGCGGCACGCAACCTTGCCGGCCTGGAAGGCGCACATAGCACCGAGTTCGACAAGAACACGCCGCATCCGGTGGTTGCACTGATCACAGAATGGCAAACCGGCGAAGGCGTTACCGAAGAGAGAGACGAGGACTCCGATAAGGGCGGCACCATGCGCCTCGGCGCTCAGTCCATCAGGCTGGAAGACGGCTCGCAGGTAGCCGAAATATACGGTAAGTCAGAGATTTTTGAACGCCATCGTCATCGCTACGAGGTGAACAACAATTACCGCGAGCAACTTTCCGCGGCCGGCCTGAAGTTCACTGGCCTGTCGGTGGATGACCTGGTTGAGATGATCGAGCTGCCGGGTCACCCCTGGTTTGTGGCCAGCCAGTTTCACCCGGAGTTCACCTCGAATCCGCGTGACGGGCATCCGCTGTTCAGCAGCTTCATTCGGGCTGCGCGTGTGCACCATGCCGAATCACAGCCCGTGGCGGCACAGGCATGAATCTGTGCGGCTTTGAGGTTGGCCCGGACAAGCCGATCTTCCTGATCGCCGGCACCTGTGTGGTTGAAACCGAGCAGATGACGATTGATACGGCAGGTGCACTAAAAGAGATAACCGACGATCTTGGCATTCCGTTTATCTACAAGTCGTCGTTCGATAAAGCAAACCGAAGCTCACGCGACGGGTTTCGTGGTCCGGGCATGGAAGAGGGCTTGCGCATCCTGTCGGAAGTAAAAAGTCAGCTCGGCCTGCCGGTGCTTACCGATGTGCATGAAGATACGCCAATGGATGAAGTCGCATCGGTGGTTGATGTCTTGCAGACGCCGGCCTTTCTTGCGCGGCAAACAAACTACATCCTGAAAGTTGCGAGCCAGGGAAAACCGGTCAACATAAAAAAGGGCCAGTTCCTTTCCCCATGGGAAATGCAAAACGTGGTCGACAAGGCCAGATCAACTGGTAATGAAGACATCATGGTGTGTGAGCGCGGTTTCACCTTTGGCTACAATAACCTGGTTTCCGATATGCGCAGCCTGGCCATCATGCGCGGCACAGGCAGTCCGGTCGTATTTGACGCCACCCATTCCGTGCAGTTGCCGGGCGCAAAAGGCACATCATCCGGCGGTCAGCGCGAATTCATTCCCGTATTGGCGCGTGCGGCGACGGCAGCAGGCGTGTCGGGTTTATTTATGGAAACGCATCCGGACCCGGAAAAGGCATTGAGCGACGGGCCGAACGCGTGGCCACTGGACAAGATGCGCGCGTTGCTTGAAACACTCAAAGAAATCGACAGCGTTGTAAAAGCCCAAGCCTACGCGGAAGCAGACTTCGGACTTTAAGAATAATGATAAAGATTGCAGAGATACACGCCAGGGAAATTCTTGATTCACGCGGCAACCCAACGATCGAAGCAGACGTTAGACTTGCCGACGGCAGCGAGGCGCGTGCAGCGGTGCCATCCGGTGCATCCACCGGATCGAGGGAAGCGGTAGAATTGAGAGACGGCGACAAGAGCCGCTACCTCGGCAAGGGCGTGCTAAAAGCGGTAGCAAACGTCAACGGCGTGTTGCGCGATGCGCTAGTGGGTAAAGAGTTTGCTGATCAGCGCGCGCTCGACGATCGCATGATCGAACTCGACGGCAGCGACAATAAAGGCGTGCTGGGCGCCAATGCCTTGCTGGCAATTTCTCTCGCGACAGCGAAGGCGCATGCAATTGCCGAAGGCCTTCCGTTGTACCGTCATTTGGGCGACAGCGTAACGATGCCGGTCCCCATGATGAATATCATCAACGGCGGCGCACACGCGGACAACAGTGTCGACATTCAGGAGTTCATGATCCTGCCGGTCGGCGCGCCGAATTTTGCAGAGGCGCTGCGTTACGGCGCCGAAATTTTTCACTCACTCAAGAGCGTTTTGAGCGGTCAGGGCCTGAATACGGCTGTCGGCGACGAAGGCGGCTTTGCGCCGGACCTGCCGTCAAATCGTGCGGCACTGGACACGATCGCCGTTGCGGTCGAAAAAGCGGGATTCAGCTTAGGCGACGATATTTTGCTGGGGCTGGACGTTGCCAGCTCGGAGTTTTATGAAAATGGCCAATATCGGCTCGCCTCGGAGAATCGCGACTTCGATTCCGCCGGTTTTTGCGATTTCCTGTCGGAACTGGCAGACAGCTACCCCATTATTTCGATCGAAGACGGCATGGACGAAGGCGACTGGGAGGGCTGGGCCCAGCTGACCCAGGCGATTGGCGACCGGGTGCAGCTGGTCGGGGACGACCTTTTTGTCACTAACACCAAAATCCTCAGCCGTGGAATAAATGAAAATATTGCCAATTCTATATTGATAAAACCTAACCAAATCGGTACCTTAAGCGAAACTCTTGATGCGATTACTATGGCAGTGGATGCAAAGTACTCGGCCGTCATCTCACATCGATCAGGTGAGACCTCGGACGCGACAATTGCCGACATTGCAGTAGGCACCAGGGCGACTCAGATCAAGACCGGTTCACTGTCCCGATCTGACCGCATTGCGAAGTACAACCAGTTGTTGCGCATCGAAGAGGAATTGGGTGATCAGGCGACATATGCCGGGCGTTCCGCATTTTCTGTAGCGGTTCAGTGATGGTGGAACGACGATTGGGGAATCAGATTGATCAGCATGCGATGGATTATCGCGGTTTTGGCCATTGCCATAGTGGTGATGCAGGCGCAATTGTGGCTGTCAGAGGATGGCTATCGTAAGACCCGCGATCTGCGACAAGCCGCGCAGCAGCAGCGCTTGCTTAACGATCAACTTACGGAAAGAAATGTTGCGCTGGATGCAGAAGTGCTCAATTTGAAAAACAGTCATGAAGCCGCCGAGGAAAGGGCGCGCACCAATCTTGGCATGATCGG
>Ga0114950_10004666_pt1 | contig 10663 bp, 7 predicted proteins | sample N075metaG_FD_83503 | JGI IMG/M metagenome (GOLD analysis project Ga0114950, IMG submission 83503) | Deep subsurface microbial communities from Kermadec Trench to uncover new lineages of life (NeLLi) - N075 metaG | ecosystem: Environmental > Aquatic > Marine > Ocean trench > Sediment | place... | reverse complement strand
GTGGGGAAAGTGGCCGACATTCGACAGCGTATCCACGACGAAGAACGGAAGGTTCGCGGCCATGACGTCCACTTCCTCTGTGCGTGGGCCGTTCCCGTGTGGGGATCCACCTATGAGGAGGTACACGGGGACCGTGATCTTCGGCAGCAGCGGGGCGAGTGAATCGGGCTCCGTTGCGCGAGCCATGGCGACGTACGCGTCGATGGTCGCCGAGAGATCTCCCTCGGCTCCCTCGGTGTACCGGCGCACGACGTCGTCGGTAACCCAACTGGGATCGTTCGATGACTCGCGCAGCTCCTTCTCGATTCTTTCCTGTATGAATCCGACGCCTAGAAGTTTGAGCAGCGGTGCGAGCTTCATCGCGCGCCGAAAACCACTGGTCGTTGCGGATTCCGTCACGCCCCCTTCAAGCGACAGAATGCCGCGTACCAAGTCGGGACGCAGATAAGCCAACCGGAGAGCGATGCTCGATCCGACACTGTGAGCGACGAGGAGTACATCGCGCACCTCTAGCGAGTCCAGAACGGCTCCGACACGTCGGGCCTGGGCGGTGAGCGAGTAATCGGCTGCTCGTGGACGGCTGGACCGTCCTACGCCCAATGGTTCAATGTAATAGCCCGATAGCCCTCGTCGCGTAGTGACCTGACAACGTTGCGGTACCCGTAGGCAGACCCAAGCAGACCAGGAAGTAGCACCACCGGGGGGCCAACACCCACATCGCGAACTGAAAGTGATTCTCCCGGGGCGACGACAATCGACTTCGTGGCCGTATCAGCGAAAACCAAAACCATTAGCAACCACATGACTCCTCCTGGCAGACCTTCGCGGATGCTGACGGGCCGGCGACAAGTAAACGTCAAGCGATTGCCCCATCGATTGGCTTGACGCCTGCTTGCGGTGCGCTCGCGACGTTCGACGCGTGAAACCGCAGGAGCAGTACCATGCGTCGAGCAAAACAACTAGACGGTCAGCAGTCGATCTCGCGGCGTGACGTGCTTGGGAGGCTTGCGTTCCTCTTCGCGGGTGTGGCGACAACAGCGTGCACGCCGGTTCGAGTGGTCCTCCATATGTATCCGGAGAAGTTCGACACCCAACCGGATCTCGTGCGACGCGTGCTGTGCGCGTTCGTGGCAACAGTGGTGCCTGGCGCGCCATCTGACGACCGGAATCTGGCGCGTGCCTGTCTGGACCCGGACTATCCGCTTGCGAAGTACGCCGGTTTTCTGGCCTCCGACCTGTGCAAGCGGTCGAAGCAGATGTTCGCCGACCCAAACTTCGAAGCCCTCACCTTAGATCAGCGTGCCGCGGTAATCGAAAACGCACTGCAAGCAGATGGAACGACCGCGCGCCTATACGACGGAGCGATCTATCTCAGTCAGGTGGCGTTCTATGCCGGGATTTACGATGACGACCGTGGGTGTCCGCTGATCGGCTTTGAAGGCCGGTATCGGTTCCATGGACTGGAGGCGACGTCGTATCCACACCCGGAGCGATTCCTGGCTCGGGCGATCACCGTTGATGGAAACCCAGCTTGAGAGGCAGTCATGACATACGTAGACACTGACGTTCTGATCATCGGCTCCGGGTTTGGTGCGGCGGCGCCCGCACTCCGTTTGGCGCAGGCAGGATTTCGTGTAGTGATGGTCGAGAAAGGACCACCTATCGATCCGCTACGTGATTTCCGGCAGACGCAGGATCCGAAATACCTATTGCGCTATCTGAAGGGTCTGTCGGGTGACAACCTGAGTTTGACGTACGCCGAGGCGCTGGGCGGTGGGTCAGGGTTCTACGAGATGGTCTCACTGCGGGCGCCAAGCCAAGCTTTCGCACAGGTGGATCACAACGGTGCACCGCTGTGGCCTGCTCAACTCGATCGCGCGATGATGGATCCCTACTACGACATGGCCGAGCAAATGCTATCAGTCGAGCAGATCGCCCCACACGAAGTGCCCAAGAGTGGACTGGTCTTCGCTCAAATGATGAAGAACTTGGGCTACAGCTGTGAACGTGCGCGATACGCGGTTCGCGGTTGTTGGGGCAGCGGGTTCTGCGTCACCGGATGCATCTATGGGGCGAAGCAGTCACTCCTGCTCAACTATCTCCCCCAAGCCGTCGAGGCAGGAGTCACGATCGCTGCCAACCATGAAGTGACCCGCATCCGCCCGCTGGATGAGGTGCACAACACACCCCGAGCGGAGTCACTGCATGACACACCATACCGCTACGAGGTGTGGTGCTGCGAATCACCAACAGGCAACTGGTCGTGGTATCGAACGAAGATGTTGATATTGGCAGGTGGGGCCGTAGGGACCGCTAAGTTGCTACTCAACGCCAAGACGGACCTCCCTCTACTGAGCGATCAGGTCGGAAAGAACGTCGCTTTCAACGGTGGAGTGAAAACAGCGGGCATGCTTCCCAAGCACTTCCCCAAGGGTGACATGTTCGTGGGCCGATCACATCCAGGGATGATCAGTTACGAGTTTCTCCGATCTCATGGCATCACGATCTCGGCCGGTAAACCGATGCCGCTTCAAGCCGTGGCCTCCGCCCGATTGCGACTCGACGGGGATACCCGTGAGCCCAGCTATTGGGGGACTGCCAACGTAGAACTGATGCAGCAATACCGACATCGCATGATGGTGCTGGTGGCGTTTGGCATGACGCCACCTCTGGGTGCCATCATCCGAAAAGAGAACGGCAGTTTTGAAACCAGATTGCCGCTATCAGACGATTTGCGGTCTTACTACAACGAAACCAAGGAGCTGTTGCACTCGATCTTCACGGGAAACGGATGCCGGATCGTCGAGGCCAAGTTCGTTGACGGTAAAGGGCGCCCTCATCAAGATCTACATTTCTCGACGGCTCACCAGGTCGGTTCCTGCCGAATGGCTGATCGTAAGACCCGTGGCGTGGTCGATGCGAGTGGAGAGGTCTTCGATTACCCCGGCATGTACGTTACGGACGGAGCGGCGATACCGAGTTCCCTAGCTGTCAACACTAGTCTGACGATCCTGGCAAACGCGGAACGCATCGTGGCGGGCATCTTGTCGCGCGTGCATGTGGGACGCCCATCCGCTGGAGTGATTGTGAACCGGGAGACCTGACACGCCTCTCGATCGGCTGTATAGTCCGTGGCGATGCTTACCGCGACCCTCTTGTTGTTCTCGACCGGAGCGGTACAAACCACTCAAGCACCCGATTCCGGCTTTACGATTCCCGCCATTCAGACCGAGACGCCACCGGATATCGATGGTGTCATCGGCGACGGCGAATGGCCGAACGCCGCGCACGCCACCGACTTTATCCGATTCGAGCCACAGCGTGGAACGCCGTCTCTCTGGCGCACCGACGCCATGGTACCCTACGACTCGAGCCAGATCTATGTGGCGTTTGTCGTCTGGGATCCGGATGCGCCGGCAGCACAGCTCACCCGGCGCGATGCACACCTACTCAACGACGATGCGGTAGTCCTCCTCCTCGATACGCATAACGACAAGCAATCAGCATACTACTTCATGACCAACCTGCTGGGTACGCAGACCGACGGGCGGGTGGCCAATGATGGACGGACGGTGGACGATACGTGGGACGCCGTTGAGCTTCGAAATCGAATTCCAAGAAGAGTTCAAGCGTTTCGAGAGCGACTTTCAGAACCGAGCACTCCAACTCAATATCGGCTACAACACGCGCGAGTTCAACTCCCGGATGAACCTCAAATAAATTTGAAACAGAGGTGAAGACTCTTTCTAGTCGGCCTCCACCCCACGGTCCGCTGTTCGGCTGTCAGGACCTTCATAGCCGTGAGCGAAGCTTCGATCTCGCTCCAATGGAGCCGACCCTTCGCGGCGTGCGCTGCCCAAAGGTGCTGGCCGACGATTTCAACGTCCGGTTCGGGCTCAGTCAGTTCCGCTCTCAGCGCGTTCGCATGTTCATCATGCATTGCAGTCGCCTCTTCCATCACCTCGTTCAGATGGGCAACGATTTCGTCCAGCTCTTTCATTTGTCCTACTGTCAGACCGAGTTGCTCGGACCGATCGAGCAGAGAAGCTGGTGAAAAGGCTTGGAGGCGCGGCATTTTCTGCAGAGGTCCGTCACCCTGTCCCATCATCAGGTGCATCCCTTGCCCCCTTGCGCTTCCAGGGGTTTGGGCAGAGAGGCTCGCCACGGCGACCAGCGTAGCGACCGTTGCCAAAACCATGATGTGTGCCTGCAGTATCTTGGCAATAGAAAAAACAGGGACACGATAGAATGACCGCACCGCTCGATCGCCCGCCGCTGCCCGAGGAGATGGAAGTTTTCGGATCTACCGATATCGGAAAGGTCCGCAAGACCAATCAGGACCATTTTCTCCTCTGCTCGCTCGAGAAACACACCCAAATACATCAGACGAGCCTGTCGGAAGACGATCGACCGTCGGTTGGCAGCGAGCAGGTCGCATATCTGGCAATGGTGGCAGACGGTGTGGGTGGCGGCGCCGGGGGAGAGGAAGCCAGCCGACTGGCAATCCAATCAGTCGTCAGCTACGTGCAGCACAGTATGGATTGCTACTATCGAACCAACGTCGTTGAGCAAGATTTTCTCACAGAACTCACCGATGCGGCAATGGAATGTCACTCGAGGGTGCTCACCAAGGCCCAGCAGAATCCTGAATACCGTGGTATGGCCACGACCCTTACAGTCGCCGTAGGCGTCTGGCCCTATGCCTACGTGCTTCAGATGGGTGACAGCCGGTGTTACCTGCTGATGGGCGACAGGCTGGTCCAGATTACGCGCGATCAAACCGTGGCGGAGGATCTGGTGGAACGAGGAGTCATGACCCGATCGGGAGCGGAGCACTCGCGATGGGCCCATGTGCTGTCCAGTGCGGTCGGTGGCCAAGAGGCCGCCCCGAAGGTAACGCGTGTCGATCAAGCGTGGGACTCAGTCCTTCTGCTCTGCAGCGACGGGCTCACCAAGCACGTATCGGAGGATCAGATTCGCGACCGACTCCTTGCGATGGAGTCGTCAGAACAGGTCTGCAATCGACTCGTTCAGGATGCCCTGGATAAGGGTGGGACCGACAACGTGACTGTGGTCGTGGGACGGGTGCAACGGAAAGAAAGTTAGATCACAAAACGCCGGGTGTGCGGAAACGCGAACAGTTTACCGCCGGCAAGCACGCCAAGGCTTGGGCCGTGTTGAACGCGATGCCAACGACCCACTGGTTACCGATGGAGCTGACGGAGGGCATGAAGGGTTGTGGCGGGTCCACAAAATTGGCCTCAAGTCCGAAGAAGAGATCGCGGCGCTAAAAGAAGACGCGCCGGCTTCGGCGTGGCCTCGTGCGATGCCTGTTATACCAGGCATCTGTTCTCCGCCGAGGAGGCGCGGCAGCCGCAGGGCACCTTCCACGCCAGCCCGGATTACGCTTTGTGGTACGGCTGGAGCGAGATGGTGCGGGACCTCCGGGAGATCAAGGAGAAGGCTGCAGAACTTCGCGGTGGAGGCTAGGCGGCTTCAGTAAGTTGGGCAACGAGTTCACTCGTTGCCCAACTTCGCCTTCACCTCTTCAAACCAATTCTCCACTACTATGAGCGGCGCCTCGAACTGCGACGGTGTGGCAATACTCCGCGTCATGAGAAACCGCCCGTCCGATGCCACGTCCCACGCGGTGTAGAAATTCGCATCGATGACCGCCACGTCCGAAGGAATCTCAAACAGCACCCTCGGCTCTCCAGCACGCAGCGTCGTCCCGACAGTGACCGGAACGGCGACCATCTCACTATTCAGGTTGCGGTAATAGACCTCACGCCCGTCGCGACTCCAGAGCGCTCCCGTTCCGCCTGCGGCCGATACCTGCAGCCTTCCGGCGTTCACGTCAGGGAAATGGCGGATGAAGACGTCAATACGGCCTTGCTCGTCCGATTGGTAGACGATTGCCCGCCCATCTGGAGAGATGCTGAACGCCATTTCGTCGTACTGCGTCGCCAGCAGCGGTCGCGGCACGCTGTCGACACCCACTTCGATCACGAGGAGATCGCGCCCACCACTGGCGGCCGACAACGCGCCGCTCCTGAACACGAACCACCGCCCGTCCGGCGAGGCGGCGGCCTCATCGAACAACCCCTCGGCCACCAACACGTCATCACCAGTACCGTCCGCGCGCCGATAGAACACGCCCTCCGCCTCACCGCGAGAGGCGAAGATGATGGACTTTCCGTCCGGCATCCACCTTGGCCGGTACTCCGTATCCTCGCCGAACGAGACGCGCATGCGTGGACCCCGTGGAAGCGACTTGACCCAGATATCTTCACCGGCAGCGGTGGCCAATCCGATCGCGACCTGCGTCTCGTCCGGCGATAGCGCCCAGCCGTAGTTCGCGGCCACCGTGATGTGACGGAACGTGTCGGTCGAGTCAACCTGCGTGACACGCCCCTCTTGGTCGATCCAGACGAACTCGAACTCCTGCTGGTTTACCGCGGCGCCCGACCGCATGACCAAGGTCCCGGAAGCCGAGAACATCACCAGAGGAACGTTGCCGACGGACGCCACGCTGTCGAGCAACGCCACCGGCGTTCCACGCACCTCGAGTGAGGCAAGATCAAACGGCAGGGCAAACATGGGCCCTGTACCCCGAGTAAAGGCTAGGTGTCCGGTCGATAAATACTGCGCAACGCTGGCTCCAGCCACCACTTCTTGCGCCTCCCCAGTCTCGAAATCGAGCACCCAGATCGCGCTCTCGGCACAGGGTGCCGGGCAGACCTGAAACAACAGGCCGCGAGCGTTTGGAAGCGGCTGCAGCGCGTCGAAGGACAATGAGGCCGACTCCCAAATCACAGTCGATGCACCGCCCTGGTCGGACACGCGCGCGAGCCGGCGTCCACCACCGGTCATCACGTACACGATCGTGCCATCATCCAACCACGTCATCCCCCCAACGCGGCCGGCGACGCCGGCTTCGACCACGGTCGTGCCCGCTCCGCCATCGATCGGGACCTTGATCATCCGCCCTCCCCCATGGAACGCGACCCAGGCTCCGTCCGGCGACACGGCAAAGTTCACTACCCCGTCCGTGCCGGCGAGCGGCCTGGCTGAGTGTTTGTCGCGGTCCTTCACCCAAAGCTGCCGGGGAGTGGCTTCTCCCGGGCCGACGTAAACGATCCGCGAACCGTCCGCTGTGGGCACGACCAGATTCGTGGGGTCGGGCGCTTGCGACGGCGGCAATCCCAACGCGTATCGGGAAACGGCCGGCGCCGGTGTAGCACGCGTGACGCTCCAGATGGCGACTGCCGTCATCACGACCGCAACGATCGCAAGTGGCACGACCAACTTGGATCGGTGTGGTGCACCACCTGCCACACCGGCGGGCGTCGTCGGGCCTGCACTCGAATCCGCCAACATCTCCGCGAATTTCGCCGCAGTCGCAAAGCGATCGGCAGGAAGCTTCTGCAATGCGGTCTGCACCGCCGCCACGACGTTGGGCGGCGTGGTCTTTCGATAGGTGGTAATCGGCTCCGGGTCCGACGACAAGACCTTCGCCACGATCGACTGCACCGTCGGACCCGTAAACGGGGGCTCACCCGCCAGCATTTCGTACAACACGCTGCCAATGGCATAGATGTCGGTGCGCGCGTCGATCTCACGCTCTCCCATCGCCTGTTCGGGCGACATGTAGTGCGGTGTTCCCAGCGACATGCCGGTTTCGGTAAGCCGCGAGTCGCCTTCGGTGCGGCTCGCCGCTAGGGCAATACCGAAATCGGCCACCATCGCGCGTCCATCGTGCAGGAGAATATTCTCCGGCTTGATGTCGCGATGGATCACACCGTGTCGGTGCGCGTAATCGAGCGCACCGGCGATTTCCGTCGCGATGCGTACGGCGTCGTTCACCGGCAACTGCTTTTCCTTGTCCAATCGGTCACGCAACGTCTCGCCTTCGACAAACGGCATGACGTAGAACACGGTGCCATCCACTTCACCAGAATCGTGGAGCGGCAGGATGTGCGGGTGTTGCAGGTTCGCCGTTGTCTTGATTTCGGATAGGAACCGCTCGGCCCCTATTACGGCGGCTAGTTCTGGGCGTAAGACCTTGAGGGCGACCTTGCGATCGTGCTTGACGTCATGCGCTAGGTAAACGGTCGCCATGCCGCCTTCGCCGAGTTCACGTTCGATCTGGTAGCGGTCCGCGAGGGCGGTGGAGAGGGAGGAAGCTATCGGCATAAAGCTAGAATTTAGAGTTGAGAATTAGAATTCCTAGACCAAGATGTCTCCGAGTCGGGCGCTGCGCGAGTCCCACGTTGATTCAGCTAGCCACCATTCATTCTCAAATCACCACTAAAGGCCTACCAGGACGCCCCGGTAAGTCAGTATTGTAACGTCCACTCCGGTCCTCTCTCGCCTGACCGTCCGAGTAATCGGCAACGCCGCCTTTGTGGCGGCAGGAACCGCTACTACTTGACTCGGGACTCGAACTGAACACCATAAATGCTATGGTGGGAACTCCTTCTCGGTTACAACAGCCGATCAGGGCCGAGGTGTTCGGCATCGAACGACTTGGGCAACACGCCGAAAGTCTGGCGGCAGCCCAACCCACCGCCGATAAACACGCAAGAGGACGTCGGCTACTCCCCCGGGTCCGCGAGAACGGGAAAGTGCTTCTCGCTGGCTACCGGAACATTGTCGAGGTGGTTCGACAGAAAAGTCAGATCACGCAAGCCGAAGAGTGGCTCCTCGACAACTTTCACGTAGTAGACGAACAGGTCCGGGAAATCCGGGATCACCTCCCACGAAGCTTTTACAAGATCCTGCCAAAGATCGCCGAGGGTTACCACCTCGGAGGATACCCGCGCGTCTATGGGCTGGCATGGGCTTACGTCGCTCATACCGACAGTCGATTTGACCTGGATACGCTGCAGGCCTTCGTGCGGGCCTACCAGCGCACCCAGCCACTCGGCATCGGTGAGCTCTGGGCCGTCGCCATCCATCTTCGTGTAGCCCTCGTCGAAAACCTGCGGCGGCTGTCCGAGCAGATCATCCGCGCCCGCCAGGCGCGCGCGCGCGCGGACGAAGTGGCCGATCGCCTTCTGGGTCTCAGCGATCGACCGGCGGAACGCACCGATGATGTATTGAAACGGCTGGGCACCACTCCCCTCGACAGCGCGTTTGCTGTCCAGCTCGTACAGCGGCTTCGTGACCAGCCCGCTTCGATCATGCCGGCCCTCGACTGGCTCCACGAAAATCTCGCTGCACAAGGTACTTCTCCCAACGAAGTCGTTTCCCAGGCCCACCAGGCTCAGGCAGCCGCGAACATCACGGTTCGCAACATCATCACGAGCATGCGGTGGATGGCTTCCATCGACTGGGAAAAGTTCTTCGAAGGTGTCAGTCTAGTGGACGAAGTCCTCCGAACGGGTCCCGTGTTCGCGGCCATGGATTTCAACACCCGCGACAAGTACCGAACACAGATCGAGGAGCTGTCCCGAGGTTCGAAGCGATCGGAACTGGAGGTGGCACGCGAAGCTGTGCGGCTGGCCCGCGAAGCCACTTCTCCCATCGCCCCCCCCCACCCCGAGAAGGATCCGGGATACTATCTCGTGTCCGGTGGTAGGCTGGCCTTCGAGAGACGGCTGGGGTTTCGCGTCCCCTACCGAATTCGCATCCGACGGGCATGGCGGGCCCATGCGGTGGCCGGCTATTTCGGGGCGATCGGCGTTCTCACCGCCCTCGTTCTCTCCGGCCCTCTGTTCGTAACCTGGGCCACCGGAGCGGGCACCCCAATCCTCGTTCTCCTGGGAATCCTTGCCCTGGTGCCAGCCTCTGATATCGCCGTGGCCATCGTCCATCGCCTGGTCACTGCTCTAGTCCCCCCCCGGTTGCTCTGCAAGCTCGAACTCGCGCACGGCGTGCCGGCCGACCTTCGAACCATGGTGGTCGTGCCCACGCTGCTCACGAGCCGCGCGGGTATCGAAGAGTCCGTCGAACGGCTCCAGGTTCACTTCCTGGCGAATCCAGCGGGACACCTCCACTTCGCACTCCTCACCGACTGGAAGGACGCTCCCCACGAAAACATGCCCGGCGATCAGGACCTCCTCACCGAGCTGGCCGACGAAATCGCCCAACTCAATGACCGATATGGGAGTCCGCCCGGTGGTGGGGAGCGGTTCATGGTTTTGCATCGCCGGCGCCTCCGGAACGAGAAGGAGGGCAAGTGGATCGGCTGGGAACGGAAACGGGGGAAACTGCACGAACTAAATCGACTTCTTCGGGGCGCCACCGATACCACGTTCATTCCTATCAACGGCAGAACGCCAGTCGCACCCGACGGCGTCCGTTACGTCATCACGTTGGACGCCGACACTCTGCTTCCACGGACGGCCGCCTACCGCCTCGTCGGGGCAATGGCCCACCCGTTGAATCGCCCCCGCCTGGACCCCGAAAAGGGACGGGTCGTCGGTGGATACGCCATCCTCCAGCCACGGATCGTTCCGTCCCTGCCGACGGGACCGGGAAGCACGATCTACCAGCGGATCGTGTCGGGCCCCGGAGGCGTAGACCCCTATGCCGGTGCGGTGTCCGATGTCTACCAGGACCTGTTCGGAGAGGGGTCGTACACGGGGAAAGGTATTTACGACGTCGATGCATTCGAAGCGGCTCTTGCAGGGCGGGTCCCGGAAAATGCGCTCCTCAG
>Ga0114950_10004665_pt1 | contig 10663 bp, 9 predicted proteins | sample N075metaG_FD_83503 | JGI IMG/M metagenome (GOLD analysis project Ga0114950, IMG submission 83503) | Deep subsurface microbial communities from Kermadec Trench to uncover new lineages of life (NeLLi) - N075 metaG | ecosystem: Environmental > Aquatic > Marine > Ocean trench > Sediment | place... | reverse complement strand
TTTGTGCCGCACGAGCGTGTAGGGATCGGTCGGCTTGTAATTGAAGAGCAACATCCGGACACGGCGAAGCAACTCGTCGAAAGACAACTCTTCTTCGCAGATGAACGACACCTTTCCGTCTTTGGGTGCCTCTCCAATGACACCTAGACCGGTTTCACGAGCGATGCCCTCGATCAATTGTGCGTAGGTGCCGTCCTTGATACTAAAAAAGTACTTTCGATTTTCCGGATCGACCGACTCGATGGCGGCAGGAATGTTCAGCGTAGTCGTGGGGCCGGACGCTTCGCCCGCGGACGAAGCCTTCTCCTTCCGCCCCATGCGACTCCGTGGTCGGTCGGCGGGATTCGGCGTGCCCTTTCGCGCAGAGGGTGGCTCTGTGGCCTTCTTTCGCCCGCGGCTACGATGATCGTTGAGCGAAGTTGGTGCAATTCTTGGCGTCGTCGGTCTTGGATTTGGGTCTTCGGACTTGAGCAGATCATCAATGCGCTTGCGGAGACTCGGATCGATCTCGACCTTCTCTACTTGCTTCTCCTCGATCTTTTCATCCGCCTGCGTAGGGTTCTGTTCCTTCTTGTCATTCTGATCCGCCGCGGGTTTCTTGCCCTTCTTTGATCCCGTTTTGGCGCGTGGCGGCCGAACTCGCTTGCGCCGTTCTTCAGCGACCTTCTTTGCCGCGGCGCGTTTGGCGGCAGCGTCGTCGGTACCGTTCTTGGCGCCGTCCTTGCCTTGCTCTTTGGGCGGCGGTGACGCCTGAGCGAACACCGAACACGTCATCAGCACCAATGTCGCCATGGCGACTAGTGCGCCGATCCGACGACAACGATTGGGGAGCAACGAAACTCTTGCTGCGGTCATGGCCGCGTCTCCTGTTGATTCGGCCGAACTCGCGGAACAGAGCCGGTCGCGGCGGATCCTCGATGAAGCATGGACCATCATTCCATCACACCTGAAACACTACTTCTCTTCCTAGTTCTTACCGGCACCCTTGGAACGCGCGGGCGGGCGCCGGCTCGACCTTCCGCCCCTAGCGCCCCGCTTGCTCTTGGGCACGCGTCGTGAGCCTAGCTTGGTCGCCCGGGAACGCCCCGTCGACTTTCGCGTGGATGGCGCTTGTGCAGCACTCGAGCCCGGTTTCGTGCCACCCGAATCCTTGGGCGACGCCAACCTGCCTGACAGCGAACCGTCCACTTTTTCCGCCGCCGGCGACCCTTTTTCCGGTATGGCAGCGCTATCTCCGCCGGAGTTCGGGGTCGATTCCGACTCCTCGAGCTCCTTGCGCGAATCCTTGTCGGTGCCGCCGTCGGTCCCTCGAACGGTCTTGGCAGCGCCCGAATTCGAATCCGCCTCAGCCGATTCCGCCGACTCTTTTTCCTGCGACGTTTCGTCCTTGTCTGCGACGGTCACCACCGACGACTCGCCCTTGTCTTCCTCACCTTCGGCCTCGGAATCGTCCTCGGCGTCCCAGTCCGGCTCGCCCAATGCTTCCCGAATAAGTCTGGTAGCCCGTTTGAGCGTCGGAAAGTCGTCTGCGTCTCTTGCCCGCACAACGTTGCTGGCCACGGTTCCGATCGGATAAACGAAGTACTCATTCTGTCTACGCACAATCACGCCTCTGGGATGCACGTAAAGCAACTCACCACCGTCGAATTCATCGCCCGGACTGAAGTAGGTCGTGTCGCGTGCGCGGTTGTGATAGATCATCACCTCGTCGTGCCTGTAATCTCCGTCACGACTCTTGAGCACCATGACCAGCTGCCGTTGGCGCCCATCTTGCCACCGTTTTGGGCCCGTATCCTCTGGTGGCTTCTTCTCGACGTCCTGCTTCTTCTTTTTTTCGCGAACCGTAACCTCGATCTGTGCCGTGCCACTGTTTTCGGACCCGTCCGTAATCGTCAGAGTGAAAGATTGAGTAAACAGCTTGGTCGTTTTCAGGCGCGGCCGAAGCGTACTGACGGAACTTAGCTTATCCAGCGACTCGCCGGACCCATCGGTCGTCGTCCAAGTCACGGTGTAGTCACCGTCTCCACCCGTAGCGACGCCCTTGAGCGTCACATTGCGCGTGTCAAGGAGTACGTCGACATCGGCACCGACCTTGACGACCAGCGGCTCGAGCTTCACGTACTCGGTAAACGGAGTTCTCTCCCAGATCAAGGCGTAGTTCCGCCCTTCGTGCCGCACGAGCGATTCGGGCTGGTTCAGTTCGTCTTCCGCCAAGCGCCGGCCCATCATCTTGTGTTGGGGCAGCACGAGCACCTCGATCGGAACGCGAAGCTGCATGCGCGCCTTCTTGTTCTTCTTTTTTCTGCGAGAAGAATGGGACGGATAGATCGCAACGTTTCCTACACGAACCAAATGGGGCAACTCGTACACGGCCCGGAGAAATCCAACGACACCTTCCAACGACCCCGTGGCATCCACTGTCAGCGTCATACGCTTGGCGTTTGACTTCCCGAATGAAGACAGGCGCCCGCTTCCGCCTGACACGGTCACTTCATCGAGTTCGTGCTCGGCGATCATCTTGTTCAGCCGCTCGCGGAGATCGTTTTCCAAACTCGCGGCGTCGAAGGAGCTCACGCGATCGAGAAACCGTCGGTATGTCCATTTCGCGGCATCCACCACCGCCTTGTCTTCCTCCAGCTGATCCAAGCGAGACTGTGCCTTTTCCACGCGGTCGTCGATCGTGAACATCGGCTCCAACCACTTGGGATAGACGACCGACGACATGAGTCCGTACGCCGCGAGTACCCCCACGACGCCTGCCATTATTTTTGTCCTTCGATCCATGATTTCGCTTTACCGCGCCACACAAACGGCAGCGCTCGACGCCTATCGGCGTAGGGGATCCTCATGGGACCTCTCGTCAGGCCGCACGGCCGTCCGAAGCTCTTGTTTGAAAGGATACTTGGCCCTGGGCTGTTCCGATTGCGAAGGTGTGGTCACCTTGAATCGAGCATCCTTGCAGCCCTGCCGCCGAAACGATTCCAGCGTCTTGATAATCTCGCCCGGCGTCTCGCGGCGCTTGGTCCTCGTCTTCAGCACCACGAGCCCGTCGCCCTGATTCATCGAAACATGACTGAGCACGACTTCCTCGTGACTCGGCAGCGCTGAAATCACGTCATCGAGGATGTCCACCCAGACGTACTGCTCGTCAAACGCCTCGATGTCATTCACGAATTTGAGAAACTTCTTGTTGGCCCTGGTATCTTTCTCGAGCTCTTTGATGCTCTCATTGATCGTCGCCAACTCCGCTCGCGCCGTCCCGGTCATTCCGCTCATGAACACCCACGCGGCGCAAACAAACAAAACGAAAACGGCTGCCACAAGCGGCGCTCGACGCAATCGCTCTTTCGCAACGGAGGTCGTCTTCTTCGGATGCAGAAAGTCGAAGTGAAGGGACGGATCGTCGGCCTGTGCCAACACCAGTCCCAACGTCGCCGCATAGGCGGAAGCCGCCGCTCCTTCATCAGGCTCCCAGCCGAACGACGACGCCGGATTGTACAACTCGGCGTGGATCCCCAGGCGAGCCTGGATCGCGTCGGCGAGTTCCTGCTCGATGCCGACGTCACCACCGATCACAGCCAGATCAATCTCGGCGCCGGGGTCGCTCGCACGATAGGCCTCGATGGATCGCGTGACTTCGAGAATTATATCCTGGACGGCCCCGCCGTCTCCGCCTACGGCGTTCGAAGAGGCGCCGCCCGACAACAGGGTCAACCTAGGCGGCGTATCTCCGTCGATCGAGTCCGTCGGCGGCGAAGACGGTGCGCCGATTTCGCCGGTCTTCGTCTCGGGAATCACCACCGACGCCGCACGCGAGAACGCAAGCGACGAATCGCGGAGGATGTCGATTTCCGTCAGCGTTGGGCGAACATCGATAAACAAAACGCGCTCCGGCATGGCGTGTTTGAGGCGATCGCACACCGCTACTTTATGGGCATAAGGACGCAAGCCGATCCGATCCAGCTTCAATCCCGCGGCAGCTAGCGTGGCCTCGTACTGCTCCAACACCTCCCGTCGCACGGCGGCCACGAGCACGTCGGCAGTCGTCGCGTCGGTCGACACCTGCGGTACGGCAAAATCGATGACCGCGTCCGCCACGGCGAAGGGCAGTTCTTTGGCAATCTGAATCTCGACCATGCCCGGCAGGTCTTCCGGCGAACCCACCGGAAGTGTCAATGTATTGAGGATCGCCTGATCACGCGGAATGTCGACGATGACATGCGTCGTACCGATTCCCTCCTGCTCGAGGGCGCGGCGGATGTGCAGACCCATTTGTTCGGGGCTTGTCGTATCCACTTCTTTGGGAATGGGGATCGAAAGCACGCGGTCGATCTTGGGACCGCGCTTGCCGAAAAACGCGTGGACCAGACGGAGCGTCCGCCCGTCCCAGTCGATCGCCAATATTTTCTTCGCTCGTCTATTACCTGACACGAATATTCTCTTTGTCTTCTTCCCGAATGGGGAATGTTCCACCGAGCTGCGTTATATCACGGTAGTACAGCGTCGCGGGGATCGGACCGACCAGGTCCACGATCGCCTGAATCCGCGTCACCATTCCCACGTGATCCGCGAATCCCAGCACGACAATGGTGAACTGCCGTCCTCGCGCCGTCAGTCGCGGCGCGAGGCGTTCAAACGTCACCAAATCGACAATCTCCTCCGTCACGAGCCACGCCGGCGTCGATTTCTGCCCGGCGTCAAGCCTGACGCGCGTCTCAATAATCGCCGAGACCTGCTCCTCGCTCAGGTCCAGACATTTCAGGACCAGTGCCGGCGCGGTGTTCACGTTAATCAAACCGACGATCCGTTCCCGATCCGGTGGTTCCGTCGTTGTGCGATCCAACAGCGCTGCGAGATGCTCCGGTCCCACCGGACCCTCGCGAATTTCACCGGAGATCGATCGCGGTAGCAGTAACGCCGCTGGTGTTCGGATCGGCCCTGAAGCCGGTCCGCCATCATTCGTTTCTTGATCGGTGTCTGGATTCTCAGCTACGTCGGTGGGCTGTTCGTCCTCGGCTCCCCCGGTAGATGGATCTTCGCCTTCATCTCCGTTTTCTTCGCTCTCCGTACCCGCTCCCCCGAGTTGCTGTCGCGTAGCAGCCTTGTTATCGCCGTCGTTGGCCTTGGTAGCATTACTGCCGATGCCAAGCGGCGTAGATCGGGTAGGTTGTATGCCCCGCGTACCAGTACTGCGGCTCGGTCCCGTACCCCGCCTGGGAGCCGGTCTTGCGGGACCCTGACCACGCGTGACCTGCACGATGTAGTCCACGACATCCGGGTCATTCTCGAACACCCGCGCAAGTCCGTCGCGCACCGCGTTTTCCTCGCCGAACAGATAAATTCGGCGTCTGTTGTCGTTGCTTACGTTACTCTCGTAAGAATAGACCGTCAGATAGGGATACAAGCCGCGGTTCAGCACGTTGTCCCGGTTGTCCGGAGGAAACGTGTCGTCGCCGTCGTCTTCATTCGGTGTGAGAAGACCGTTGCGATCAACGTCCTCCCCATACATGAGTTGGGGCGTGATTCCCTTAACCAGCAGCAGTTCCTCAACCGAATCAAAGGGGCCGTTTCGTATCTTGTAAGGGTTCTCAAGCTCTTCGTAATAGATGCCTTCCGTATCGCCTCTTCCGTCTGAGGTTTTGAATCGGGATCGCGCCAGTCGAGAATCGCACCCACTATCTCGATCGGGTCGATCTCCTCGTCCTCGTCGATCGCGGCGCGAACCAGAATAAGCAACTGATCGCGGGTGGCCTCGTTTAGATTGAGCTTGGCCGACTCGTCCGTTACGCCGAAACGAATGTATTTTTCGTCATCGGTGGGGTCATCAGCCACAACGCTGAAGCGATACGCCATCGTCCCTTCGTCGAGGTCTTCGTCCGTGCCTAGAATCGACGGATCGACGTCGTGGGCCCAAACGAGAATACGGTTGAGTTCATCCGGATTGTGATACCAGGAATCCGTATCCATCTGGAACCCCTGAAGAAGAATCTTGACACGTTCCAGCCCGGCTTCGGCCGCCAACCTCGTCTGCATACGGGCCGCCACGGCCCGCGTAGCCGCCAAGTCCGCGTTGATTCGAAAGGAGAACATCGCTGCGAACAAACCCAGAATGAGCAGGACGAACATCACGGTTGGTAGGATGACGGCGCGGCGAGAAACCATCACTGCTCCGCTCCCATCAAGTCCTCGACAAATGCCTGTCCCTCACGCGTGATTCGAGAGCGGAAAAGCGGATCGGACTGCACGAGCCGAACGACGCGGGACGAGCGGTCGGACGGGAGTCGTTCGCAATCGACCGGGTCCTCGTTCAAACAGGTGCAAAATTCCTCGTTCTCCGTTCGTCCGAAATCCTCACCGAACGGCGGTGCCCCCTCGAATCCGACAGTGACCAGGACCATTTGCGGCAATGGGTTGTCACCTTCGACGTTCCAACTGTCCCACCACTTCTGACCATCGAAATAGCAGAATCGTAGGTATTTGATTTCCGGGGCGTATAATTCTTCCCAGTTGATCTCCGCTTCCGCCCCGATGCCCCTACTCTCGTCGTCCTCACCGAAAAGCGCTTCGTCGAACGCGTCGAGGGCTTCGTCCTCGGCTTGCGACCCCGTATCCGGGTCGGCCTCCAGGACATCTTCCGTCTCTGAGAATTCATCCCGACGATGCCCGACGGGCGCCCGTGCGTCGAACGCCTCCCCGAAGACGAACTGCTCGGGGCGCGGGACGCGGATCTCCATGCGACCGAGACCGATAGGAAGGTCATACCCGTCCTCGTCTTGAATCTCCGGATGCCGGACAATGTGATAGGCCACCTTGACGATGTCGTACTCCACTCGCAGCGACTCTCGTTCACGATCACGTGCACGATACACTTCACGGTAGAGTTCGCGATCCGGCGTGCGGAGGGTCGTCAGGCGGATTTGCTCCGCGTCGCCACGAATGGCCACGCCGCCTTCGCTCGGAATCATTGCCGCCTGACGAATTTCACGCACAATCCGATCCAGTACGATTCGTGACAGTCGCAGCGCTTGCGCCTCGATCACGCCCTGCTGCCGCGTCTGGAGGGAAGACGCGTAAAACCAGTAGGTAAGCGACGATATCATCGTCAGCAAACCCATGGCCAGAACGAGCTCGAGCAGCGTAATGCCGTACCGCCGTGATCGCGACTTGCGAGTTCGTTTCATGACCCCGACTCCTCCTCGTCGGATGTATCGCCCTGCAAATCGTCCAGCGCACCGCTCTGTTCCAGGAGATCCATCATGCCCGGCGGTAAAGCACCTTTCAATGCGTCGATATCGATATTGAACGCGTCTGGTAAAGCGGCAAGAAGTTTGAGCAAGTCCTCGATCGGCAGCTTGCCCGGCAATCGAAAGTCAAACGATTCGCACTCCGTTCCAGGAATCCCTAACTTCGAGAGCTTCTCGCAGAGGTCGTCGAATTCCTCCTCCTCCAGGCCGAACGCCTCGCCTAGGTCTACGGGCACGGGTGTGGCGCGAAAGGCGTATACGGTGAAGATTTCATCCGAGGTATCGAAGTCGAAATCGCCCTCCCGGTAGTCGTCCTCTTCTTCCGGCTCGCGCGGTTGAAAGAGCACGTCCAGCGTCAACAAGAACATGCCCTCCAACCCCGTCTCTTCAGTCGTCAAACGCCAGCCGAACTCGGGGTAGCGTGGACCGAACTCCTCTTCCTGCACTTCATCGAAGCTGTCCAGCTCGACAAGTCCCAAGTCCAGCTCGGCCAGTTTCAGTTCCGCCAGCGCCATGGCCCGCAACTCGATTTCCATCCGTCGCACGGAGGCGCTCGCGTCCTGCATCTGCGCCCCGATAAGCGAGAGCCCGAAGATCAACAGTCCGGTCGCGAGCACGGTCTCCAACAAAACCCAGCCACGGCGGCACAAAGTGCCACCCCACGGACATTCATGCCCGCGAGTCGATCGTAAGTAACGAATGGGAATGCGCGAAATCATGGCCTCAGCAGCGATTCATGTAACTCGAGCACGTCGTCTTCGGTCAGCACCCGCGGGTCGAGAAAGTCCTGTCGCAGTACGACCGGCCAGTTCTTCTCTTCAAACAGGTCAAGCTCTTCGTCGTAAAACGGTCGTTGAAGCCAGATGAGTCCCGTTTCGGCCTCCACGATAACCTCGATCGCGCGGCGGTCCTCGATGTCTTCAACAGCGATGCCCCGCGGCGCGTCGGTGAACACAAACGTAACCCAACCGGTGGTCGAATCGGTCTCAAACACCACGGGCGGACGATCCGGCTCGAACTCCTCCTGCGCCTCGTCCAATGCTTCCTCAATCCGGCTGCGGCGCTTGTCGAGCAACTCAACCGTAGGACGACCCGGGCGGACTTCGATACACCAAGTGTCACCAAGCAGCGTTTGGCCGATCGCCCAGGAATCAGTGACCAGATTGAAGATTTCCGGCTCTTCGAAAGGATCGTCCTCCCGCTCGACCAGCGGCTGAGTATCGCCACCCAGTGGATCTTCCTCGCCCTCCATGGGAAAACGAATGCGATATCGCTTCCCGTCCAACGCCGCGCGGGCCGAAACGAGGGTCAACAACGATCGGAATTGCTTGGCAGATCCCGGCAGTTCGGCGGCCCGGTATTCCGCGTAGAAGTTCGGCAGCACCAAGGCAGTGATGGCGGCTAGAATGCCCATCACCAGGAGCAGTTCCAGGAGCGTAAACGCGCGACATTCGTTGGATCGTAATGAGTTCATGCCCTCGCACTGACGAAGCAGCCTCCAAGCGAATGTGGCCATACACTGCGGGCATCACATACTCCACCAGCCCGCCGGTGGCGATGCTATTGACGGTCAGACGACACAGAGCAGAGAATGAACCGACGTGTTACTTCTCGATCCAATTCTTGATGTCGTCGCTACCCTCCTTGCCGCCGTCATCCTTGGCGTCACCCCCGATGCTCCATAGGTCGTACGTGTCCTCGTTTACATCACCCGGCGAGCGGTATTCGAAAGCCGCGCCCCACGGGTCAAGTAGCTCCTCATAGCTTCCCTCGAGATAGGGTCCTTTGTATCGCTCGTCGTCTACCCGGTCGCGCGGTTGGAACAACGCGGCCAGCCCTTCGTCCGTATCCGGCAGCCCACCCATGTCCCATTTGTACGCGTTCAAGGCCTTGCCGATAGGGCCGTTCCGCCCTATCCCCGCTTTCGCCAGCTTGTTCTTGGCCTCTGTCGCCTGCTCAAACAGCTTTGGAATTGCGAACGCCGCCAACAAGGCCAGAATCCCGGCGACAAGCAACACCTCGATCAACGTGAACCCCGTTTGTCTTTTCCGATTCGCTCGACGCATCACACTTCTCCTTATTGGTCGCACCGATTCATTCACCTTAGATTCCGCCCGCCTTAGCCAAAACGTCACAATGACCGGTAGACGGTTTTGTTTCCCAACTCTCTCGGAAGCCGCTACGCATCGACTCTTACATGGCCGTCGATCCCATCGTCAGAATCGGCAGCAACACGCCCAGTAGAATGCAGAACACCAGCGATGCCATAACCACCAGCAGCGCCGGCTCCACCACACGAACCGCCAAATCGATCTGTCGCGCCGTACGTGCCTCGTTCGTCTCCGCGATTTGTACCAGTACGTTCTCCAGATTATTGCTCTCTTCCGCCACGGAAATCATGTCGACGATCGTCGGCGGAAAGAGTCCGCTCGCGCCAAGCGGCTCGGACAGCGCGGCGCCTTTTTTTACGCTGTCGCCGGCCAGCTCGATCACTGCCGCCAGAATCTCGTTGCCGGCGGAATCTTTCGAGATTTTCATGGCCTGCAAAATGGGTACGCCGTTGTGCAGCATCGTCCCCAGAATTCGGCAGAAACGACAGATCGCCACCATTGTGAGGATCTTGCCCATGACTGGAGCGCGTAGCTTGAATTTGTCGATCAGCGTCTTCCCGGAATCGGTCTTCGCGAAGGCGCGAAGTCCAAATAGCGCGACCACGGTCACCACGGCAATCATCGCATAGTGAGCCTGCAGGAGGTCGCACGCCCAGAAGACCACGATCGTAAACACGTTGAAGGTCTCTTCGCGAAGATACGGGCGAATCATGGGAACGACGAAGAACATCACCATCGAAAGCACCAAACCTCCCGCGAAGACGAGGATCACGGGGTAGATCATCGAACCCACAACCTTGTTGCGTAGCTCGTCCTGTTTCTCCGAAAAGATCGCAATACGCGCCAACACCTCCTCCAAGAACCCCCCATGCTCTCCCGCACGGACCATCGATGCGTGCAGTGGCGAAAACACATTGGGGTGCTGGCTCATGCCGTCGGCCAACGACGTTCCCCCCGCGACGGTTTCCCGCAGTTCCCTGACGATCTGGTTTAACACTCCTTGTGATCCTTTGGCCTCCTGGCGGGAAAGAACGTCAAGCGAACGAAGCATCGGCACGCCTGCCTGTAGCAGGTCCGCGAGTTGACTATAAAACGTTGTGAGATGGTGTGCCTTGACTTTTCGATGCAACCCGAGCGATGAGCCGAGCTGTTTCGTTCCCTCCGATACCTTGACGGGAAACAGCGCCTGCTCTTCCAGCATGCGAAGAGCGACTTGATAGTTCTCCGCCGTCAGCACACCGGATACGGTCCTGCCGGAATCACTCATCGCTCGATAAGAATAGCTAGGCACAAGTCCAATCCATTACC
>Ga0114950_10004664_pt1 | contig 10664 bp, 11 predicted proteins | sample N075metaG_FD_83503 | JGI IMG/M metagenome (GOLD analysis project Ga0114950, IMG submission 83503) | Deep subsurface microbial communities from Kermadec Trench to uncover new lineages of life (NeLLi) - N075 metaG | ecosystem: Environmental > Aquatic > Marine > Ocean trench > Sediment | place... | reverse complement strand
GATGAAAATAGAAAAAACGATTTTGAAAAAGTTGGATTTATGGGGCAAGTACCGGTCTTGGTACAGGGTGAAGTGTCCAAAGGAGATTATATAGTCGCTTCAGGTAAAAATGACGGGTACGCGATCGCGATTGCACCACAGGACATCAAATTAAACAATTTAAAATGGGTCATCGGTAAGGCCTGGTCCGCTTCAGAAGGAAATGGGAAAAGCCTTATCAATGTTTCGGTGGGATTGAAAAGCAATGAGTTGATAGAAATATTGGAGAATCAGGAAAAGCGTATTCAGCTTATGGAGGTGAGGTTGAGATTTATGGAGAATCTTTCTGAAAAACTTAAGAAAATTGAAGTCAGGGTAGACGCAATAGATATGAACTAAGTTCACTTGAAATACAAAGAAAGACCATCACATTTCCTTTGTGGGGGTCTTTTTTTACACTGTAAAATAAAAAAACTCAACATTGAAGTTACCCAATAATTCGATTATCCCACTATAAATCATTTCAATAAACATCCTTTAAAATCACGAGACTATACCCTATATTTGTACTTTAGAATTAATCTAAATAATACTTTAAGATCAAGATGCAGATCAAAAAGCAAGAAATATTAAAGGCATTGGAAACCATTACCATTGCAGGTGAGGGAAAGAATATAATAGAAAGTGGTGCTGTACAGAACGTTATCACATTTGCTGATGAGGTGATCGTCGATTTGACACTCACTACACCCGCCATGCATATAAAAAAGCAAGCCGAGGCTGACGTAATAAAGGTGATTAGAGAGAAGGTCCTAACCGATGCGCAGGTGAAGGTTAACATTAAAGTAGAAGCACCGGATGAAGTTGAGAATCCAAATTTGATAAGAGGAAAGGACATCCCCGGGATCAAGAATATAATTGCAGTGGCTTCGGGTAAAGGCGGAGTTGGAAAATCTACAATTACGGCCAACCTGGCTGTGACCTTAGTCAAAATGGGCTTTAAAGTAGGAATTCTCGACGCCGATATATACGGCCCATCTATTCCGATAATGTTTGATATGATCACGGAGCGACCTCATTCTGTTACGGTGGATGGAAAGAGCAAAATGAAGCCTGTCGAGAACTATGGCGTAAAAGTGCTTTCTATTGGTTTCTTTACAAAACCGGATCAGGCAGTGATCTGGCGAGGGCCAATGGCCTCAAAGGCATTGAACCAATTGATTTTTGATGCTGACTGGGGTGAATTGGACTTTATGTTGGTTGATCTGCCGCCCGGGACCGGAGATATTCATTTAAGCATTATGCAGTCATTACCAATCACGGGCGCTGTTGTTGTAAGCACTCCGCAAACGGTGGCATTGGCGGATGCAAGAAAAGGGGTAGCGATGTTTCAACAAAAGAACATCGATGTACCTGTGTTGGGAATTGTTGAAAATATGGCGTATTTTACACCAGAGGAGTTGCCGGATCGTAAATATTATATCTTCGGAAGAGAGGGTGCCAAAAACCTGGCTGAAGACCTCGAAATTCCCTTTTTGGGAGAAATTCCATTGGTGCAGAGTATACGTGAAGCAGGTGATATTGGACATCCGGCAGCATTACAAACCGCAACTGAAACTGAAGATGTCTTTGAAGCATTGACAAAAAATGTGGTGAAAGAAACCGTTCGCAGAAACAAAAACCTACCGCCAACCGAAGTGATCAAAATAACGACTATGGCGGGATGTAGTGCCATAAAAAAGTAGTATGACTAAAAAAGAATTAACCATAAAAGTAGAAGCAGCACTGGATGAGATTCGTCCGTTCTTGCAAACAGACGGTGGAGATATTTCCTTGTTGTCCATCGATGGTGGAAAGACGGTTCGTATACAGTTGGAAGGAACTTGTGTGAGTTGTTCGGTAAATCAAATGACGCTAAAAAGTGGTGTGGAAATGACCATCAAAAAACATGCACCAGAAATTGAAAGTGTTATAAATATTGAATGAATTTTCGCTTAAAAGGGTGTTTACTCTATTCGTGAATCGATATTTTAAGCAAAGAGGTTATTCGCCGTGTAACCAGGCTTTCTTTTCCAATAGAGTTTCTTCTGATTCAACACGATCTTCGTCGGGCACACAACAATCTACAGGACAAACTGCAGCACATTGTGGTTCGTCATGAAATCCTTTACATTCTGTACATTTATCTGAAACAATGAAGTAAAATTCATCAGATACCGGCTTATTTACAGCATCGGCATCCACTTCGCCTCCTTGTGGTAGTGTAACCATACCGTTTAAAGCGGTTTCATCAGCATAAGCCCATGCTTGATCGGGTTCGTAAATAGCGTTATTAGGGCATTCTACTACACAGGCATCACAATTAATACATTCGTCTGTTATTATAATAGCCATAAATTAAGTAAATTTAGATCAATTTAATTAATTTTTTCAATTTATCATAAATTATGGTTGCAACTGAAACAAAGCAGCAGCCCAAAGTGCTCGAGGCCGTTATCATAAGGTTCGTGGGTGATTCGGGAGATGGCATGCAGTTAACAGGAACACAATTTTCTGATACTTCGGCTATGTTTGGAAATGATATTGCAACATTTCCAAATTATCCTGCTGAAATCAGGGCTCCACAAGGTAGTTTATATGGAGTATCCGGTTTTCAGATCCATATTGGCAGTGTTGAAATAAGCACTCCCGGAGATGAAGTAGATCTGTTAGTTGCCATGAATCCCGCAGGATTGAAAACCAACTTGCATGCTGTAAAACCTGGACATACCATCATAGTAGATACGGATGCTTTTACTAAAAAGAACCTGGAAAAAGCCGAATATGAATCAAATCCACTGGAAAACGGAAGCCTTGAAAATTATCGGATTATCGAAGTAGCGATGACCTCACTAACCAAAGAGGCCTTAAAGGATGTTCGGGGACTGGACAGTAAAAGTATAATACGAAGTAAAAATATGTTCGCCTTAGGCATGGTTTATTGGATGTACAATCGCTCTACCGATCATACCATCGATTTTTTTAAAAATAAATTTAAATCCAAGCCTCTTATTGTTGAAGCCAATACTAAGGTATTGAACACAGGTTTTTATTTTGCCGAAACTTTAGAACTAATACCAAATGCTTATACCATTGCTCCGGCCAAAATGGCACCCGGAACCTATAGAATTATCATGGGCAATACAGCCGCTGCCTGGGGATTTTTAGCGGCTGCTGAAAAAACCGGATTGGAATTATACATAGGTTCATACCCTATTACTCCTGCATCAGATATTTTCGATGAATTGGTAAAACATATGCATTTTGGTGTAAAGACTCTTCAAGCTGAGGATGAAATTGGTGCCATTACATCGGCTATCGGAGCTTCATTTGCTGGTAATTTGGCTATTACTATGACCTCTGGTCCCGGTTTAGCTTTAAAAGGTGAAGCATTAGGTTTGGCCATGATCATTGAAATGCCGTTAGTAATTGTAAATGTACAACGCGGTGGGCCATCAACGGGTTTACCTACTAAAACTGAACAATCAGATCTGTTACAGGCATTATACGGTAGAAATGGTGAAAGCCCTGTAATTGTTATAGCTGCAAGTACTCCTGCAAATTGTTTTGATTTTTCGTATGAAGCAGCAAAACTTACTATAGAGCATATGACTCCTGTAATATTATTATCAGATGGATACATTGCAAATGGTTCGGCACCCTGGAAAATAAAAACTGTTGCAGATATGCCGGAAATAAAGACTAACTTCCTTAAAAAGGCTGATGAGAATTGGCATCCTTATGATAGGGATGAACATACACTTGCCCGTAAATGGACTATACCGGGAACAGAAGGATTAGAGCATAGAGTTGGTGGATTAGAAAAAGATCGTGTAAGTGGTAATGTGTCATATATACCGGAAAATCACGAGTATATGACCAAGATCAGAGCCGAAAAAATTAAAAGGGTTCAAAATTATATTCCAGATCAAACCACTGAATTCGCAGATTCAGGAGACTTATTAGTAATTGGCTGGGGAGGTACTTATGGATCCTTATACACTGCGATAAAGGAATTAAATGAAGAAGGCTATACAAATATAGGATTAGCACATTTTAATTATATCAATCCGTTGCCAAAGAATACCGCAGATGTTTTAAAAAGATTTAAAAAAATTATTGTATGCGAATTGAATACTGGACAGTTCGCCAGTGTTTTGAATATAAACTTTAACGGATTTGAATTTTTACAACATAATAAGGTACAAGGATTACCATTTGGTAACAAAGAACTAATTCAGAAATTTAAACGATTACTAAAGTAATTATGAAAACAACAACTGTAAAAGAATATACCTATAAAGATTTTGCCAGTGATCAGGAAATTAGATGGTGTCCGGGTTGTGATGACTTCGTTATTTTACGAGCCATGCAAAAAGCACTTCCGGAAATGGGAGTTAAAAAAGAAGACGTAGTATTTATTTCGGGTATTGGATGCTCTTCACGTTTTCCTTATTATATGGACACCTATGGGTTGCATGGTATTCATGGTAGAGCACCGGCCATAGCAACAGGTGTCAAATTAGCAAATCCTAATTTAAGTGTATGGGTAATAACCGGTGATGGTGATTCTTTGGCTATAGGCGGAAATCACTTTATCCATGTGTTGCGAAGAAATATTGATCTAAACATTATTTTATTTAACAATGAAATTTATGGTTTGACAAAAGGCCAATTCTCACCAACTTCCTTGGTAGGTCAAAAAACAAAATCTTCTCCTTACGGAAATACACAACCTCCTTTTTCAGTGGGGGAATTAGCTATTGGAGCCCAGGCACGATTTTTTGGAAGAATAGGAGGTAACACACCTAAAGAGATGACGCAGATATTTATTGAATCTGAAAAGTTTAAGGGCACTTCTTTAATCGAAGTATTACAAAATTGTCCGATATTTAATGATGGTTGTTTTACCGAATATACGGACAAAGCCGTGCGAGAGGATAAACAATTATTTGTTGAACATGGAAAACCGATGATTTTCGGAAAGGAACGGGAAAAAGGGCTTGTATTGAACAAGTTAAAATTAGAAGTTGTTACTATTGGTGAAAATGGAATCACTCAGGAAGATCTTTTAGTTCATAATGCTAAAGAACAAGACCCAACCTTGCATCAAATGCTCGTTAGATTAAGAGATCCTTTAATAACAGGGATTATAAGAAGTTTTGATGATGTTACATTGGAAGAAAGAAACGCTGAGCAAACCGAAGAGGTGAAATCAATGTCTAATTTTGTAAAAACAGATGATCTGTTTTTCTCTGGTGATATTTATATAGTTGAATGACAATCCTGAAGGATCGGGACAAAAACCAAATGACTATAGCCAAATTATAAGTATTACAGGTATAAAGAAGATAGTATTGAATTAGAGATTAGAGTTATTGTAAAAAATATAATGAATTAAAAAACTTAAAAGAATGGGTTCTGAAGCTATCATAGTGTTTTTAATTGCCGGAATAGCAATGGTTGCAGGATCAAACTTTCTTTCGAGTTTAATTTCACATAAATCAGACAATCCACAAAAACGTCAACCCTACGAAAGCGGAATGGGGACCATAGGTCCAACCCGGGTTCAATTTAAGGTGGGCGATTCTTTTCTTGATCTTTGATGTGGAAGCAGCATTTTTATTTCCATGGGCTGTAGTTTTCCAAAAAATTGGAGCTGTTGCTTTTTCCCACCCTTTCAGTAACGTGCATTGTCCGGTGTTTCATTTCACCACTTGATTAGTGATATCTCCATCGATAATTTTCAATCCTAAAATTTGGGGCCTTTTAAAAATATATAGATTGAATTTACTTAAATGCGTTAAACCCTGTCACATCCAATCCGGTGATCAATAAGTGGATATCATGAGTGCCTTCGTAGGTGAGCACACTTTCCAGGTTCATCATATGACGCATGATGGGATACTCTCCGGTAATACCCATGCCACCCAGCATTTGACGTGCTTCACGGGCTATTTTTATCGCCATTTCTACGTTGTTGCGTTTTGCCATGGAGATTTGTGCCGAAGTAGCGCGATCTTCATTTTTCAATTGTCCCAGTCGCAAAGCCAATAATTGCGCTTTGGTGATCTCTGTGATCATTTCGGCCAATTTCTTTTGCTGAAGTTGAAACGCACCGATAGGTTTTCCAAACTGTATGCGCTCTTTTGAATAACGTAAAGCGGTGTCGTAACAGTCCATCGCGGCTCCAATAGCTCCCCAGGCGATCCCGTAACGAGCAGAATCCAGACAACCCAAAGGTGCACTTAACCCCGATTTGTTTGGCAATAAGTTCTCTTTCGGCACTTTTACATCCTGAAATATCAACTCACCCGTGGCACTGGCTCGCAAAGACCATTTGTTATGTGTTTCCGGCGTACTAAAGCCTTCCATACCTCTTTCTACTATCAATCCGTGAATACGCCTTTTTTCATCTTTTGCCCATACAATAGCGATATCGCAGAAAGGAGAGTTTGAGATCCAAAGCTTAGCCCCATTTAACAAATAATGATCTCCCATATCTTTAAAATGAGTCACCATTCCGGCCGGGTCGCTACCGTGGTCCGGTTCAGTTAAACCAAAGGAACCGATCCACTCACCGGTAGCGAGTTTTGGCAGGTATTTTTTGCGTTGGTCTTCATCTCCATATTTCCAGATAGGATACATTACCAAAGAAGTCTGTACTGAGGCAGTTGAACGCACCCCGCTATCGCCACGCTCAATTTCCTGCATGATGAGTCCATAGGAGATCTGATCCAAACCTGCCCCTCCATATTCCACGGGGATATAAGAGCCAAAAGCACCAATCTCGGCTAATCCCGGAATGATAGATTTTGGAAATTCTGCTTTTTGAGCAGCCTCTTCAATAATAGGAGATACCTCTCGTTTTACCCAGGCTCGGGCTGCATCACGTATTAGTTTGTGTTCGTCGGTGAGCAGATCGTCTATATTATAGTAATCGGGTGCTTCAAATAAATCGGGTTTCATAGTAGTCAATTTTTGTATTACAAATGTAAAAATCCCAAGTTGAAAGACCTACATTTTCAAGTAAAAATCCTTCACCAGCTGTATATAATCTTCAGTATAGTTGTGTCTGTCTGTCTCAATAGTCAGGGACTCAATCTTTATTTCTTTTTTCAGGCCTTGCTTATCCTCAGGCAGGTAACTGAACTCTAGCAAGCTCCTTTTTTCTTCGGAATTTATACTCCCGCGTACCCTGCAAATTCTTTTTGGGTATAAACCTGTTTCCTGTGATAATTGGATGAATTTGAATTCTTCTTTCTTCGGAAGTATCACTGCAAATGTGCCTCGATCTGAAAGCAAATGCGCTGTGCACACAACTAAGTGCTGAAAAGGGAGGGCGTCATTAAACCGGGCGGTATCCCGTGCTTTTTCTTCTGGTTTGTAATTTTCAGAATAAAAGGGCGGATTGGAAATGATCAGATCATACGTATCGTCTATTTCGGAAGCAAATTCCTGAATGGCAGCATGATAGCAAAATAAACGTTCACTCCAGGGCGAGGATTCAAAATTATCCATACATTGCTCAAAGGCCTTAACGTCGATCTCAATGGCGTCTATGGTTTCGGCCGAGCCTCGTTGGGCCAATTGCATAGCAATTACGCCGGTTCCTGTACCAATATCCAATATTCTATCAGGTTTCCCCATCAATGAGACCCAGGCACCCAATAATACGCCGTCTGTACCTATCTTCATGGCACAGCGGTCCTGGTGTACGGTAAATTGCTTGAATGTAAAGGGTTTGGACATTAAATGTACAATTCTATCAATCCTTCCGGAGCCTCCAATGAGATAGTCCTGGTACTGCGATCCACATTTTTTATGATATCATCATTTACGGGGATTAACACTTCTTTCCCATTGTGATCAATTACAAAGAGATGTTGGGCTGTTGCGTCATTTACCCCTGTAATGGTCCCTAAAGGGCCAAAATTGATATCTACGGCCTTAAAACCGACGATCTCGTGGTAGTAGAACTTGTTTCCGCTTAATATTGGAAGTAGATCGAGAGGCAGGTACAATTCTGTTCCCAACAGGGCATTGGCCTCGGTTTCTGTGGTTATTTCTTCAAATTTTATCCGCAGAAGTGCCGATTTATGAAGAGAAAGGGATTCGATAAAAAATGGAATCAAATTTTTGTGTTTTTCAACAAAAACCGATTCCATTTCCAAAAATTGTTCAGGTTGGTCTGTATCTAGTTTAACCAGCAACTCCCCCTTGAAACTGTATTTTTTAACGATTTTGCCAACGAAGAAACAATCCTTCTTTTGCATTACCTTAAGAGTTTATTCCTTTTCTTCAGCCTCGTCCTCTTTGGACTCTTCAGTTACAGGAACTTTTTCATCTTTCGTTTCAGCAGCCTTTTCTTTAGCTGCGTCCTCCGTGGTCTCTTCGGTTACTGGAGCTTCATCTGTTTTAGCTTCAGCCGCCTCTTCTTTAACCGCGTCCTTTTTGGACTCTTCTGAGGCAGGAACTTCTTCAGTTTTCGCTTCAGGAGCCTTTTCTTCAGCCTTGTCCTCCGTGGTCTCTTCAGTTACTGGAGCTTCATCTGTTTTAGCTTCAGGCGCCTTTTCTTTAACCGCCTCCTTTTTGGAGCCTTCAGCAGCAGGAACTTCTTCGGTTTTCGCTTCAGGATCCTTTTCTTTAGCTGCATCCTCCGTGGTCTCTTCAGTTACTGGAGCTTTATCTGTTTTTGCTTCAGGCGCCTCTTCTTTAACCGCGTCCTTTTCAGACCCTTCAGCAGCAGGAACTTCTTCGGTTTTCGCTTCAGGAGCCTTTTCTTCAGCCTTGTCCTCCGTGGTCTCTTCAGTTACTGGAGCTTCATCTGTTTTAGCTTCAGGCGCCTCTTCTTTAACCGCGTCCTTTTCAGACCCTTCCGCGGCAGGAACTTCTTCGGTTTTCGCTTCAGGAGCCTCTTCTGTCACTACTTCGGTAGTTTCTTCAGTTGATGCTTCGTCTGCTGTTATTTCAGTAGATTCTTTAGCCGGAGTTTCCTCTGTTTTTGCTTCGGTAGTTTCGTCTTCGGTAGATTCTCCTTCTTTGGCCTCTTCAGCTGCCGCTGCAGGAGCTTCTTCTGTTGCTGCATCCGCAGTTTCCTCAGTCGGTGCTTCTTCAGCCACTTCTTCCACTACTGCTGCGGCTCGAGCTTCGTTTACTTCTTTTTCAGTAGCAAGCGCTTCGGCTTCAGCTTTTGCTTTTGCATCGGCAAGTTTACCGCGTTTAGCTACTACTGCTTTTTCTTTTTCAGCGATCCAGGAATTGAATTTTTCTTCAGCTTGTTCTTCGGTTAAGGCGCCTTTGCGTACACCTTCTGCCAAATGCTTCTTCATCATTACTCCTTTGTAAGAAAGGATTGCCCTTGCTGTGTCAGTGGGTTGCGCTCCCTTTTGAAGCCATTGAAGTGCACCGTCAAGATTCAAATTTATCTCCGCCGGGTTAACATTGGGATTATAGGTCCCTAATTTTTCAAGATATTTACCATCTCTTTTTGAACGACCGTCGGCCGCTACGATCCAATAAAAAGGTTTTCCTTTTTTACCGTGTCTTTGTAATCTGATTTTTACAGGCATATTAATTAATTTTAGAGGTTCACGACCCCTGTTATAATTATTTTTTAAGTGTGCAAAGGTATCATAAATAAGCGTTAATATGAGGTAGATCAAACTTTTATTTTATATTTGTTGCAACCTATTATACCCAAATCTACTATGAAACGAATATTTTTGCTACTTTTCGCGGCTATTCTCGCGTTTTCCAGTTGCGAGAACCTAGAGGACAACAGCCCTGCTCTGCAAGGCGTAATCGATAGTATTTTCTTTAAAGCCAGTGACGTGCGTGGGCAACAAAACGAGAATGGTTCCTTTACCCTACAGGGGATCAATCAAGATGAAAAACTTACCTTAACTATAAATAGCAGTCAATTAGGTGTTCATCCTCTGGGGGAAGGACACCCCAGCTTAGCCACTTATGAGGATGCCGGTGGTAATGAATACACAAGGGCGCCTTTAGAAGAAGGACAAATTGAGATCACAGATCGCTGTATTTCTTGTGGTTGGCTTACCGGAACGTTTAGATTTACGGGGATAAACCCAGGCATTGACACCATTAATGTTCGCAAAGGTTTCTTTTTTGAAGTTTCGTTTCTTGACGGGAACATCGATACCGGTGGTTCTAGTGCAGGTTACTTAACTGCTGATGTAAATGATGATCCGTATAATGCGAGCTCTGTCACGGGTGAATTAGTTAGTGGTTCCATTATTATCAACGGTTTTTTGGATAGTAGAATAATTACCATTAAAGTTCCTGCAAATTCTGTCTCCGGCAATTATATACTTCCCATAACCGGATTTTCTGCCAGTTATACAAACAACGATGAGACTACCGAAGCCATTTCCGGAATAATAACTGTTAATTTTAATAATACCGATTCAAGGAAAATATTAATATTTTTCAATTTTGATACGGGAACAGATCTTATCACTGTTGGGCGCACCCGGGTTGATTATTAGGGAAGATCGAAGTAAATGTAAATAGTTAAACCGAGCCATTCGCTCGGTTTTTTTGTTTATAAATTGAACGTTTTGTGTAAAACTTTAGTTCGATTAAAGAGTGTGATTGTGTATTTTTACTTCGGAAGAAATCAG
>Ga0114950_10004662_pt1 | contig 10665 bp, 7 predicted proteins | sample N075metaG_FD_83503 | JGI IMG/M metagenome (GOLD analysis project Ga0114950, IMG submission 83503) | Deep subsurface microbial communities from Kermadec Trench to uncover new lineages of life (NeLLi) - N075 metaG | ecosystem: Environmental > Aquatic > Marine > Ocean trench > Sediment | place... | reverse complement strand
GGCGACTGGGACGGTACCAAGGCGATCCTGGCGCGCGGGCGCGACGCGATCATCGACGAGATCAAGGAATCGGGCTTGCGCGGGCGCGGCGGGGCGGGTTTCCCGACCGGCCTCAAATGGTCGTTCATGCCCAAGGAGACCGACGGCCGGCCGAGCTATCTGGTGATCAACGCCGACGAAAGCGAGCCCGGCACCTGCAAGGACCGCGACATTCTGCGCCACGACCCGCACAAACTGGTCGAGGGCGCGTTGGTGGCGGGCTTCGCCATGGGCGCGGTGGCGGCCTACATTTACGTGCGCGGCGAGTTCTTCAACGAGACCGCCGATTTGCAGGCGGCGGTGGACGAGGCCTACGACGCCGGGCTGATCGGCAAGAACGCCTGCGGCTCGGGCTACGATTTCGATGTCTATATCCACCGTGGCGCCGGCGCCTATATCTGTGGCGAGGAGACCGCGCTGATCGAAAGCCTGGAAGGCAAGAAGGGCCAGCCGCGTCTCAAGCCGCCGTTCCCCGCCAATACCGGCCTGTGGGGTTATCCGACAACGGTCAACAATGTGGAGACGATCGCGGTGGCGCCGACCATCATGCGCCGCGGCGCCGGCTGGTTCGCCGGATTCGGCCGGCCCGGCAATACCGGCACCAAGGTGTTTTGCATTTCCGGTCACGTCGAGAACCCGTGCAACGTGGAAGAGGAGATGAGCATTCCGCTCAAAGAGCTCATCGAGAAACATGCTGGTGGCGTGCGGGGCGGCTGGGACAATCTGCTGGCGGTAATCCCCGGCGGCTCGTCGGTGCGGCTGATTCCGAAATCGATTTGCGACACAGTGTTGATGGATTTCGATTCGCTGTCGGAGGTCAAGTCGGGCCTGGGCACGGCGGCGGTGATCGTGATGGACAAGTCCACCGACATCGTTGCCGCGATTGCCCGGCTGTCGCATTTCTACAAGCACGAAAGTTGCGGCCAGTGCACGCCGTGCCGCGAGGGCACCGGGTGGATGTGGCGCATGATGGAACGGCTGGTCGAGGGCCGCGCGCGGATCGAGGACATCGACCTTTTGGAGCAGGTCACGCGCCAGGTCGAGGGCCACACGATCTGCGCCCTGGGCGACGCGGCGGCGTGGCCGATCCAGGGCCTGATCGCCCATTTCCGTCCCGAGTTGGAACGCCGCATCCTTGAGCGTCATAAGGCCGCCTGAGCACCATGCCGACACTGACCATCGATGGCCTAGAGATTACGGTCGAGCCCGGCGCCACGGTGCTCCAGGCTTGCGAGCAGGCGGGCAAGGAGATCCCGCGCTTCTGCTACCACGAGCGGCTGTCGATCGCCGGCAATTGCCGCATGTGCCTGGTGGAAATGGAAAAGTCGCCCAAGCCGATCGCGTCCTGCGCCATGCCGGCGGGCGAGGGCATGGTGATCCGCACCGACACCGAAGAGGTGCGGGCGGCGCGCGAGGGGGTGATGGAATTCCTCCTCATCAATCACCCGCTCGATTGTCCGATCTGCGACCAGGGCGGCGAATGCGATCTGCAGGACCAGGCCATGGCCTATGGCCGCGACACCACGCGCTACCACGACAACAAGCGCGCGGTCGAGGACAAGGATTTCGGGCCGCTGGTCAAGACCATCATGACCCGGTGCATCCACTGCACGCGCTGCGTCCGCTTCTTGGAGGAAGTCGCCGGCGTGCCGGAGCTCGGCTGTCTGTGGCGCGGCGAGGACATGGAAATCGCCACCACCATCGAACGCGGCCTTGGCTCCGAGCTGTCGGGCAATATCATCGACCTGTGCCCCGTCGGCGCGCTGACCTCGAAGCCCTATGCCTTCACGGCGCGCTCGTGGGAGTTGGTCAACACCGAATCCGTCGATGTGCTGGATGCCGTGGGCAGCAATATCCGCGTCGATACGCGCGGCCCCCAGGTGATGCGCATTCTGCCCCGCCTCAACGAGGACGTGAACCAGGAATGGATCGCCGACAAGACCCGCTTCGCCTGTGACGGCCTGCGCCTTCAGCGCCTCGACAAGCCCTATTTGCGCGGCGACGACGGGCGCTTGGCGCCGGTGAGCTGGTCGGCCGCGTTCGATGCCATCAAGGAGCGCCTGGACGGCTTGGACGGATCCCGGATCGGCGCCATCGCCGGCGACCTGTGCGACGCGGAGTCCATGCTGGCGCTCAAGGACCTGATGACGGCGCTGGGTTCGCCCCATATCGATTGCCGCCAGGACGGCGCGGCGCTGGAGACCGGCTGCCGCGCGAGCTACCTGTTCAACAGCACCATCGCCGGCATCGATACGGCGGACCTGTGTTTGCTGATCGGCGCCAATCCGCGTTGGGAAGCACCGATCATCAACGCGCGCTTGCGCGAGCGCTGGCTGCGCGGCGGCTTCGAGGTCGGCGTGGTCGGCGCCGAGACGGACCTGACCTACCGCGCCCGCCATCTCGGCGCCGGGCCGCGCACCCTGAAGGAAATCGCCGACGGAACGCATGAGTTTTGCGCGGCGCTGGAGGCGGCGGAGCGGCCCATGCTGATCCTCGGGCAGGGCGCCCTGGCGCGCCCGGACGGCGCCGCCGTGTTGGCCTGCGCGCGCGCCATCGCCGATACCTTTGGCTTGGTCAATCTCGATTGGAACGGGTTCAACGTGCTGCACACCGCAGCGGCGCGGGTTGGCGGCCTCGACCTCGGCCTGGTGCCCGGCGAGGGCGGCCTCGACGTGGCCGGGATGGTCGCGGCGGCGGGCGAGGGGACGCTCGAGGTTTTGTACCTGCTCGGCGCCGACGAGATCGACATGGCGGCGTTGGGCGATGCCTTCGTGATCTATCAGGGCCACCACGGCGACGCCGGCGCCCACCGCGCCGACGTGGTGCTGCCGGGCGCCGCCTATACGGAAAAGGACGCGACCTACGTCAACACCGAAGGGCGCGCGCAACGCGGCCGCCGCGCGATCTTCCCGCCCGGCGAGGCGCGCGACGACTGGACGATTTTGCGCGCGCTGTCGGGCGTCCTCGGCCACGCGCTGCCCTATGACGACATCGAACAGGTGCGTGCCCGGATGGGCGAAATCGCGCCCGACCTGCGGGAGCTCGACCGCGCGCGGCGCGCGGAATGGGGCCCCTTCGGGGTGTCGGGAGAGATGGACGCGGCGCCGTTTGCCTGTCCGATCGAAGACTACTACCGCACCGATCCGATCAGCCGCGCCTCGGAAACCATGGCGCAATGCAGCGCGGCCTTCTCCGCCGCCGCCGCGGCCACGGGCACCGGACGTTAAAGGGGGCGGTGATGGACGCGTTGTGGGGCGACTACATCTGGCCAGGCGCCATTATCGTCGCCCAGGTCCTGCTGATCGTGGTGCCCCTGTTGCTCGCGGTCGCCTACCTGACCTATTTCGAGCGCAAGGTGATCGGCGCGATGCAGTTGCGCAAGGGCCCCAACGTGGTCGGCCCGCTGGGTCTGCTGCAGCCGATCGCCGACGGCGCCAAGCTGTTTTTCAAGGAAACCATTCTGCCGGCCGGCGCCAACAAGGGCGTGTTCATCCTGGCGCCGATGATCACCTTCACGCTCAGTTTCGTCGCCTGGGCGGTGATCCCGTTCGACGAGGGCTGGGTGCTGGCCGACATCAACGTCGGTATCCTTTTCCTGTTCGCGATGTCCTCGCTGAGCGTGTACGGCGTGCTGATGGCGGGCTGGGCGAGCAATTCCAAATACGCGTTCCTGGGCGCCTTGCGCTCCGCCGCGCAGATGGTGTCCTACGAGGTCTCGATGGGCTTCGTCATCGTGACCGTGCTGATCTGCGTCGGCTCGCTCAACCTGTCCGACATCGTTCTCGCCCAGCAGGGCAATTTCTGGAACTGGTTCTGGCTGCCGCTGCTGCCGATGTTCGTGATCTTTTTCATCTCGGCCCTGGCGGAAACCAACCGTCATCCGTTCGATCTGCCGGAGGACGAGTCGTCGCTGGTGGCGGGATATTTCGTCGAGTATTCGGCGATGCTGTTCGCGCTGTTCTACCTCGGCGAATACGCGGCGATGATCCTGATGAGCGGCATGACCGTGATCCTGTTCATGGGCGGCTGGCTGCCGCCGTTCGACGTCGTGCCGTTCACTTTGGTGCCGGGCGTGATCTGGTTCGGCCTCAAGGTCGCGCTGGTGCTGTTCGGCTTCCTGTGGGTGCGCGCGACCTTCCCGCGTTATCGCTACGACCAGCTGATGCGGCTGGGCTGGAAAGTGTTCCTGCCGTTCTCGCTGTTGTGGGTGGTGGTCACCGCCGGCGTGGTGGTCGCCTTCGACTTGTTTCCCAATTAGGAGGGCGGGATATGTCGTTCATCGATCGTAGCGCTCGCGCGCTGTTCCTGACCGAACTGGCCTCGGGCATGTGGCTGACCTTGCGCTATATGTTCCGCAAGAAAGTTACGCTCAATTATCCCTTTGAGAAAGGCCCGCTGAGCCCGCGTTTCCGCGGCGAGCACGCGCTGCGCCGCTATCCCAACGGCGAGGAACGCTGCATCGCCTGCAAGTTGTGCGAGGCGATCTGCCCGGCGCAGGCGATCACCATCGAGGCCGAGCCGCGCGAAGACGGCAGCCGCCGCACCACGCGCTACGACATCGACATGACCAAGTGCATCTACTGCGGGTTCTGCGAGGAAGCCTGCCCGGTCGACGCCATTGTCGAGGGGCCCAACTACGAATTCGCCACCGAGACCCGCGAGGAGCTGCTCTACAACAAGGCGAAGCTGCTCGACAACGGCGACCGCTGGGAAACCGAAATTGCCGCCAACCTCGCCGCCGACGCGCCCTATCGGTGAGAGCGGTGAGTAAGATGTTACCCCACTCCATCGTCACCCCGGACCTGATCCGGGGTCCATCTCGCGAGCGGCGCGCACGGACCCCGGCGCGTCGCTTCGCGCCGTCCGGGGTGACGGGAATGGGGAGCGCGGCGTCATGATCATTTCGGCGCTGTGCTTCTATCTGTTCGCCACGATCGCGGTGGCGGCGGGCGTGATGGTGATCTCCGCGCGCAACCCGGTCCATTCGGTGCTGTTCCTGATCCTGGCCTTCCTCAATTCGGCCGGGCTGTTCGTGCTGCTGGGGGCCGAATTCCTGGCGATGATCCTGATCATCGTCTACGTCGGCGCGGTGGCGGTGCTGTTCATGTTCGTGGTCATGATGTTGGACATCAACTTCACCGAACTGCGCGAGGGCTTTTTGCAGTACCTGCCGATCGGCGGGTTGATCGGGCTGATCCTGCTGGTCGAACTGGTCTTCGTCGTGGGGACCTGGCAATTGACGCCGGAGAGCGTGCAATTGGCCGCCTCGCCCACGCCGGCGCCGGCCGAGATCAGCAACGCCGAGGCCTTGGGCAACCTGCTCTACACCAAGTATTTTTATCTGTTCCAGGGTGCCGGCGTGATCCTGCTGATCGCCATGGTCGGCGCCATCGTGCTCACCTTGCGCCGCCGCGAGGGGGTCAAGAAGCAGGTCATCGCGCGGCAGGTCGCGCGCACCCGCGCCGAATCCGTGGAAATCAAGAAAGTCACGCCGGGGAGTGGCGTCTGATGGAAATCACCCTGGCCCATTATCTGGTGCTCGCCGCGATCCTGTTCACCTTGGGCGTGTTCGGGATTTTCCTGAACCGCAAGAACGTGATCATCATCTTGATGTCGATCGAACTCATGCTGCTGGCGGTCAACATCAATCTGGTCGCGTTCTCTTCCTTCCTGAACGACATGGTCGGGCAGATATTCGCCATGTTCGTGCTGACCGTGGCGGCGGCCGAGGTCTCGATCGGTCTCGCCATCCTGGTGGTCTACAGCCGCAACCGCGGCACCATCGAGGTTGAGGACATCAACCTGATGAAGGGCTGAGCGCGCGATGTACACCGCCTGCGTCTTTCTGCCGCTGTTGGCCGCGATCATCGCGGGGCTGTTCGGCCGCGTGATCGGCGACCGCGGCGCGCAGGTGGTGACTTCCGGCGCGCTGGTGATTTCGTTCCTGCTGTCGCTGGTGATCTTCTACGAGGTCGCGATCCAGGGCGAGCCGCGCGATATCCTGCTGTTCACCTGGGTTACCTCGGGCGCGCTCGAATTCGCCTGGGCGCTGCGGTTCGACACCTTGACCGCGGTGATGGTGTTCGTGGTCACCATCATCTCCGGCGTGGTCCATGTCTATTCGATCGGCTACATGGCGCACGACCCGCATATCCCGCGCTTCATGGCCTATCTGTCGCTGTTCACCTTTTCCATGCTGATGCTGGTGACCGCCGACAACTTCGCGCAGCTTTATTTCGGCTGGGAAGGGGTGGGCTTGTGCAGCTACCTGCTGATCGGTTTCTGGTACACGCGCCCGGCGGCCAACGCGGCGGCGATCAAGGCGTTCCTGGTCAACCGCGTCGGCGACTTCGGATTGGCGCTGGGCATTTTCGCGATTTTCATGGTGTTCGGCTCTCTCGATTACCAAATCGTGTTCGCCGCGGCGGCGGGCGTCGACGGCCAGACCATCGCCTTCCTCGGCATGGAGATCGACGTCATCACGTTGATCTGCCTGCTGCTGTTCGTCGGCGCCATGGGCAAGTCGGCGCAGCTTGGCCTGCACACCTGGCTGCCCGACGCCATGGAGGGCCCCACGCCGGTATCCGCGCTGATTCACGCCGCCACCATGGTCACGGCGGGCGTGTTCCTGGTGGCGCGTTGTTCGCCGCTGTTCGAGCTGTCCGAAAGCGCGCTGATCGTGGTCACGGTGGTCGGCGCCTCGACCGCGATATTCGCCGCCACCGTCGGCCTAGTGCAGAACGACATCAAGCGCGTGATCGCCTATTCGACCTGCAGCCAACTCGGCTACATGTTCTTTGCCTGCGGCGTGTCGGCCTATTCCGCCGCCATCTTCCACCTGATGACCCACGCCTTCTTCAAGGCGCTGCTGTTCCTCGGCGCGGGTTCGGTGATCCACGCCATGTCGGACGAGCAGGACATGCGCAAGATGGGCGGCATCTGGCGCATGATCCCGGTCACTTACGTGCTGATGTGGATCGGCTCGCTGTCCCTGGCCGGCATACCGCCCTTCGCCGGTTTCTTCTCCAAGGACATCGTGCTCGAGGCGGCCTACGCGGCGCAGAGCGCGGCCGGCGGCTATGCCTTCTGGCTGGGAGCGGCGGCGGCGCTGATGACCGCGTTCTATTCGTGGCGTTTGTTGTTCATGACCTTCCACGGCGCGCCGCGCGCCGATGAGCGGGTCATGGCCCATGTCCATGAATCGCCCAAGATGATAATTCTGCCGCTATTCGTCCTCGCCGCCGGCGCGGTCGCGGCCGGTTGGCTGGGTTCCGACATGGTCGACCCGAGCAACGATTTCTGGGGCGCCTCGATCGTGGTGCTGGGCGACAACGTGCTCGAGGCGGCGCATCACGTGCCGCTCTGGGTCAAGCTGACGCCGTTGGTCCTCGGCGTGATCGGCATCGCCATGGCGGTGTGGATGTACATTCTCAATCCCGCCTTACCCGTCCGGCTCGCCGGCGCGTCGCGGGGGCTTTACCTGTTCCTGCTCAACAAATGGTATTTCGACGAGCTCTACGACCGTATTTTCGTCAATCCGGCCAAGCGCCTCGGCCTGGGTCTGTGGAAATCCGGTGACGGCGACGTAATCGACGGGGTGGGGCCGGACGGCATCGCGGCCGCCGTGATCAACCTGTCGCGGCGCGCCAGCAGGCTGCAGACCGGCTACATCTACCATTACGCCTTCGCCATGCTGGTCGGCGTGGCCCTGCTGGTGACCTGGTACATGTTCACGGGGGCGGTCTGATCATGTCCGACTGGCCGCTGCTCTCCATGATCATCTTCCTGCCCGTCGTCGGGGCGGTGTTCATTTTGTTTATCGGCGGCGACGACAAGGAATTGGTGGCGCGCCAGGCGCGGATCGTGGCGCTGTGGACATCGCTGATCACCCTGGTTCTGGCGGTCCTGCTGTGGATCGGATTCGAGAACGGCACGGCTTCCTTCCAGTTCGTCGAGCGGCTGGACTGGCTGCCCGATTTCGGCATTTCGTATTACCTGGGCGTGGACGGCATTTCGATGTTGTTCGTGGTGCTGGCGGCGTTCCTCACGCCGATCTGCGTTCTCGCCAGCTGGGAAGCGATCACCGAGCGCGTCAAGGAATACATGATCGCGTTCCTGCTGCTCGAATGCATGATGATCGGCGTGTTTTGCGTCCTCGACATGGTGCTGTTCTACGTTTTCTTCGAGGGCATGCTGATCCCGATGTTCCTGATCATCGGCGCTTGGGGCGGCCCGCGCCGGGTCTACGCGGCGTTCAAGTTCTTCCTCTACACCCTGGCCGGTTCGGTGCTGTTCCTGATCGCGATTCTGACCATGTACCTGGTCGGGGGCACCAGCGAGATCCCGCTGCTGATGGAGTTCGATTTCGACATTGGCCTGCAACGATGGCTGTGGCTCGCGCTGTTTGCCTCCTTCGCGGTCAAGGTGCCGATGTGGCCGGTCCACACTTGGCTGCCCGACGCCCATGTCGAGGCGCCCACCGCCGGTTCGGTGATCCTGGCCGGCGTGTTGTTGAAAATGGGCGCGTACGGCTTCCTGCGTTTTTCGCTGCCCATGCTGCCCGACGCCACGGCCTATTTCACGCCGCTGATCTTCACCCTCAGCGTCGTCGCGGTGATCTACACCTCGCTGGTCGCGTTGATGCAGGAGGACATGAAGAAGCTGATCGCCTATTCCTCGGTGGCCCATATGGGCTTCGTGACGATCGGCATCTTCACCTTGACCACGCAGGGGGTCGAGGGCGGGCTGATGGTGATGTTGAGCCACGGCATCGTTTCCTCGGCCTTGTTCCTGTGCGTCGGCGTGGTCTATGACCGCATGCATTCGCGCCTGATCGGGAGCTATGGCGGGCTGGTCCACCGCATGCCCCGTTACGCGCTGGTCTTCCTGATATTCGCCCTGGCCTCGGTGGGCTTGCCCGGCACCAGCGGCTTCATCGGCGAACTGTTGGTGCTGGTCGGCGTGTTCCAGGTCAACACCTGGGTGGCGACCCTGGCGGCCACCGGCGTCGTGCTGGGCGCGGCCTACATGTTGTGGCTATACCGCCGGGTAATCTTCGGCGCGCTGACCAAGGAGGAGCTCAAGGGAATCCTCGACCTGAGCCCGCGCGAGATCGCGATTTTCGCGCCCCTCGTCGCCATCGTGTTTTGGATGGGCATCTATCCCAACGCCTTCCTCGACGTGATGCACGCCTCCGTCGCCAACCTGATCGAACAAAGCCAACCGGCCGCCGCGGCGGCGTTGGCGGGACGGTAGAAACCGATGAGCGCCGTGCCCGACTTCCTGCCCGCGCTGCCCGAACTGGTGTTGCTTGTCGCCACGCTGATGCTGCTCATGCTGGGCGCGTTCGGCGGGCCCGAGACCAAGCGGTCCATGTCGTGGCTCACCGTGCTCGCCATGGGCGTCGCGCTGGTGGCGGTGCTGGCGACGCCGGGCGAAACGCGCACCACCTTCGAGGGTCTGTTCGTGGTCGATGCCTTTGGCCGCTTCATGAAGACATTGGTGCTGCTCGGCGCGATCATGACCCTGATCATCGCCAGCGGCTACCGCGAACGCGAAGGCATTCCGCATTTCGAATATCCGCTGCTGATCGCCTTCGCGACGCTCGGCATGATGATGATGATCTCCGCCAACGACCTGATGGCGCTGTATCTGGGGCTCGAATTGCAAAGCCTGGCGCTCTACGTGCTGGCCGCGTTCAAGCGGGATTCGCGGCGCGCGACCGAGGCGGGGCTCAAATATTTCATTCTCGGCGCCTTGTCCTCGGGCCTGTTGTTGTACGGCTGTTCGTTGATCTACGGTTTTACCGGCACCACGGGGTTCGATGGCCTGGCCGCGCATTTGACCGGCGAAAACGTGTCCATCGGCGTTGTTGTCGGACTGGTGTTCCTCACCGCCGGCCTGGCGTTCAAGGTCTCGGCGGTGCCCTTCCACATGTGGACGCCGGACGTTTACGAAGGCGCGCCGACGCCGGTGACGGCGTTTTTCGCCGCCGCGCCCAAGGTCGCCGCCATCGCCCTGTTCGTGCGCGTGCTGATCGAGCCGTTCGGCGGCATGGCCGACCAGTGGCGCCAGGTGATCGTGTTCATCGCCATCGCGTCCATGCTGCTCGGCTCCTTCGCCGCGATTTACCAGACCAACATCAAGCGCCTGATGGCGTACAGTTCGATCGGCCATGTCGGCTTCGCCCTGGTCGGACTGGCGGCCGGCACGGAAAAAGGCGTCCAGGGCGTGCTGATTTACATGGCCATCTACGTGGTGATGACCATCGGCGCGTTTGCCTGCATCCTGGCGATGCGGGTGCGTGGCCAGATGGTCGAGGGGATCAACGAGTTGTCCGGGCTGGCCCGGACCCACCCGCGCATGGCGCTAGCTCTTTTGTTCCTGATGTTCTCGTTGGCCGGCATTCCACCGTTCGCCGGCTTCTTCGGCAAGTTCTACGTGTTCTTGGCGGCGGTCGAGGCGGAGATGTACACGCTGGCCGTGATCGGCGTGCTGTCCAGCGTTGTCGGGGCGTACTATTATCTGCGTATCGTCAAGTTGATGTATTTCGACGAGCCGCGCGAGCCTTTCGACCAGCCCATGGGGCGCGAGCTAAGCGTCGTGATCACGGTCTCCAGCGTGCTG
>Ga0114950_10004661_pt1 | contig 10665 bp, 7 predicted proteins | sample N075metaG_FD_83503 | JGI IMG/M metagenome (GOLD analysis project Ga0114950, IMG submission 83503) | Deep subsurface microbial communities from Kermadec Trench to uncover new lineages of life (NeLLi) - N075 metaG | ecosystem: Environmental > Aquatic > Marine > Ocean trench > Sediment | place... | reverse complement strand
CCTTTGGCCGAGTAGCCTTGTTCCATCAACCTCAGGGCGAACGGGCCTAGGGTGGGGTCGGTTGACGCTTGGGTGGAGATGGCTCCCACCGATGGCATCACGAATGGGCACCGGGAGCCGACCGTGATGTCGCTGGTGGTGATTGCGATGCCCAGCATCCCGGTCCGGGAGCACCGGGCTGTGATTGAAAACGTATTGAACTCGATGCCTGGGATGACCCCCATGGGCAACCTCCTGTTGGTTTGTCGCAATACTAGGTTACAGTGGCCAGGATTGGCACACGTCCAAGGCGGTGAGGGCTAGGACCTTGGTGCACTGGACCATTTCACTGATGATGACGCAACTGTCGTCCTCGCCGCCGCTGCCTCGAATCACTGCTGGACCGTACAGCAAGCAGGGGATGCCGGCGTTCCAGAGATGGCAGGTGTCGTTGGCGGTGTACGAGTAGGGCAACACGGCCCCGATGGCCTTGGGCGGCTGTCCGGTTACCTCTTGGTGGCTGCGGGCTACGGCTTGCACTATCTCCGCGTCGCGGGGCACATCCAAGGGGTCCATCACCAGACGGCGCCGGCCCTTGAAAAAATCCGGTGGCGGAATCTCGATCTCATACGCCAGTTCCGGGTCCTCCGCCAGCAACGGGTCGAGGACCCGGCGGATGTCCGCGACGATGCCGTCCACCGTCTGGCCCGGTAGGAAGTGAACGTCCACGATGATGGTGCAAATGTCGGGGATGTACGGAGGCTCGACCAGGATGTAATCCTGTCCCAGGCCGCCAATGACGCTCCCCACGTTCAGCTTGGGCAGACCCGGCAGGTCCTCCCGGGGCCGATAGGTAAACTCGACTCTCTGTAGGGCATTGATGATTCCGGTCATCTTCACCACTGCGTTGACCGTCCCTTCAAGCTGGCGGACGTGACCGGTCACGCCGTAGGTGTGAATCGCCAGGTGGACGATGCCCGAATGGACAGTGACCAGGTTGCCAGCGCCGAATGGTTCGGCCACCACCGCCATGTCGGTGCGAAGGCCGCTGGCCATCAAGAAGTTGGTCCCTTCGCCCCCTTGGGTCTCTCCCAGCACACACGCAATCACCAAGTCGCCCTTCAGCCGGACGCCGGAGGTGCGCACCGCATCCGCCGCCATGATTATGCTGGCTAGGCCGCCCTTCATGTTCTGCACCCCGTGGCCGTACAAACGGTCGCCTTCCACAACTGGGGTCCACGGGTCTCGGCGCCAGCGGCGGGAGAGGGAATTGATGTCTGTGTGACCGTTCAGCATCAGGCTGGGGCCGCCACCGGTCCCTTCCAGTGTGGCGATGGTCTGGAACCGACCCGGCTCCACTTCCTGGAGCTCCACTTTGTATCCTCGTTCACCGAAATAGTCAGACAAAAAGGTGGCCACCGGGGTCTCGTCCAGCTTGAAACTGGGAATCTTTATCAACTCACTGGCCATCCCGACGATAGCTTCCTCGTCGACCTGGTCAATCACCTTGGCCTGTGTTGGGTTCATGTAAGCTGTCCTATCCTAAGAAGATGGCCGGCCGTGCCGCAGAGCTCGGCCGGCCAGGGCCCCGGTGTGTTGGCCCTGGTCCACGACGATGCTTCCATTAACAAGGACGTACTCGATGCCCACCGGGAATTGTTTGGGCTGTTGGAGAGTAGCGGGAGATTTCACGGTATCGGGGTCGAACACTACGATGTCAGCCTTCATGCCGTCCCGCAACATCCCACGGTCGCGAATATCCAATCGATTGGCCGCCATGGAGGTCATCTTCCGGATGGCCTCTTCAAGGGTCAACCTACCCTCTTCACGCACGTAATAAGCCAATATCGTTGGGAAGGTCCCATAGGAGCGCGGGTTGGGGAAATCACCTAGGAGAACAGCATCGGTGCCAATCATCGTCCTGGGATGTGTTATAAAGTCCGGCAGCGTGGCTAGACTGGGCCCGGGGGAAACATAGGAGATTTGAAGGTCTTCGTCCAATGACAGGTCGCAGATGGCGTCCACCTCTCCTTTCTCCATCATGTCAGCTACTTCAGCGAGGGACCGGCCTTCGTATTTGCGGTTATGGGGTTGCTTGAAATTGGTCAACATCAGCTCTGTGAACGAGCCGCTCCGTGGGCGTATCTCCTGCCGGAGGCGCTCCCTGCCTTCCGGCGAACGGAGAACTTCCTTTAGCCTCTCGGGCCCTCCATCGAAGGCCCATTCGGGGATCAGTATCAACAGTCTTGTGCTGCTGTAGGGGTAATGAAAGCAGTCCATGGTCACATCTTGGCCTTGGCCGACCGCGCCATCGACCAGTTCCAGCAACCGCTTTGCGCTCCCTGGATGGGTCAACTTCTGGTAGAAGTGGGTCAGATGACAAGGGATCTCTCCCCGTTGGCCGATCTCCAACGCCTCTTTCACAGGGTCCAGGAATTGGTCACCAAGTTTATTGCGCAAGTGGGTATGGTAGATGCCACCGTGACGCCCCGCCTCTCGCGCCAATCCCACCAATTCGTCGGTGTCCGCGTAGCTACCCGGTGGGTAGTCAAGGCCGGTAGAGAGCCCGAAGGCACCTTGCTCCATACCTTCCCGGAGCATGGCCCGCATGTTTGCCCGTTCGGCTTCGGTGGCCGGTCTTTCATCCCACCCGACTGCGGATATGCGTAGAGGGGAATTCCCGATGATGTAGGCGATGTTAACGGCCACCTTACCGTCAAACATTTCAAGATACTCGGCTACGGTGGACCAGCTTCCCGGCAATTGCGGAGCGCCGTCCAAGCCTGAATTCAGTTCGAAGAATGCCAGAAAGTCATCGTGAGAAGTGAATGGCGCATAGGAGTTGCCGTCCACCCCCACCAGTTCCGTGGTGATCCCCTGCCGAACCTTGGGGTGGTGTTCCGGTTCGGCCAGAATCATCAGACCGGAATGGGCATGCACGTCGATGAACCCCGGGCAGACCACTTTAGATGTGGCGTCGATGACGCGGGCAGCCTCAGTGCCCGGCAAATCACCTCGGAATATGTGGACGGTGTCCCCCGCAACCCCCACGGACCCGTAGAACCCTGTGTTGCCGGTGCCGTCTACTATGAGCCCGTTGTTGATTAGAAGGTCTAACAAATCGTTACCTCGCCAAGGGCTGAATCTTAATCTAGTTCAACTGGCAATCCAGTCAGGGCGATTCGTAACCCTTTAAGACCATTTCCAGGTCTTTTTGGACCTTCTTCGCCGGTCATGGCTGGCTCCGATGCTTCCAAGATGCCACTATATTTGCATAGTGTCATGTGACTAAGCCCCTCTAGTACCCACCCTCTCCTTTGAGCGCAATCTTCATCTTGTCCGCCGATTGTGCCCAATAGTTCGCCGTCCTTGATCACCGGTCCGGCTCCCATCGTCGAGATAACAGCCTGTATCACCGGGGACTCCGCCTGTAAGGCGTCGCTCGCCCGCCCACCGTGACTTCGCTACCTCGAACAGGGGGGATTTGTGAATCGTTGAGCCAGATAAGTTCGGCTACAACGATGATTACAACGGCGCCGTCCGAGCCTCTGGGTACACCTGCCTGCCGCCCACGAAGGTCCGCAGAACCTCTATGTGACGAACCTGTTCAGGTGATGCCGACAGTGGGTCTCGGTCAAGGCAAATGAAGTCCGCCGCTTTGCCCAATTCTAAGGAGCCTAGCCTGTTTCCCATCCCAAGGACCTCCGCCGACCCGACAGTATACGCTCGGAGCGCTTCAGCAATCGAGATGCGGTGCTGGGGCCCGATGATTCCAGCTACCTCGGTGTCCCGGGTAGCGAAGCCGTAGACGTTAAGCCACGGGTCGTAGTCTGTGACGGGCGAGTCAGTGCCGACGCCCACCAGGGCGCCCGAGTCTATCCAAGCCCTCGACGGAGTACATTCCTCCGCTCGTTGGTGGCCCCAGTAGGTCTGCATGTTACCCGCCAAACTGTAGACAAGGGCGTGTTGCAGGGTTACTCCTATGCCCAAGTCCAAAGTCCGCTCCATCGACTTTTGTACAGGAGTGAATGCGTGCTCCAGAGCATGCCCGCGGCCAACCGTTGAAGACCGGGAGTTCACGACCTGGAAGGCGTCCAATGCCATTTCCAGGGCGGCGTCGCCAACTACGTGGACGCCGACCCTCCAGTCCAGTTGATGGGCCTCTTCCACGATTGCCGTAAGGTTTTCCTGAGTGGTTAGAGGGAGGCCCCTGAATTCGGGATTGTTGGCATAGGGCTGGTAGAAGTAGCCGCCTTCTACACCACCGTCTAGGACCACCTTCAGGCCCCACACATCCAGCCACCGGCCGTCCCCCTCGCTTAAAGCCGCCAAGCCCTGAAGCCATTGCCGCTGTTCTTCGGGCGGCCTACCCAGGTCGAGCCGCCACATCAACGAGGCCCTGATCGATTTCACCTCCGGTATCACGGACTGGAAGGAGAGAATCTCTGCCTCGGTCAGGCCCGGCTCCCTAACTGCTGTGATTCCGGCCCGGTTGTAGGCTTTTATCCCAGTTTGGATAGCCGAGCGGCGTTCGGTTTCCGTCGGTAGTGGAAGAAGCCGGGTGAGGTTGGAGAAGGCGGGCCGTTCCAGTAGCATGCCGGTGAGCCGCAGGGCGGCGTCGCGCATGAACTCTCCGCCGGGCGGGTCCGAGCTGTCGGGCGCGATACCCGCCATTTGCAGGCCAAGGTTGTTGGTGACAACCACGTGGCCTCCCCTGGGAAGATAAACGGGGTTGTGTGGCGCGGCGCGGTCCAATTCCTCCGCCGTGGGCATACGTCGCTCATCCAGGTTGGTCTCATGCCAGCGGCTTGAGCAGAGAATCCACTCTCCGGGCGACGTTTCGCGGGCGCGCTGATCTATTGAATCCAATAGCTGGTCGATGGAGCGAGCTTCGTTAAGTTGCAACTGCTCCCAGCCGAGCGCGGTCCTGAGAAAGTGGTTATGGCTGTCGATAAGGCCGGGCATTACAACGGCGAGTTCCAAGTCGACCACTAGGGCGTTCCCGGCGATGGAGACAATTTCCTGGTCGGAGCCTCGAGCCATAATATTGCCATCGCGTACTGCCAAGGCGGTCAATCCGGTCTCCAACTCAGGGCGCCCTTGCATGGTAATCATACCGGTGGCGTTTAGGACAACCAAGTCTGGGCCCAGGTCTCGCGTCATATTTGCCTACCTGGTTTCTCCATGGTCTTTATGGGCGGAGAAACCGCATTAAGAGCGGGTCAATCTTCCTAGTCTGGCGAGGGCAGAATTTTACGGAGCTGGGATCCTTGACGATGGTGGACCAATCCAGAAGGCGGAGCGGAACGAGGTGTGTAATTACATCAGTGGATATTTGTTGCTACTTAATCTAACCGTGCCTAGACCAAAAGTCTGTTCGAACAGATATTTCTGACTCCACGCAGAGCGGAAAATTGGCCAGATCAGGCCGGTGTTGCCCCTGCTGTCTGAATCATCTCGGATGGCTTTTAAGATTCGTCTCTGCGACCTATTTGCAAACTAATTTTCCCTGTAGTATGAAGAATCTTATCCGGTTAAATTTCATGGGCACGCATCACACGCACCCAGGTTCGCTCGGATATATCGACACGGCGCTCTCTCAGTGGTGATTCCCGTTGCCTCAAAGCCTGGTCGACATCGTCTTGTTGCCTACTTGTAACTCGGGTTTCCTCCCAATGAGCCAGGCTATGGTAGCCGGTCAACAGCAGAATTTCCATCGGCTGAGTTCTTGCGATAGTCGTCCACAGTCCCAGAATGCAGGCACCCTGTGACTCAATCCGGGGCCAAATTCCATTTTCCGAACTGTCGATGAAATCTGAAACGTCGGCTGGGTTGATAAAGAACCGTCGGCAGCCGTACACAGCCCGCCGATCTTCTTCTGGTACTAGTGGTTTTGGTCTTGAGGCGATTGGCCTTAAAAGACGAACGGATTCGCTTTCGACAATGTTATGCGGTGAGGATACATTGCGCTGCGCCCCCTCCCACGCCTGAATATCCTCGAACTCGGTTATTTGAAGAAAGTGGTTGGCCGGATCTCCAATCAGTCCGCTTAGTAGGCAAAAAGGTTTCCCTCCTTCAGACTTGAGGTGCGGCCAATAATCGGTTTTGCAATATTCTAGGTAATCTTCAGCAGATTTAGAGTGTGATAGCGTTCGTCGCTCTTCGTAAATCATTTTTTCCCTTTTGATTGTAATTCACAGATCCAACTGATTGCCCTGTTTATCGGGCTCTCTGGTAGCTCTGTTGGATTTCATCTCTTAAGAGCCGCGAAAATTTGAAGACGTCCGGTGCCCTACAGTTCTCCTAAGCAACACTTGGAGCGTCGTAAAATTCGATGTCCCCTCCAACTAAAAACACCTTGCCTTAGATACAATTTCTTCCGTGGTCGGTGAAAGACACCGAGAACGTATCCCACAACTCCTGGGCAGCCTGCCTTAGTTCCTGGGCTGTAGGCTGCCCCAGGCCAGGTGGGGCCGTAGGAGCGCCCCACGGCTAAACCGATTCGCTGCTATCTCCTCGGTGATTGTTTCCATATAGATACAGCAATCCATTGGGAAGCGCTTCGATGAAGCTGGTTTCATGATCTCTTTCACTCATGATATGAGAGGTAAATTCGAAACCTTTGTAACTGTGTTCTGTAAATCGTTCACGGAACCGGATGACGCTTTGTTGGAATGGTTCCAGTTCCTTCCCACCGGCAGAGATGTAAACTTTTGCGTTCAGCGTTTGGGACTTTTGCCAAAGCTCCTCTTCTTGTTTCAAGATTAGGTAATCGTCCCAGTACACGGCGGGACTGTTGATGAGATATCTTTGAAATAGTTCCGGGCGATTGACCATCGTCCAAGCCGCGAATAAACCACCATAGCTCGATCCAATAAGGCCACGATTGCTTGTGTTGACCCGATATTCCTTCTCAACGAGAGGAAATAGCTCATGCTCAATAAACGCCAAGAAGTGCTCGGCGCCACCTGACGCAGGTGTCGCTTCCGGATATACCACGACTTTGTCCTGCGGGACGTGCGTTGGGATCAGATCTCTGGAACGATTATTAACAAACCCCATGAAGTCGCCCTCATGTGATATGCCAACAAGAATCGTGTTGACAATCTTGCCAGACAATTCAAGAATCTTCTTGGTCCCGGTCACGATTTCCGTGCAAACAAAGGCGTCCGTATAGTAGATAACCGGATAGCTGTCTTCGTTCATGCCATATGCCGGTGGCAAATGGACGTGAATGAGATACTCCATACCGTCAACATATGCCGACTGAATGCGATGGGTGAACGAGTCTTTAATGATTGTTGCCATCGTGCCCGTGTTTTGATCAGAATCCATCACGCTGTACCTCGTTGCTAAAATAAAATTAGGAAGGCTTTCTGCCCAAAGTGAACACTGTCCTCATGCTCCCGAAGACGAAAGTTGGTTTACGTGTGCCTTCGGTGAATTCGTCAACTTCTTCACCCGTAACCAATCCAGCGGATACCAACCCATCCTTCATTTCAGCCGATGGCCGGAAGATTTCCGCCATTTGACTCCCGCCAAATACCACTTGAGAACTGCTCTCAGATTTCAAATATTCCAGTCCGTTGTCCTTAAAAGCTTTTAATGTGTTGCTCCCAAAATTCATGTCCATGCCACATTTGCTCATCATCTGCCTGACCGCGTCGAAATGTCGGCCAATTATGGCTCGGTCCACATCGTCAGTTGCCGCGTCGCATTTCATTTCATCCAGGTCAGGATCTTCGATGAATAGCCACCCTCCAGGCCTCAGGGAATCAGCCAATTTCTTCAAAACGACTTCCCATTCTTTGAGATGTAGCAAGACATATCGGGCGTGGACCAGGTCGAAACTATCCATCTCCAGGTCATCATTCACGATGTCGTGACGGCGCACCTCGATATTTGGTGAAGCGATGGATTCCAATGACCGCGTATCCAAGTCGGTAGCCACCACGTGCCCGGCAGGTCCGACTCGTTGGCATAGCCATTCGGCTATAGTCCCTCCACCGCCGCCTACCTCAAGGCATCGCCAGCCGCTGGATACGCCAATTTCCTTAAAGTGACAGATTGTAGCGGTGTCTCGTTCGCGCTCGAACGCGCCAGGCCTTTCCTCGTTCAGAGTGTTTCCGACGGTTCCCATTTTTCTGTCTCCGTCTACTTTGATTTTTGGACCGAGCTTACTTGGTGATTGCTCGTCGAAGTAATGTTTGCCATCGACTAAAGTTTGGGGGTTTCGGCCACTGGAGTGCCTCCGTGCGTCGCTCGATTTCTTTCGAAATTTAGACCTCTGCCGTGCACACACCGACTACCGCTGGGAACATGGACTCCTCGGTTCAACCCAGGAGTCCATGTTCCGGTTTGGGCGGGCGGCCAGAGGGGTGCTAGTCGTCCGCCATGGCTGGAACAGCCTCTGGGGCAGCTTGGCGTTCCTGGCCAGACTCGGAAGCCCCCGCCTTGGGGAGCCATTCCAACCAGGAAGGCAGGTACCAGTTCCGGTCTCCGAGCAACTTCATGGAAGCCGGGAGGAGCACCGACCGGATGATCGTGGCGTCGATGAGCACCGCTACTCCCAAGCCTATGCCGAACATCTGCCCTTCCACGTCTCGCATGAGTGCGAAGGTGCCGAAGACTCCCACCATGATGGCGGCGGCGCTGGTGATCTGTCCGGCGGTGAGCCTGATGCCCTCGAACACGGACGCGTCGTTCCCGAGCCCATGATCGTAGGCTTCCTTGATCCGGTTCAGCAAAAGCATGTGGTAGTCCATGGAGAGACCGAACAAGATGGCGAAGAGGATGATCGGCAGCCACGGAGCAATCACTCCTGGGGCTTCGGAGCCCAGCAGGCTCACTCCCCAGCCCCACTGGAAGATCATCACCAACACCCCGTAGGCTGCGGCCACGGAGAGAAGGTTCAGGAGAATCGCCTTCACCGGGATCACGATGGACCGGAACATGACCAGCAGCAAGAGAAATGCGAGCCCCAGCACGAAGCCGAACACGTAAGGCAACGAGTTGTACATGGCGCCGCTGAAGTCCATGTTGACCGCAGTCATGCCGGTAACATAGGCTTGGGCTCCGCTGCCGGCAAAGGCATCAGGTACGACCTCGTTCCGGAGGAGCTCGACGCCCCGCTCCGCGGCTTCCCGGTCCCCGGCAAGAGCGACCCGGACGAAGAGCAGGTCACCGGCACTGTTCACCACGGTCTCGAAGGGGCCGACGAAGGCGCTGTCCTGGCCCACCCGCTGGATGAGACCGGCCACCGACGCCTGTACCTCGGGAGCTAACACGTCAGGCGCGTCCACGACGACCATCGCGGGGGTGGCCAGTCCGCCGCTGAAGTGCTCCTCTAGGAGCACCACCGTCTGCTTGGCATCCACGGCGTCATGAAGCCCGCGGGAGCCGGTGGGGAAGGCCAGGTCAATGGTGGTTACCGGCAGGGCCAGGGCGATGAGCCCGACGGCGGTGACGGCGGCAAAGGCCAAGGGGCGGTCCAGGACTTTCTTCGTGATAGAGTTCCAGAGACCGCCGTTGCCATTGGCCCGTCCCAAGAATGGTACCCGCAGCCGGTTGACGTTGTCGCCCAGCACGGAAAGGATTGCCGGAAGTAAGGTGAGGGAGCCGACGATCGAGACGAGCACCACTAGGTTGACGCCCAAGCCCATCGAGATGAATATTGGGTTGTTCGTCATGGCCATCCCAGCCAGGGAGAGCATCACGGTGATTCCGGCGTAGAGGACCGCCCGGCCCGTGGTGTTGCTGGCGACGGTGATGGCCTCCAGCTTTTCCCTGCCGGCCTGACGCTCGTAACGGAACCGGCTGATGATGAACAGCGAGTAGTCGATGCCGACGGCAAGACCCAGCATGCTGATTAGCACTTCGTACCCTTCAGCCAATGGGTACGCCTGGCTCACCAGGGCAGCCATCCCCATGGCGGTGATGATTGCTCCCACGGCCAGCACCAAGGGAATCAATGACGCCACCACGGCCCGGAACACCAGCAGCATGATGACCAGAGCGAGCACCAACGTGATCATGAAGACACGGCCCAAGTCCTCATTAGACAGGTCCTCTTTCTGCTTCTGCACGGAGAGGTCGCCCGCCACGCCGATGTAGAAGCCGCTGGCGTTGGCCTCAGGGCGGGCGGCGTAGACGGTTTCAAGGATGGCGTCGATCTGGCCGTCATCGAAGTCCGCGATCTCCACTTGGGCCCGCTGCACGTGCCGGTCCGCCGATACCAGCCGCGGGTCTCCGGTCTCGTAGTAGCTGGCGACGGTTGAAACCCCAGGCAGAGCCCTGATTTCCTCGACCAGTTGATCCACCGTTGCCCGGTAGACCGGGTTGTCAACATCAAGCGATGGATTGCTGAAGACCAGTTGCTCGGTGGGCGCCCCGCCGCCATCGAAACGCTCGTCCAGTAGCCTCATCGCCCTGCCCGACTCTCCTTCCCCTAACTGACTGTCATCCAGCAGCTTCGTTTCCACGGCGCTGGAGACGAATATGGCCATGACCAGCACCAGCACTGAAGCCGCGATCACCCACCAACGGTGACGCGCGCTCCAAGACGCGATGCGGCCGGTAAAAGTCAGGTTATCTTCGGATTCGATTCTGCTTAACCGATATTTCTGTTTCGTGATGTTGTTCATGATTACCCCTAGCCAGAACAGTTTTAGGATTCCCGTGGTTCAT
>Ga0114950_10004658_pt1 | contig 10667 bp, 9 predicted proteins | sample N075metaG_FD_83503 | JGI IMG/M metagenome (GOLD analysis project Ga0114950, IMG submission 83503) | Deep subsurface microbial communities from Kermadec Trench to uncover new lineages of life (NeLLi) - N075 metaG | ecosystem: Environmental > Aquatic > Marine > Ocean trench > Sediment | place... | reverse complement strand
CGGTGATTGAGCGCAATGATAAAGAAGTCATCATTAAAAACTTTGAGGGAAAAGTTTTCCATTACCCGCAACCGGTTGATAAAAAATCCAAACCCCGAAGAGCCGACCCCGCTGTCCCTGCTGCTACCAAAAAGCTTTGTGAAATGGCTTGATCTCCTGGCCAGTTTGAAGAAGTTTGGAAATGCCTTTCGGCCCGTTGGTTCCGTTCTTCAGTCCGAGCGCAGTCTTCTTTTTTGACAGCCCACCTGCGCACATTTATACTGAAATCCTTGTGAACTATTTGCCTGCAGGATGGGCCATGTTTTTTGCCAGACAGAAAAATGCGCAAGGATTTTCCGCGCTTGAAATAGTCATGGTGATAGTCATTGCCGGTATTTTAGGCGCGGTGTTCATGCCGAGATTATCGACCGCCCCGATCAGTCTCGCCACGGCAGTGAGCACCATCCAGTCGGACCTCAGATTTGCGCAGGAGCTGGCGATGTCGCGCAACCCCACGCCGGGAACACCGATTGGGATTACCTTCAGCGCGGGAACGGGAACCTACACCATCACCGACCCGGCCGGCGCCGTGACCCTTGTGCGGAATTTGCCGTCTGATGTGATCCTCACCGTTGGCGGAACCATCGCCTTCAATAAGTATGGAGAGCCGGAGACTATTGCCACGATCAGTGTGCAATCGGGCGGCGTCACGCGCACTATCACCGTCGAAGCTTTTTCCGGGAGGTCCATCGTCTCATGACGCCATTATCGCGAAGACGCAATCGTGTGCCGCAGTGGAGTCCGCGGGGTTGTTCCGGTATCACTCTCATTGAGATGGTGATGGCCATTGTCGTGATCGGCATCGCAATGACTGCGATCATGAACGCTTTTTCCGGTTTACAGGGAACGGTGACGCCGGAGTACACGATTCAGGCGGCGGCTTTGGGTCAATTGCAAATGGAAGCCATCAGCGCTAAAACCCGGTTGCAGATTCCCGTGGCCGGAACCTACAGTTGCGCGGCTTTTCAGGCCGGGCCGCCGGCGGTTCCGGAAGTGCAGTGTCCCGTTGGTGGATTTCCCGAGTACACGTATAGCTGGCTGGTGGAAGACGTGAGTGCGGCGACACCGGATGTCGCCAGCGCGCCGGTTTTTGCGTCCAAAGTCACTTTAACCGTCAGCCGGTCCAATATGCCCCCCATCAACTACTACACCTTGTTTGGTCTGGATTGATCGCATGGACTATGCCAACGCATCACGCAATGAAGCCGGGTTCACATTAATAGAAATTGTGATCACGCTGGTTCTGCTGGGCATCGTTTCGGCGGTGACCATCCAGTTCGTGGCCAGTGCCGCGGAGGTGAGCCAGATTCAAACCGAGCGCAACAGATTGGTGAACGAGGCGCGGTTGGCCATGGAAGCCATGGTGCGCGAAATCCGTTTTGCCGTGCCCGCCAGCGTGGTCGCCACCGCGGTTTCCATCACCTTCGACAAACAATTTCCATATTTGCAGGATCCGACCGTGGTGGGCATCGATTACACTTACAATCCCGTGACACGAGTGATCCAGCGCACTGGCGCTGTCGTGTCCACAGTGGCCACCCAGGTTGCGGCGTTTGCCATCACCGACAATGGTGGTTGGTACACCATCAGCATGACTTTCAGCCATCCTTTGGCGGATAACTTTTCCCTGACTTCCGCCGCGCGTCCGAGAATTCCTTGATGACCCCGCCCGAGGTGACACGACGTATTGCCGGCACCCTGAGAAATGAACAGGGCCTGGCCGCTCTGGTGGCGGTGATATTGGCCATGATCGTGGTGGCCATCATTGTGCTCAATTTTCTGGCCCAAACTGAAACCAAGCAATACGGGTCCATCTTGACCTCGACCTCGACCAACGCCCTATTGACGGCGGAAGCTGGTTTGCGCTACACCGAAAAATGTTTATTGCAGAACGATCCGGCGTGCCCGGCAGTTACCGCCAACGCCGACTGGCTGAACCTCCTCACCGGGTTCACCTTGCCCTTCGGGTCGGGAAAAGGGCAGTTCGCCATCTCCTTCACCCTGATCGATTCGAACAACGTGATTGTGAATTCGGTGGGCACTTTCGGCGCTTCCACCCGGGAAATTTCTAAAACCGTTATTCAGGGAGGGGTCTGTAAACTGACGGAGAACGCCTTCACCTCGTGTCTAAATCCAACGATCGGCGGCGGCACGACCATCACGGGCAACATAGAGGTCGGATATTGTCCGGTGACGCCGCTGGTCGATCCCATTGTATTGCCGCCGGACCCGGTGGCTTGTCCCAACGCTTCTTACCCTGATTTTATCAACGCCGCCGATCCGGGGGCCGGCGAAACGCAATTCTGCCAGTGGACCGAAAATAAAAACAATTCGACGGTGATCCTTGATGGCGCCGTCAACCCCGTCATGTATATTGCAGGAAGTTTTGACATGAAAAAGTCGACCACGCTGGTGATCAATGGCGATGTGACCCTCCACGTCGGTGGCGATTTCAAAATGAGAGACACCGCCAGTATCCAGGTCAACGGCACCCTGACCCTCATTATCGACGGCAAGATGACTCTTTCAAAACAATCCGTGATCAATGTTGTCGGTGGCGATCCTGCCGACGTTCTGGCGCTGGTCAGCGGCAATGTGAAATTGGATAATGATTCCATTTATATCGGCGGCATCATTTCCAATGGGCAGGTGGAACTGAAGAAAAACGCGGCAATGACCGGCGCGATCGTGGCCAATATAGTTAAGATACGTAACAATGCGACGCTGACCCACGACCCCACTGCCGGCACCAATTCGGGTTCCTACCTGATGTGCCTGCCTTGACGTTCCCGATGCTGAAAATGTTCCTCTTGCTGCCGATAAATCCTTAACTTTTAAGGGGTTTTTGACGACAAGTTGTTGAGTTTTAATGTCGAATTTTGAATTTAATTGGGATGCGCAACTCCTCCGGGGGAGATGCACCAATTTCATTTTTGGGATAATCACTCCCAACTGACAGGTTCTGTAATTTATGAAAGCTAAGCAATTAAAGCCTGGGATCGGGCTGGATATCGGGAGCCACGCCATCAAAATGGTGGAGGTTGTGGCCGGGGCCAAGGGCCTTCGGGTTCACAAATTTTGCCACCAGGTGATACCCCAGGCCATTGCTAGCGACCCACACAATGAGGAGATGCTGGCCGAACTGATCCGCGAGATGCGGTTTCGGGCGCGCATCCGGACCCGTCGTGTGTATCTCTCGGCTAGCGGCCATCAGGTCGTCCTGCACCGTGCCGTTCTTCCTAAAATGCCCCTGAACGAATTGGCCGATGCCGCCAAATGGAATGCCCGTGAAGAAGTCCTGTTCCCTATCGAGGAAGCGGTGGCAGACTACGATATAGTCGGGGAGACCATTAAAGAGGGGGTCGGCCATTATGAACTGTTGAGCGTGGTGGCGCATCAGGAGGGCATTCACCGGCTGGTCGCCATCGCGCAACAAGCGGGTTTGAAGGTGGCGGGGATCACCGCCCTGCCTTTGGCTTTGTGGGATTATGATCGAGCCTTGACCGAGCCCGAACCGGGCGGTGCCACCTGTTTGATCGACATGGGCGCGGAACGCACGAGAATTTATTTTGTATCCGATCGCGATTTACTGCTGTCCCGGGAAATTCCCAGTGGCGGCAATCAAATCACGGATGCTTTGGCGGGTGTGTATCAAACCACCTCAGGGAGCCGGGTGGACATCAGTCTGCAACGCGCCGAAGAAATCAAACTTCATTTTGGATTGACCCGTCAGACAAAAATTAATGCGACCGAGGAAGATATTCCGCTGGCTGAGGTAAGGCAGCGCGGCCTGCCCGCTGTCGCCAAGCAAGTTGAAGAGATCGTGCGGTCCATGGACTACTTTAGAGAATTATTTAAAATGACCGCGGTGGATCGGGTAATTCTTTCAGGCGGGGCTGGCAGTTTGAGAGGGTTTGCCGGATCCCTGAAGAAGGCTTTGCGCTTGCCGATCGAGTACGGGAATCCCCTCCGTCAGTTGCCGTCCTCGGCAAAAGATATTTCTGAGGACACTCTTCGCTCGGTAGGCCCCGCGTTGATGGCGGCGGCGGGTTTGTCCATCGGCCGGTGTGGCAAGATCAATCTTTTGCCGGAAGAATACCGGTTTTCTTTAAAAAGAAGTCTGCAAAATGCCGGACAGGCGGCGCTGATTCCCGCTTTCGTAATGGCATTGCTGATTGTGAGTGTCGTGTTGCGGGGGAAAATCACCCATCGGAATAATTTGCTTCAGGTTAAAGCGCAGGTCCTGACCAATTTGCAAATGGAATTACAAGCTATAAATATTCCCAAAAAAAATCTGGACCAGCTGATCAGCCAGAAACTTAAACTGAAGAAGGAGCGTGAGGCGCTTCCTGTCAAAACCCCTGGGCAGGTGACCGTTCCGCAGATTCTCCAGGAAATTGCCCGGATGGTGGCGTGGAATCAATCTCTGGAGATGCTCTCATTCAATCTGGAGGTGGTGGAAGATGATGAGGAAAATTATTCCACGGGTTCCGATTTTGTAATCAAAGGGACGATTTTTGGTGGCAAGACCAAGGTGCTTTCCACTTTGGAGAAATTTTTAAGACGATTGCAGGCGTCCCCGCTGGTGGTTCAGGTCAAATTACTGGACTCCCGCACCACCGACCTGGAAAAATACACACGGCGCGGGCTGGATTTTTCCGTTTATGTGCAATCCGTCCCGACCACTAAAATTCAACTGTGAACTGAGTGACAAGAGCATGGCATTGAACATGGCAGGCATCGATTGGAAGCGGTTGTCCCAGCGTGAAAGAATTATGGTAGGGGTCACTGTGCTGGTGGTGCTGGGGCTGGGTTTTTACATGCTTGAATACCAGGTCCAGAAAAATAAGTTGACCGCGCTGAATCTTCAGTTGAGGCAGGTGTCTGAGAATATTAAAAGTTTTGAGATGGCGTTGAACCTGGTCAAGGGCGGCAACGTTCAGGAAAAAATTCTTACGGTCCGTGCGGAAATTTTAAGCCTCAATGAAGAAATGGCACTCCTCAAAGACCGAATGACGGAAAACATTCTGGATATTGTCCACGAATTGAGCCGGCAGGCTGAATTTCAGGGGGCTGAGTTGCTCAGTTTCAATACGCGGGAACGGACCGTGGATGAAGGCGGTTTCAGCTACAAGGAAATCACGGTTTTTTTGACCATGAAAAGCAATTTCAAGTCGGTAGAAAACTTCGTCCGGGCGTTGGAGAGGATCCCGGCGGTGCTTTCCCTGCGCGACTTTGAAATTATCAGGACGCGTGCCAGTTATCCCCGGCTGGAGACCACCTTCACCCTTAAATTTTATGTGATGTGATTATGACTCGCTGTGAAATCAAATTTTCTCGAATCCCTGCCAGACTGGGGGCCGGACTCTTGCTGGTCCTCTGGGTTGCTGTTTTAGGGCTATCGGCCCAAGCGGATGCGGCAGAACGCCAAAGGAAGAATCCTTTTTCTCTTCCCAGAGGAATTCATTACTGGTCGGATGAGGTGGCGCCTCCCCAACCAGTCCTTTCACCCGCTATTGCCATGACCCTGCAGGCAGTGGTTTGGGGTGGGCCGGAAAGGGTGGCCATCATCAATGGTCAAAATTATGTAGTGGGTGACCAGGCATTCGGCCAGGTGGTTTTGTCGATTTTCCCGGATAAGGTGGTCCTCGAAGGTAAAATTAAAAATACGGTTCTCCGAATAAATCGGCCAGCTTTCCCTGTGATAGTGTCTCCAGGTTATTGATCCCGCCGCTTGGGCAGGTCGTGCCTTCCTCAAATAAGAGTATTTCAGCTCCCCCGATCTAGCCCGACCCCTGATTTTCACTAAATTTTATCGCGAGATGTTAAATAAACCTCAATATTTCTAGAGAGTTAGCCGATTTAATACGGTATCAGGTGTTTTTTATAATATTAATTTATCACCCTAGTTTATGAAAACCATAGCTTGCCGATTTGGAGCGTTTTTTTCGTCCTTTTTAATACTGGGTCTCCTGGCCGCCTGCGCCACGACTCCGGGTGAAATCTCGGATAACAGCGGGATCGAAAAAGAACAGGTGATGCCACCCGCAAAAACCACCAAGGTTTTGCCTCCTCAGAAATTGGCGCAGTCCTCTGAACTCCTGATGTCGCAACCGGATTTGATGCCAAACTCCTCCCAGGCGCCCGTGAAGCCGTTGGATGTTTTGGGAGGGCCTAGAATTTCTCTGGTGGCTCAGGAAGCAGATATCCGCACGGTGCTTCTGGCGATCTCCAGGGAGGTCCGGCAAAACATTGTTATTGACCCATCCATCAGAAAATTGGTGACGGTGGATTTGAAGGAAGTCACCTTGACTCAGGCTCTGGATAATTTGTTGAAACCCCTGGGGCTGGATTTTGAAGTGCAGGGAAATTTTGTGCACGTGTTCCCGAAGCGAATGGTGACACGCACATTTCGCTTGAACTACATCATTTCCCGTCGCCATGGATCGAGCAATTTGCAATCCTCCAGCGGTCAAGGCACCGGCGGCAACGCGGTCTTCAATCAGGCCAACGCGTTCTTCAATCAGGCGGGTAATGCCAATGTGTCGAGCTCCAACACGGCGGCGGACCGGACTTTCACCAGCTTGTTCACCAGTGAAGAAACGGATTTATGGCGTGAGATATTTTTTGGTTTGCAACGGATGGTCACTGGAGCGGATGTGGAAAGTCTGGACCCGGCTGTTTTGCAGTCTGAAGGCGTGATCATTGCGGAGCAGGCCAAAAGGCTGGGCAAGAGGGAGAGCGATGCGGAATTTGAATTGAAGTCAGGAACTGAAATAGTTGCAGACACCGGTCAAAAAGTGAAAGCTCTCAAAGGCTATTTCTCCATCAACCGGCAAGCCGGCTTGATCATAATAAAAGATTATCCCGATGTGCTGATGCAGGTGGCGGAGTTTCTGGAAGAGGTGGAAGGCTCGGTGCAACGCCAGGTGTTCATTTCAGCGAAGATTCTGGAAGTGGCTTTGAACGATGAATTCAGATTGGGTATCGACTGGAGCAAGGTCAGTCCATTTGGAATTGTTCACGACCACCGTTTTGACTCGACTCAGTTTGAAACGCCGAATGTAACTCTCAACCGAGCGGTGGGAGATCCTTTCGGAACCGTGATCGCCGGATCGAATGGGTTCCTTTACGCGATCAACGATGCGCAGGTCAGCCTTTTGGTGGATGCGCTGGCTGAGCAGGGTAAAGTCAGCGTGCTGTCCAATCCTAAAATCGCGACGTTGAACAACCAGCGAGCGGTGATCAAGGTGGGCACCGAAGACGTTTTTTTCCTGCCACAGATCCAGCCGGCCACCACCACCACGGCACAGGTCACCGTATTCACCGTTTCCTCTGTGACCATAGGCATTGTGCTGGACGTTCTCCCGCAAATAGATGCCGACGGCAACGTCATGATGAGTATCAACACCAGCATCTCGGAACAAAGCGGGGAACGGATATCGCCGGATAATATGACTTCGATTCCTATTCTGGATGTTCGTGAATCCAATAGCGTGGTGCTGGCCAAATCGGGACAGACCATCGTGATTGGTGGGCTGATGAAAACCACCAAAGCATATAAGGACAACGATGTTCCTTTCCTGAGCAAAATCCCGCTTCTTGGATATTTGTTCCGGCATAAGGAGGAGATCGAAAGGAAAACCGAACTGGTCATTATGCTGACTCCGGAAGTGATGGTGGGAACAGGCATCGATGATCGGTATCGAAAAGAGAAACAGCGGATGGAGCAATACAATCTTTCAATGAACTGAAAAAACCCGTGAGTTTCCCAGGGTCGGGGCCCAAATTTTTATGTATACAAAATTTTATCATTTTAAAGAAAAACCGTTCAGCCTGACTCCAGACCCGCGCTTTCTGTATTTAAGCAAACAACATCAAGGTGCTTTGGATCATTTGGTCTACGGCATTTCTCAAAGGGAAGGTTTCATGGTGATTGCCGGCGGCATAGGCACGGGTAAAACCACTGTGTGCCGTTACCTTCTGGAAAACCTGGACAAGAAAATTCAAGTGGCGTTGATCCTCAATCCTATTTTGTCGTCCCAGGACTTGTTGCGAACTCTGCTGGACGACCTGGGAGTGCAACCGCCCTCTGCCGTGCCTCAACCCACACCACCCTCGCAGGTCTCGCAGGTCTCGCAGACCTCGCAGGTCTCGCAGGTTTCTCAGGCGGTAATGCCACCCAAGCCTGGGACGTTGCGGATGCATCAGGGAAACCGTTCCGCCCAAGGTTCCGGCTGGGGGCCCTCGACCTCCAAGAAAGAATTGCTGGACGCCCTCAACGATTTTCTCTTGCAACAAAATGCCGCGGGCGGCAGCACGCTTCTGATCATTGATGAGGCTCAGGATTTGACTCTGGAGGTGCTGGAGCAGATTCGATTGTTGTCCAACATGGAGACGGCCAAAGAAAAGCTGTTGCAAATCGTATTTTTCGGCCAAAAGGAATTGAACCAGAAGCTCCGCTTGCCAGAATTGAAACAACTCAATCAACGGGTGTCGATACGGTACGAAATTTCTCCTCTGTCTTTGGAGGAAACGGGAAATTATATCCAGCATCGTTTGATGCATGTCAGCCGGATTCCGCGCGGAGTGTTCAGCCCTTCGGCTATTGATGAAGTGTATGCCTATTCTCAGGGGAACCCCCGCTTGATCAATTTGGTTTGTGATCGAGCTCTTTTGGCTGGCTACAACGACCAAGTGGGAATCGTCAAGGCGCGCCAGGTCAAATGCGGCATTCAAAGCCTTCTGGGTGAGGATCAAAGTGAAGGTCTATGGCCGCAACTGTGGCGCTGGCGCTGGCCGGCTTCGGTAGTGGTGTTTGCGGCCCTGATAATATTTTTTGGTCACTCCTTCAAACCCTTTTTCTTCCCGGCGGTGATATTAGCGGCGCAGTCTTCCAATTCGGTTCAGGATCAAGATATGAACGGCGCTATAAATTATGGAACTGAGAAAATTGACGGGGTCGTTGCCAGGCAATCATCGACTGTCAAACCCAAAGATTTCGCGGCCATTCATTCTGTCAGGACCCTGTTGATAGAGGTCGAAAAAGTTGGATTGAATGATCAGGCCGTATGGCCTTTTGGTCCGGAAGGGGAGGGGAAGCATTATCGTATTCAGGTGGCGCAGGCCGCCAACATTGAAGAAGCCAGCCAAGGCGCGCAAAAGCTGAAAAACGAAGGGTTTCGCGCCTACCTGAAGAAGGACGCCACCTCCCTGAGTTACTACGTTTATGTGGGACCGTTTCGGGAACTGCGTTCAGCCCGAATAAACTTCAAGGCGTTGAAATATTCCGGGAGAAATCCCATCATGTTATCCATCACCAAAACCGGTTGAAGGTGTCCCGTGAGCCTTATCGCAGAAAGTTTGAAAAAAGCCTCTGAGGAATGGAAGCCTGACCGGTACAAGTCGGCCGACCATATTTTAAATCGTCCGTTGCCTTTGAAATATTCCAATTTCAGATCCCACCGGATAATGAGAAACATTGCATTCACCGGCGGTCTTTTGGTGGTCACGGTTCTGCTCGGGTTTCTTGCCCAGGGCGAGCCTTCCGGTGCCGGACCGGTTCAGATGCAAGTGCTGTCCATGCCGGAGGTAAAATTTCCGGCGGCCACCCAACTTCCGGCTATTAAAAAGATCGCGGTTCCCGCGGTTGCGTCCTCACTTGGTGGCACGGCTCCTTCTGCCGGGGAAACAGGCGCGGCGAATACAAAATCGGTTCCGGTTGTTGAAAGCGCCTCGAAGCGGGATAAAATCGCCGCCCTTGAAATTGAAGTGGCCGCCCAGTCTGAGAGAACTCCCCGGAAAGAAACTGCACAGGTTAAAAATAAATCCGCAATCAAATATCAGGAAGCTGTCTTGGGAAAAACCGTGACGGTTAAAGATGAACCCGTGGTCCAACCTCAGGAAACTCGCCCTGCGCCGGCGGAGCCCACTCGCGTTTCCCGGGTGTCCGTGGCATCCTTGCCCAAGAGAGGTGGTGCTGGAAACATTCCGGGGCCGCCATCAGAGGGAAAGTTTCGAGTGAACGTTCAGGTCGGGGTGGCCGTCCCGAAAAATAAAAAACCGTTGGCGGAAGAAAATCTATTTCACGACAGCGAATATTATTTTAATCTGGCTGTTTATTATCACCAGAAAAAAAATTATTTGAAGGCGCTGGAGTGGTATGACAAGGCGTTGCAGTTGGACCCCGCTGATGCGCGGTCTTATAATAACCGAAGTCTGATCCATCAAAAGCTTGGCAACAAGGATCGGGCCGTCGAAGGATTTTTAAAGGCCATCCGTCTGGACCCCGAATACGGCAAACCTTATAACAACATGGGCTTGGTCTATTACCATGAGGGTAATTATTCCGGTGCGGCGGCAAATTTTGAAAAAGCCATAGAGCTGGGTGAGGATCATATGGAAAGTTACAACAATCTGGCCATTGTGTACAAAAAATTGAATCGCCTGAAAGAGGCCAAAGCATTGTATGAAAAAATTCTCACGCGGGTTCCCAGCCATGCGGAGGCCAGTTACAATCTGGCGTTGCTGTTGGAGGATGAAGGAAATATTGATTCCGCTGTTCAGTTCTACCGCCGATTTGTGAAAATGGGGGCCATCAGTCATCCTTCCCTGGCATCCAAAGTCCG
>Ga0114950_10004657_pt1 | contig 10667 bp, 9 predicted proteins | sample N075metaG_FD_83503 | JGI IMG/M metagenome (GOLD analysis project Ga0114950, IMG submission 83503) | Deep subsurface microbial communities from Kermadec Trench to uncover new lineages of life (NeLLi) - N075 metaG | ecosystem: Environmental > Aquatic > Marine > Ocean trench > Sediment | place... | reverse complement strand
CCGCTCGCGGAAATAACGGCCCGCCGGAGCCACCGATCGCGGTGTACCGGGTTTTAGGGCATTTTCTTGCCCGCTGAGGCTGTGGCATCCTGCCGCTGGCGTGCGTACTCTCCTGAGCGAGTCCGGGAAACGCCGGCACTCGGGACGAGTCCAATCGTATTGGGGGAGCCGGGATCCATGGATCTGTTGCCCATCGACCACAAGGACCGAGCCAGGCGTAGGCTGGTGGAACTGCTACGGCAGGATGGCCCGCTTGACGTCGTGGAAGCGGCGCTTGTGATCGCCTCCGAGGATTATCCAAACCTCGACATCGACCACGAGTTGCAACGTGTGCGGCTTGTCGCCGCGGAGGGGGCCCGGCGGGTTTACCAGGAAAACAACCCGTTCGCCCGCGTCGACGGACTGCGCCAGTACCTGTTCGAGGAGCTCGGTTTCCACGGCGACACCGACAATTACAACGACCCGGACAACTGCTACATCCACGAGGTGATGAACCGCCGGATGGGCATCCCGCTGACGCTGTCGATCCTGTTCATCGAGGTCGCCCGCGCCGCCGGCTTCCAGGCCGTCGGGATCGGGCTGCCGGGTCACTTCATCACCCGCGTTCGCTGGCAAAACCGTGACCTCCTGGTCGACCCCTACCACGGTGGCGGGATCATTTCCGAGGAAGACTGTCGCGACCTGGTCGGTCGAACCACCGGCCGGCCCTCCCTGTTCCGGCGCGAACTGCTCGAAGGGATGAGCGAGCGCCAGATGCTCTCCCGGCTGCTGCTCAACCTCAAGCACATCCATCTGGAACGGGAGGACTACACGCGGGCCCTGGGCGTCGTCGAACGGTTGCTGATGCTCTCTCCGAACGACCCAGGTGAGATCCGCGACCGCGGGCTGCTCAAGGCGCACCTCGGACGGCCCGGCGCCGCGATCGCCGATCTCGAGACCTACCTCACGGGCTCCCCCAAGGCGCCCGACGCCGAGTCGGTGCGCGGCCGGGTGACCTGGCTTCGGCGAAAATTGACCGATCTGGGCTAGCCTCCCTCTACATTGAAGGTTTTCTCCCGGTGCACCATAATACTTAACGTTATTTGTTTGCCTGAATCGGCGAGGAAAATGCTCCGTAGAGAGTAAGGCGGCAACCTCCATGAGTGTCGAAGGAACCGTTTCGAAGAAGCGGGAGCGACCCGTAAAGATCGAGCGACGCGAACGCGCCGTCATCCGCTTCGCAGGCGACTCCGGCGACGGCATGCAGTTGACCGGGAGCCAGTTCACGGCGACTACCGCGGCCGTCGGGAACGACCTCGCGACGCTCCCCGACTTCCCCGCTGAGATCCGTGCGCCCGCTGGAACGTTGGCGGGGGTTTCCGGTTTCCAGATCCAGTTCGCGTCCGAGCAGGTGTTCACGCCCGGCGATGCGCCCGACGCGCTCGTCGCGATGAACGCGGCTGCGCTCAAGGCGAACATCGCCGACCTTGCTCCCAACAGCATCATCGTCGTCAACGTCGACTCGTTCAAGGACATCGATCTGCGCAAGGCAGGTTACGAAAAGAACCCGCTTGAAGACGGCTCGGTCGACAGTTTCCGGGTGTTCAAGGTCGAGTTGACCCGTCTGACGCGAGCCGCGCTCAAGGGCGTGGACTTACCGACGCGTTCCATCGATCGCTGCAAGAACTTCTTCGCGCTGGGCATGATGTACTACCTGTACCGGCGTCCGCTCGATGTGACGTTCAATTGGATCGAAGAAAAATTCAAGAACAAACCCGAACTGATCGAGGCGAACCAACGCGCACTCAAGGCCGGCGTCGCGTTTTGCGAAGCCACCGAAGTGTTCGAGCACGTCTATGAAGTGCCGGCCGCGAAGTTGGAACCGGGAACCTACCGCAACATCTCCGGTAGTCAGGCGCTCGCGCTCGGCTTCGTCGCCGCTTCGCAGAAGAGTGGGTTGCGTCTATTCCAGGGGTCCTACCCGATCACGCCGGCCTCGGAGTTGTTGCACGAGCTTTCGTTGTACAAGAACTTCGGCGTCGTCACGTTCCAGGCGGAGGACGAAATCGCCGCCATCGGCGCCGCCCTCGGTGCCTCGTTTGCCGGTGCGCTGGGGATCACCTCCTCGAGCGGCCCGGGGATCGCGCTGAAGGGCGAATTCATCAGCCTCGCGACCATGGTCGAGCTGCCGCTGGTCGTGGTCGACGTGCAACGCGCGGGCCCGTCGACCGGCATGCCGACCAAGACCGAGCAGGGCGACCTGTTGATGGCCGTGCACGGTCGTTTTTCCGAAACGCCGTGCATCGTCCTGGCGATCAGTTCGCCCGCCGACAGCTTCGATATGGCCTACGAGGCCTCGCGCTTGTCGCTCACGCACATGACCCCGGTCATCCTGCTGTCCGACGGTTTCATCGCCAACGGGACGGAACCCTGGAAACTTCCCGATATCGGCGCGCTCAACCCGATCGAGGTGCCGTTCCACACCGATCCGGAAACGTTCGAACCGTTTCGGCGCAATCTTGAAACGTTGGTCCGGCCGTGGGCGCTGCCGGGCACCCGCGGTTGCGAACATCGGTTGGGCGGACTGGAAAAAGAGGACGGGAGCGGGAACGTCTCATACGATGCCGAAAACCACGAGAAGATGGTCCGGCTGCGTGCCGAGAAGGTCGAACGCGTCGCCGACCACATCCCCGCCCTCGAAGTGGACGGACCCACGAGCGGCAGGCTGCTGGTCCTCGGTTGGGGTTCGACGTACGGTGCGATCACGAGCGCCGTGCGACGTTCGCGTGCCGCCGGACACGCGGTCGCCCAGGCGCACCTACGCTACCTCAACCCGTTCCCCCGGAACCTGGGCGACGTACTGGCGCGTTTCGAGCGGGTGCTGGTGCCCGAGATCAATATGGGACAGTTGGCGCTCCTGCTGCAGGGACGCTTCCTGAAGAAGATCGATTCCCAGACCAAGGTCCGGGGGCTGCCGTTCAGCGCCAACGAGATCTTGGTTCGCATCGTCGAATTGTTGGAGACGAACTGATGGCCGAAGCAACGCTGACCAAAAAAGACTTCCAGACCGACCAGGAGGTTCGCTGGTGCCCCGGTTGCGGCGATTACGCGATCCTCTCCTCGGCGCAGCAAACGTTTGCCGACCTCGGTCTCGAGCGCCACAACATGGTGATCGTGTCCGGGATTGGTTGTGCGAGCCGGTTCCCCTACTACGTCAACACCTACGGTTTCCACACGATCCACGGCCGCGCGGTACCGGTGGCCAGCGGGATCAAGATTGCCAACCCCGAGCTGTCGGTCTGGATCGTCGCCGGGGACGGCGATGCGTTCTCGATCGGCGGCAACCATGTGATCCACCTGATGCGCCGCAACATCGACGTCAACCTGTTGGTGTTCGACAACCGCATCTACGGCCTGACCAAGGGGCAGTACTCACCGACCTCCGAATTCGGCAAGATCACCAAGTCGACGCCCTACGGCTCGCTCGACCGTCCTTTCAACCCGGCCTCGGTCGCACTGGGCGCCGAGGCGACGTTCGTTGCGAGGACGATCGACATTCACGCGACGCACCTCAAACAGACGCTTCGGGATGCCCACGGCCACACCGGAACGTCGTTCGTTCAGATCTTCCAAAACTGCAACATCTTCAACGACGGCGCGTTCGAACGGATCCGCGAGAAGAAGCTTCGCGACGACAACATCATCGAACTCAAACACGGCGAACCACTGATCTTCGGCAAGGACCGGGATCGCGGGATCCGCTGGGCAGGACAGAGCCAACCCGAGGTCGTCCAGCTCGGGACCGGCATCAGCGAGAAGGATCTGGTCGTCCACGACGAGCAGGGCTCACTGGGCTACCTGATGACGCTCTCGGAGATGAAGCCGCCGGATTTCCCGCTGCCGATTGGCGTATTGCGCCGGATCGAGGCACCGACCGTCGACGCCGGGATCCATCGCCAGATCAAGGAAGTCACCGCGCGCAAAGGCGCGGGTGAACTCGAGAAGATCATTTACTCCGGCAACATCTGGACCGTCGACTAGCAACGTGTTAGAGCCGAGTGGTCTCCGGTTCGTTGGAATCGAACGCGCGGCGCGTCACGATCAGCGTGTCTCCGGTCCGGCGCCGCTTGCGATAACCGAACAGGTGGAACACCTCGAGCGGATACCAACGGGCGATGCGCGTGTCGATCGTCAACTCGAGTCGCTGATCGCGGCTGCAGTGCACGCCGGGGAGCCAGTGCAGGAACGCGCCGATCCGGAGGCGGCGCAGGAACGCGGACAGGTACAGCCAAAACGTCCGCAACGGACGGGCGATGAAGAAACCATCCTCACCCTTCCCCTGGTACAGCGGCAGAAGTATGAGCCCGGACTCCCGTGCGTGAATGGGTCCGTTGCGATCGCGGGCCACGACCTGACCCTTCTCGACCGGCGCGAAGTTGTGGAACCCGGGGAGCATCTCGAAGCCGTCTTGATCGTCGATTGCGTGCCGATAGCGCACCTCGATGACCCGCGGAACCCCACGGCTCGCCTCGCGCAACACGCCGGCGTATACGCGCCCCTCGACCGCATCCGGCGCCAGCAGCCCTGCGCTGCGAAGAGCCAACCACATCAGCGCTTCGAGCCGGTCGACTGAACGGTCGCAATCATGCTGCCCAGCTTCCGCGCCCAACGTGATCAGACCGAAGTTGTTCAGGTACTCGAGGAGCGCCCCGTCGACCTGCTCCTCGAGACCGAAGATCAGCGGCAGCGGGAACGAGCGTGCGAACTCGCGGTTGCGCAGCGTGTCGCCAACCGTAACGAACGGCGGGCCCACGGCGGACGTGGTGTGTAGATCGAGGAAATAGACCGGCCCCGTGCTCTGGTTGGCCACCTCGCGTATCGCCGCCAGCAGTTCGCGTTGCTCCGTCGCCTCGGCGTCGTTCAGCGCTTGATTTTGGAGTTCGGCGACTCTCTCTTGAGTCCATTGCCGGTTGAGGTCGCAATCGAGGAAGCGGATCCCCGCGGCCAACGCCCTGAGGTTTCCGGCGAGCACGACAAACCGTCCGTTGATTTCGAGGCCCTCGCGTTCGAGCCGGGCCAGCACGCGTCGGGCGGCCCGTCCTCCGGCCGGCTCGTTGCCGTGCAGCCCGGTCATCACGATCATCGTCGGACCGGAGCCGCCCTGGCGGTCCCCGAGGGTGTGCCGACGGTGAGCCGGAGCCTCGAGCACTCCGCTGGGACCTTCTGACACGATGCGAACCTAAGAGAAGAGAATGGTCACGGTTGTGGTTATGCAAGAGTATCGAGGGAAGACGATAGCGGCCTGCGTCCCTTCAGTCCAGTCCCCCGGCCGCCGCCGAAAGAGGCCCCCAGAAGTCCGCATCGAGCCCGAAGTGAAGGTGCCCGAAGTGCGATTCCTCGCAGAACCGACCGATCTGCTCGAGCACGGCGCCGGCCAGGTCCGGCATCACCCAGGACAGTGCCGAACAGGTCGAGAGCGAGGTCACCGCGGCGAGTCCGGTCAGGCGTTCGACGCGCGGCTCGTCCGCCTTGAAGAGCTTCCAGATCCCCGCGACCGGGAAGCTCGAACCCTCGGGTCGTTCCGTGATCGCGTGTGCGTTGTCGAACGGGAGCGGTGGTGTGACCCAGCCGTCCGGACTCGGAAGCACCAGCCCGAAATCGTCGCCGAGCGAAACGGCCGGCGCGGAAAGTCGCATGGCGGTGCTCTTCCCCGCGCCCGAAGGGCCGGTGAAGAGCCAGGCTTTCCCGTCGCGCAGTACGCCCGCCGAGTGCATCGCGAATCCACCGCGCTCCACGGCCATGCGTGCGGCCATCACACGGGTGGCGTTCTCGAGCGACTGCGGGGCCGGTTCGACGGCCTCCGTATCCAGCGCCAGGCGCCAGCTTCCATCGGGGCCGGGTCCCAGTGCGAACGCGTAGGAAAGCGCAATCACCCCTGATGGAGTGACACGCGGCTCGATGCGATAGAGTTCACCGGCCTGAGGCTCGGCGAGCCAGAACCCGGGGCCGCCGTCCGAAACCCGGATCGTTCGATCAACCGGCAGGCCCGAGTCCGGGGTGAAGTAGGGGCCCCAGAAACGCTCGAGGGCCGCGGCTTGATCGGCGGACAGGCCCTCGAAACGGAAGGCGCGGTCGCCGACGGCGAGCTCCCGGGCGTGCTCTCCGCAGGCACGGTCCGAAGCATGAAAACGGCGGATGGACGGTTCCACGACGGTCAGTTTAACAGGCCGCTGATGGCTCCGATTTGCGCCGGCCCGGTACAATAGCAAGCGGGGTCAGGCCTCCCATTGCGACCTGACCCCCGACGAGGCGACCGATGGGAATGTCCGAATCCCGACCGTTGACCCGCGAACTGCTGCTGGACTACTTCGTCCGCGCCGCACGCCCGCGCGAGAACTGGCTGGTGGGGATGGAACTCGAAAAAATGGGGCGCGCTGCACGCGACGGCGCCGCGCTGCCGTACGTCGGTGACGGTCCGTCGGTGCGCAAGGTACTGGAGTTCATCCAGGCCCGGCGCGGCGGGTCGCCGATCATGGAAGGCGACCACTTGATCGGGCTCGACGCTCCATGGGGCACGATCTCGCTGGAGCCGGGCGGCCAGGTCGAGTGGTCCTCGCGGCCCGCGCAAACGCTGGCCGAGTTGGAAACATACCTGAACGGACACCTCGCGGTGATGCGCAAGGCCGGAAAAGCACTCGCCGTACGCTGGCTCGATTGCGCGGTCGACCCCGACCTTCCGGTCGACGACATGCCGTGGATGCCCAAGGCGCGTTACAACATCATGCGGCCCTACCTTGGCGCACGCGGCCGGTTGGCCCACCGGATGATGACCCAGACCGCCAGCATCCAGTGCGCGTTCGACTATTCCGACCCCCATGACTGGCGCGAGAAGTTTCGGCTGGCTGCATTGCTGGCCCCCATCGCCAACGCATTGTTCGCCAACTCACCGAGTATCGACGGCGCCGACAGCGGTTACAAATCGTATCGCGCCGCCATCTGGCAGGAGACCGACCCGGCCCGCTGCGGGTTGCCCGCGATCGTGTTCGAACCGCACTTCAGCCTCGAGGTCTGGCTCGATTACCTGCTGCACGTGCCGGCAATCTTCCGCCACCGCGCGCGCGGGTTGGTCCCGGCGGGCGGCACGCCATTTTGCGAGTTTCTCGAGCGAACCGGTTGCGATGCGCCGCGCCACGACGACTGGGAGACGCACATCTCGACGATCTTCACCGAGGTGCGCGCCTACACGTACATCGAGGTCCGCAGCGCCGACCTGGTCTGCGACGATCGCGCGTTCCAGGTTCCTACGTTCTGGACAGGCTTGCTCTACTGCGACGATGCGCGCAACGAGATGCTCGATCGTTGTGCGGCGTTTGATGATCACGAGGCCTGGCAGAAAGTCCTGCTCGGGGCGGCGAAACACGGCCTCGACGCGACGTTTGACGGCGTGAACGTGCGCGAATTGGCTGCCGAGGCGATCCGCTGGTCCATCGCGGGCCTCCATCGCGGTGCACCCTGCTCCGGGGACGGCGTGGCGGCGGCGCGGCCGCTGCTGGCCTTGGCGCGCTTGCATGAATTGAACGTGGAGTAAGGGTCCGGCGTCGCCGTAGCGGACTTTGCTAGGATTCCGTCTTCCAAGAAACACGTCTGCATTCGGCGACCAGGAGTCCACTATGGCTTTGTCCAATTATCTCAGGCAGGAACGCAAACGTCACCTCCGCGAACTCAAGGAGCTCTTGTCGATCCCCTCGATCAGCACCGACCCTCGACACGCCACGGACGTCAAGCGCGCCGCCAAGTGGGTTTCCGACCGGCTTGAACGTGCCGGCTGCACGAAGGTCAAGATCCAGCCCACCAAGAAGCATCCGATCGTTTACGGCGAATGGCTCGGCGCCAAGGGACGGCCGACCGTCCTGGTCTACGGGCATTACGACGTTCAGCCGGTCGATCCGTTGCACCTGTGGGAATCCGATCCGTTCACGCCTACGGTGCGCGACGGCAAACTGTTCGCGCGTGGGGCGTCGGATGACAAGGGCCAGGTGATCGTTCACGTCAACGCGTTGGAAGCGCATCTGAGGAACGGTGGCTGCCCGGTCAACGTCAAGTTCCTGATCGAGGGCGAAGAGGAAATCGGTTCGCCCAACCTGGACGGATTCATCGCCAGGAACAAAAAGCTGCTGAGCTGCGATGTGGTGGTCGTTTCCGATACCGCGATGTTCGCGAAGGGCCGTCCGTCGATCTGTTACGGGTTGCGAGGCTTGGCCTACATCGAGGTCTCGCTGACCGGAACCGATCGCGACCTCCATTCGGGGAGCTTCGGCGGCGCGGTGGTCAACCCGGCCAATGCTCTGGTCAAGATGCTCGACACGTTGAAGGACGCCAAGGGCCGCATTAAAATCAAGGGGTTCTACGACAAGGTCGTCAAGCTGACGGCCAAGGAGCGCACGGCGTTCGCAAAACTTCCGCACTCCGATGCGCGGTTCAAGAAGTCAATCGGCGCGCCGGCGCTCCATGGTGAGTCCGGCTACACCACACTCGAGCGCCTCTGGGGCCGGCCCACGCTCGACATCAACGGTATCTGGAGCGGTTTCACCGGGGAAGGCGCAAAGACCGTGATCCCGGCGGTCGCCCACGCGAAGATTTCAATGCGTCTCGTGCCGAATCAGCGGCCCGCCGACGTCGAAAAGAAAATCGCGCGTCACCTCAAGTCCGTGGCGCCGAAATCGGTCAAGGTCGAGATCAAATCGCTGCACGGCGGAGACGCGTGGGTCACCCAGACGGACCATCCGGCGATGCTGGCTGCATCGCGCGCAATGCAACGCGCCTTTGGGCGCAAGGCGGTCTTCGTCCGCGAGGGCGGATCGATCCCCGTCGTCGCGACGTTCGATACGATGTTCGGCGTCCCTTGCGTCTTGATGGGCATCGGGCTCCAGGACGACAACCTGCACGCGCCCAATGAAAAAATCGACCTCGATCAATTTTACGGCGGAATCGAGGCGGCCGCGTATTTGATGGAAGAGCTGGGCGCGATCAACGGGCAGCCCAAGAAGGCAAAGTCCAAAGGGACACGCAAGCGGTGACAACCGGGCGCCCGCTCGCGCTCCTCGCGGTGCTTTACGCCGCAGTGTGTTCGGGAACTGCGGTCGCGGACGAGCCGGATCTGTTCGTATCGACGGCGGTCAGTCTGAAGGAACCGCTGCTTGCCGCGATCGAGGATTTCCGGGGTATCCCCGCAGGACACCGCAGCCCGATGATCCGGATCCACATGGGCGGTTCTGTCGTTCTGGCCCAGCAGATCCTGCGTGGTGCCCCCAGCGACCTGTTCCTGTCCGCATCCCCGCACGAGATCGAACGGCTCGCGGACGCCGGGCTGGTCGATTCCGGCAGCACCTGCGCACTGGCGGGGAATACTCTGGTCGTCGTCGTGCCGATCGGCGGCCAGAGACTCGATGCCCTGCAGCACCTGGCCGACCCGCGGTTCGAGCGCGTCGGTGTGGCCAATCCACGGACGGCCCCGCTTGGACGCTACACACAGCAGATTGTCGCGGCGGCAAACCTTCAGGAGCGCCTCGAGAACAGGCTGATCCTGGCCGAGCACGCGCGGCAGGTGATCGACTACGTGGCGCGCGGCGAGGTCGATGCCGCGATCGTCTACACCACCGATGCGCAGCGTTTCGCAGACCGCGTCTCCGTCGCGCTCGAGATCGATCCGGACCTACACGAGCCGATCGAGTACCGCGCCGCGCTTGTCGGTGCTGAGCCTCCCCGCTTCCGGGCCAAGGCGTTATTCGAGTTCCTGTGTTCCGATGCGGGACGCGCCCGGTTCGTGGAATCCGGTTTGAAGCCATGGCCTGGCACGCGCTAAAGCTCTCGTTTTCGGTTGGGATGATGGCCACCGTCATCGTGGTGCTGTCGGGTACGGCGTTTGGCTGGTTGCTTGCGCGAAGCAGGTTTCGCGGTCGCGAGTTGCTCGATGCGCTACTGATGCTACCGCTGGTTCTCCCGCCGACGGTGACCGGCTACTACCTCATCGTGTTGCTGGGAAGGCGCGGCCTCCTGGGTGGACCGCTGCACGAGATGACGGGCTGGTCGATCCCCTTTTCCTGGACGGCTTGCGTGATTGCCGCCTCGGTCGTCGCGCTGCCCCTGATGGTGCGCGCGGCGCGGAGCGCGTTCGAGTCGATCGACGCCCGCCAGTTACTCGCCGCCGCGTCCCTCGGTCACGGCACCGGATCGATCTTCCTGCGCATCGCGCTGCCGCTCGCCAGGCGCGGCCTGGCCACGGGCGCGGTGCTCAGTTTCGCGCGTGCGATCGGGGAGTTCGGGGCAACGCTGTTGCTCGCCGGAAACATTGCAGGCCGGACACAGACGTTACCGCTGGCGATCTACGAGGCGTTCCAGATGGGCGATGATCGCGCCGCGCTGACCCTGTCGATTGTCCTGACCGTCGTCTCGCTCATCGCGATGGGCCTCATTGCACGGCTGGGCAATAGGCGATGAACGGTTTTGAACTCGATTTCTCGCTTACACGGCGCGTACCGGGCGCCGGGGGCTTCTCGTTACAGGTGCGACTCGACACCGGGAGCGGGATTACGGTCGTCTCGGGACCCAGCGGGGCGGGCAAGAGCACGTTGCTGCTCTCGATCCTCGGCGACCTGCGACCCGACCGGGGCCGGATCGCCGCCGCGGGG
>Ga0114950_10004652_pt1 | contig 10671 bp, 10 predicted proteins | sample N075metaG_FD_83503 | JGI IMG/M metagenome (GOLD analysis project Ga0114950, IMG submission 83503) | Deep subsurface microbial communities from Kermadec Trench to uncover new lineages of life (NeLLi) - N075 metaG | ecosystem: Environmental > Aquatic > Marine > Ocean trench > Sediment | place... | reverse complement strand
GTGGCACGAAGACCGGCCGTGTCGACCAGACGAAAAGGGAACCCCCCGCAGGTGATAGGGGCTTCGATAGCGTCACGAGTGGTACCAGGAACCTCCGTGACGATCGCCCGTTCGTGACCGACAAGCGCATTAAATAGCGACGATTTGCCGGCGTTCGGCCAGCCAGCGATAACCGCGAGCGCACCCTCGCGCAATCGTTCGCCTTCCGCCGCCGTGCGGGAGAGGTCGCGAAAGGCCTTACACAACTCCTCAACCGCCCCGTCGACCCGCTCCGGTGCCACCGGCCCACTGTCCTCCTCGGGAAAATCGATCTCATAGGAAACGAGAGCCTCGAGATCCAAGACCTGGCTTCTCAACTTCGTGATTCGCAGCGACAGGCCACGGTCGAGCTGGCTGAGCGCGGTACGCCGCTGGGCTGGCGCCGTCGCGTCGATGAGATCGCCGACAGCCTCCGCCTGCAACAAGTCCATCTTGCCGTTGAGAACTGCACGCCGCGTGAATTCCCCCGGCGTGGCCACCCGTGCACCGGCGGCAACCAGTGCCGCTAGAGTTTCGGCCGGCACAAGCACTCCGCCGTGAGTCGATATCTCGACCATATCTTGGCCCGTGTAGGATCGAGGCGCGTGGAGGGTGATGTACACCGCGTCGTCGATGACCTCACCCGTCCCAGGATGGACGACTCGGGAGCGGGCTGAGCGTCGCTCCGGCTCCGGCCGAAAGGACTCCAGCACCCGGGAAGCGACCGTATGCGCTCCGTCGCCGGAAACCCGCACGACGGCGATGGCAGACCGGCCGGCTGGCGTCGCTACCGCGGCAATCACGTCACTGAGCATCGTGTAAAGTTACGGCTCCGGATGAGGTGCGGGGAGCCAACGGTCGCCCGATGGCGGCCTAGGTCTTGGCCGCCGCCTTCTTGTGGGCTCGGCGGAGGCGCTCCCGCGCCACGAGCCACTGCTGGGGGATACTCGCAAGATTGCTTGTCGCGTAATAGAGGTTCAGGCCAGAGGAGAACTGCAGAAACATTATCGTGAACACGGCTGGCATCATGTAGACCATCATCTTGGTCTGTGGGTTCGGCGGCACGCCTATCTGGCCTATTTTGGAGAGCCCAAACATCGAGGCGCCCATCACAAGGGGTATGATGTACAGCGGGTCTGCCAGCGACAGATCCGGCAGCCACAAGAACGGCACGCCTCGGAACTCGATCGTGTTGAGGAACACGAAGAAGAGGGTGAACAGGATCGGCATCTGAAGCACCATCGGCAGACAGCCCCCGAGCGGGCTCGCCCCATGCTGCTTGTAGAGCTTCATCATCTCCTTCTGCAGCCTGGCCTTGTCATTCTTGTACTGGTCCTGGATCGCCTTCATTTCCGGTTGGAGTGCCTGCATGGCCATCTGAGACCGCATCGCCTTCTGGTTCAAAGGCCAGAGGGCAAGCCGTATCGACACGCCAAAGAGTACGAGCACCCATCCATATGCCAGATTCAGGGTTTCGTGCAACCACAACAGAACCCGAACCACGATTATCGCCAGCGGCCCGATGATCGGTTGGAATATCCACCCGTAGGGATTCACGTTCTCGAGGTCGTGACCAACCCAGGACAGCTGGTGATACTCCTGGGGACCGAGATAAACGGAGAAGCCGAAACGGCCGGCCGGCACGGGCAAAGACGTCAGCACACTGACCTGGGTGGCTACCATGATATTCCGCTTAGCGAACATGGCGAGAAACCCCTTGGTACGGGCCGGGGTGCGCGGGCCGCCCGTCACTATCGCTACGCCGAAACGCGGCTGGCCTTCGTCAATGGCAAGGACGGCAGCGAGAAAGTACTTCGACTTTATCGCCACCCACTCGAAGGGGCCGGCCAAGGTCCGTGTCTCGTCGGGGTCGAGGGAGGTGAACTTGAGGTTGTCGGTAGACCGGTTCTTCGTGACCACACCGAACGATCGAAAATCGACGATGGTATCTACGTCGGTCGATCGGAGACGCGGCCCCATTTCCACTACAATCCTCCCGGCGCTGGCAGTGATTCCTTCGAACTCACCCCGCACCTCGAACCGGTAGTGATCGGGTTGAAACGCATACGTAAGGCGAACCGTCGCCGGGCCTTGCCTGGCAACCCAAGATAGGGACGCGCCACCAGGGCCCACCTCCACTCGGTCCGTTGACGGCTCGAAGTGCCAATCAGCAAGCGAAATTGTATCGTTACCGAATACAAGCCGGTAGGCAAGGAACTTCGAGTCGTCGGGAATCAACTGGGCTACACCCTGGTCCCCCTGCGAGAACGAGCGGTAGTCGAGCATTTCAGCGCCAATCAGCCGGGCTCCCCTGGGAGAAAACGAGTAGCGATACAGGGGGGACTCCACGATGACCGGTTTGGTCGTCTCCCCCGCCGGCGGCTCCGGAACCAAGGCAGGCGCGGGGACTACCGCACGCTGCGGCCTGTTGAGTTCCTCACGAGGGAAATCGCCCCGCGGCGGTGCCCCCAGCGAATCCAGCGGGCGCTCCACCGGTGCAGGACGCTGGAAAATGAGTGACGGCAGGATCAGCACTATCAGGATTAGTGTGATCGCAAGCAGGGTGCGGCGGTCCATCTCAGCGTCGCAAGGTCATGGTACGGGGTCGTAGCCGCCGCGGAAGAAGGGGTTACAGCGGCCAATTCGGAGTCCGCCCAGCCAGCAACCCTTCAGCACACCATATCGTCCAACGGCTTCCAGAGCGAACGCCGAGCAGGACGGAGTATGCCGACAGGGCGATGGAAACGGGGATGCCAGCAGCTGGTACAGCTTAATCAGAGCCGAGACCGCCATACGCGGGATTCGTGCTACTCCAGGATCGACAGCAGCCATTTATCCAGATCCCCTGTCAGCTCCTCAAAGTTCGCCTTGTAAACCGCCGGCCGTGCCCGTACCACTAGATCTACGCCCCTGAGCTTCGACAGGATTCGGCGCCGTGAGCATTCCCGCAAGCGTCGCCGCACTCGGTTGCGGGCCACGGCAGTGGCGCCGTACTTGGGCACGATGAGGCCCAGTCGGGGGTGACCCATGTCATTTGACCGCCAGGAAATGTCCAAACGGGGGGTACGACGATGGCGTCCGGCCTGCTGCACTGCCTTGAGGTCCGACCCGCGCGAAATCCGCCAACTTCGGGGAAGAGCCTCGGACGTCAGCTTCCTCCATGCTTCGAAGGCAGGGAAACTGCCAAGCTCTTGCGGCCCTTCCTGCGGCGCCTATTCAAAATCTCACGTCCCCAGCGCGTCTTCATACGTGCCCGGAAGCCGTGTTTATTTACCCGCCGTCGATTACTAGGGTTGTACGTAGGTTTCATCGGTTGATCCTCAATCGAGCGGCGAAAGCTAGTTGGCCCATGACATCGGGGTCAAGGTTGACTTTTCCACACGCGAGAAATAGAATCTTTTCGCCCCCTTTAACGCCGTCCACCACTTTGTCTGTTGCAAATGGAGCTTTCAGCCCAAGAAACCTGGTCCCGCCTGCTTGAGCAGGCGCGCCTCGAGCTGTCCGAGGCCACGATGCGTACGTGGTTGGAGCCGGCAGAACCCGTAGCGCTCGACGACGGCTGTCTGATCGTGAGCGCTCCGGATCAGTTTGCGGTGGAGTGGAATGAGTCAAAGCACGCTCAGCTACTGTCGCGCCTGGCCTTCCAAATGTTCGGGGCACCCCTAAATGTGGTGTTCCAAGTGCAAGCGGAGCGGACCCAACGGCCTCAGATGGATTTCTTCGTGGCGCCGCCGCCTGCTGCCCCCAGCGGTCCGGCCAGGATGGCCACGCCTCTCAATCACCGGTACACGTTCGAGACCTTCGTTATCGGTAAGTCCAACGAACTGGCCGCGGCTGCAGCACATGCCGTAGCCGAAGCCCCGGGCAAGACCTACAACCCGCTCTTCATCTACGGGGCTACAGGGCTCGGGAAGACTCACCTGATGCAGGCGATCGCGCACGCGCTGGTCGAGCGGAATCCTGGCAGCCGGGTGGTCTATATGGGGGCAGAACAGTTCATCAACGAGGTCATTGAGAGCATCCACGGCCGCACAATGCCCGAATTCCGGCGTCGCTACCGGACCGAATCGGACATCTTCCTCGTCGACGACGTGCATTTCCTAGAAGGGAAGGAAATGACACAGGAAGAGTTCTTCCACACGTTCAATTCCCTACACGAGTCCGGCAGGCAGATTGTTGTAACCTCGGATCGCGCACCGAAGGAGATTCCTGGCCTCGAATCCCGACTGGTAAGCCGGTTCGAGTGGGGTCTGGTAGCTGACATCGGGCCGCCGGACCTCGAGCACCGGATCGCGATTCTCCGAAAGAAGGCTGCGCAGGAGCACCTCGAACTCACGATCCCAGACGATGTCCTTCGCTTCATAGCGGAGAACATGCGCAGTTCGGTTCGTGAGTTGGAGGGATGCATCATTAAACTGCTGCTCTTCGCTTCCCTCAAGCACCGCGAGGTAACAGTGGAGCTTGCGCGGGAAGCACTCTCGGACAAAATCCAGGCGAGCCTGGGCGTGCTGTCCCAATTGCCGACCGCGGCGCCGACGGTAGACCGCGTCCAAGAGGTGGTTGCAAGGCGCTGGGGTGTGACCCCCGAAGGCCTGCGCTCCAAGTCGCGCACCAAGACGGTAACCGTACCACGCCAGGTCGCAATGTTTCTCGCCCGGGATCTTCTGGGGATGCAACTCGTGGAGATCGGACAGGCGTTTGGGGGACGGGATCACTCGACCGTGATCCATAGCGTCGGCAAGGTCGAACACCAGATGCGGCGAGATCGTCCGTTCCGCGAGCGCATTGAACTCGCTAGGCGGGAGTTATCCGCACCGTAATGCACAAGAGTGACGAGTGCGTGTTGGGAAACCTCGGGAATCTTGAAGAGGCTGAACGTTGTCCCACAACGACTCCCGAGACTCCACAGATGATGAACACTCGCGCGGGACGCAACGCCTTATGAAAACAGTGGTTTACAGGACTTTTCCAGGTTTCCAGAACGTCTACTACTACTACTATTTTATTATATAATGATAGAAATAGTATCTATATCAACGATGCGGGGAACGGCATGAAGTTTACAATTACCCGGGAGCAACTCCAGGAAGGACTTATTGCGGTTGCTTCAACCGTTCCTACCCGGACGACCCTACCAGTACTTTCCAACATCTTGGTTGAGGCTACCGCTGATGGTGTACGCTTGTCAGGCACGGATCTAGACATTGCAGTGAGCACCGTGGTGCAGGCGGACATCCAGGCAGAAGGTGCAGTAACGCTCCCGGCCAAGAAGCTTGTGGAGATCGTGCGTGAACTGCCAAGTGCAGGGATTCATTTCTCTGCTTCCGGTGAGCAGCGAGTAACGCTCGAGTGTGGCCGGGCGCGCTTCAAGCTGCTCGGCATCGCCCGAGATGAGTTTCCCAGCTTCCCCACTGTGTCTTTTGATAACGCGTGGAAGATGACATCGGCTGACATTCAAAACCTGATCACCCATGTTGTATTCGCAGCGTCCACCGAGGAGAGCCGCCCGATTCTGAATGGTGTTCTTTGGGAGATGCGGGAAGACCGTATGCGGATGGTTGCAACGAATGGTCACCGCCTCGCTAGAATGGACATACCGGTGTCTGGGGGGTCGGCGGCTGCCGATTTGATTGTGCCACCGAAAGCGCTCGAGCAGATACGAAAGTTATTCGGGCCGGCAGATGAGATTGAGGTGGCACGGAGTGATAATCACCTGGGTTTCCGCGCCGGAAGCACCCACATATTCACTCGCTTGATCGAGGGGCCATACCCCAACTACGAGCAGGTGATCCCACGGGACAACGACAAGGTGGTCACGGTGGACCGGCAGGCACTTGCGGCAGCTATCCGGCGGGTCGGAGTGGTTGCAAGTGACCAGACGCATCGGGTGCGGCTTTCGTTCAGCAGCGGTCTCGTGAAATTCTCTGTGAGCACCCCTGATTTGGGAGAGGCCGAGGACGAGATCCAGGCTACATACGACGGGGAACCGCTGGACATTGGCTTCAATGCGACATACCTGCTGGAGTTACTGAAGGTCATGCCCACCGATCAAGTTAGGTTCACGCTCAAGGCACCGGAGCGGGCTGCAACGATGGAGCCTGTGGGATGGGATGATCCGGCTTCGTATCTCTGTCTCGTGATGCCTCTGAGACTGGTGGACTGAGAGAGTAGTACGGGGTGGGATGGGAGGGTCGAGAATTGTCCCTCCCATTACTTGCCCAAAACAACCCTAAAAGCGGCGCCCGTCCAGGGGCTGGGACGCGATGAATGTTGCGCTGAAGTGCTCGAAGACCGGAGAGTTATTCCTTGGAACGGCCGAGCCTATCGATATGAGCTGTCGCGCTCCGCCAATCGAGAAACCCACGTTGAGCCGGTCGATGCGCACATTGGATGCCAGGTCCACGGCACCGATCAGCATCAAAGGTAACTGCTTCAAGATGGCCAGCCGGACCCCGGCACGATGCGTGAAATCGAATCCCGAGTCGTCCGGCTCCAGCCTTTCCGCCGCCGCCGTTTCCCAGGTCAGCTGCAAAATGGACAGCGTTATCTGCGCCGCGCCGAGCGTGGTTACCGGCAGGTTGGCGCCGCGCACGGTCGGGCGACCCACGTGGCGAACAGCCAGTCCCAGCTGCACGGCGACGCTGGGTACGTAGAGCAGACCGAAATCCACCCCGTGGCTCTTGGTTGAGTCCTGGCGATGGCGTGAGAACACCACTCCAAGTGAGCCACCCCTGAAGGGAAGGCCGAAACCAGTGCGCAGGGTGCTCACCGGGTTCTCGCCGACTAGCCGGTTTCTCTGATAGCCGATGGATAGGCCTCGCGAGTTGAAGCCGACGGTATACTGCTCGACACGCAGGGAGTCCCCGTCGAGCCGTTCGAACACAAGCTCGCCGATGATGGAAGCTTCGGTTACGAGGGCAAGGCCTGCCGGATTCACCCAGAGAGCACGTACGTCGGCGACGTTGGTGAGAAAGAGATAGTCCTGCGAACGCGCAGACATGCTCTGCGCCCTCACAAGGTCGATGTTGAGGCTCACGAGCCACAACAGAAGCAGGACAACTCTGAACACGCCTACCTGAGAATCCTTAGGGTATCGATTTGGCGTTGTCTCATTGGCGTCGCGGTTCCGAGGGTTTCAAGCAACAGTTCTGCTACTAGGTCGTCCTGACTAACGTAGCCCAGGTAGCGTCCATCCGAGGCGAACAGGGAACGCCCCGAGGCTGTCCCCTCGCCATGCAAAGTGAAGCGCTGGCCAAACTGGTTGCCTGTACCATCTATGTGGTATGTCCGTTTCCAGTCGACGGGAAGCACGTCACCCTGGTCCGTGGCGTTCCACTCGCCGCTCCGATAGGTGGTGACGGAACGAGTCGTGAGCCAGGCTCCTCCCTGGTCTCGCTGCACTTCGGCGGTATCAACCCATGTGAGGGCTGGCAGCAGACCATCAGCAGGCAAGACAGGGAAAAAGTCTGAGCTACGTGCGGCGAGTTCCTGCAGGAGTGGCGAGGCTTGGTCTGCCAGTTCGAGGCCCTCCAAAGGTCCAGTCGGAGAAAGGCGTGCCGCGTAGACCGCTCCGGTCGCCCGGTCGATCTCGTGCCGGAGGATGTTTCGTGCCGTTGCGCTCAGAACGGTGTCGATCACAAAAGAGACAGACAGCGCCTCGTCGGCCTCGGTGACGACAGTTGTGAGCCGATACCGCAGGACAACGCTGTCGCCTAGCGCCCGGCTCCTTGTGCCTCGCTCGACGATACGATGGGAAGTGGACAGATAAGAGGTCACACCGGGCCGGTAGGTGAACCTGTGTAGGGCTGGGGCTAGCTGCCCATCCAAGGTCGTAGCTGGATCGATGGAGCCGCAGGCGGCGAGCAAGGCAGCTGCGACTGCCCACTTGCACAGGGGGCTCATGGGGCCGCCGTCATCAAACCGGGCTTCGTAGAGCTATGGGCCTTGGTGCAGCCGGAACACCGGCCGGGCGGTTCAATGAAAGTGGCATTCCCCAAAGGAGGACTTCTCCTCAAATAGCCAGCTCCTGTGAGCGGGGGTGAAGAACTCGCGCCGCGGGGGAAATGTCGGCGATGCCAGGTAGACGAGAGTTGGCGGAGCCGTAAGCCGAGTTCTGTTCGCTCGCATTGCGAGCGGATGGTCATCTATCTGCGACGACAGTCACCCGCCGCCTGTAGCAGCCTACCCACGGTTCAAGCGGTCCGGGCCGAACCTCACCGCCTATTTGGCCTTGCTCCGACTGGGGGTTACCGTGCCACGGCTGTTACCAGCCGCGCGGTGGGCTCTTACCCCGCCGTTTCACCCTTACCCGTTTCCGGGCGGTTTGTTTTCTGTGGTCCTGTCCGTCGCCTTGCGGCGCCCAGGCGTTACCTGGCAATCTGCCCTGTGGAGCTCGGACTTTCCTCGACCCGCCGTGTCCGACGCGTCGCGACCATCAACACTCCGCCAAACTCTTGTCTGGTACAAAGATAGCTGTTCCGGACCTCCGGTTCTAGAGCGAGCGGCTTCTCCCTCTAGTTGACAACCCGCTGCTGCGTTTTGAAAAAGAGTTGAATGGGACTCGACATGATGGGTGCACACATCCTGGGAGGTTGGCATCGACTCGAATCAAATCGGCACTGTCGCCACTGTCGCCACTGTCTTGGAGGCCGTTGAGCGGTCGCGGATAGATGCAGCCACGGGTGCTTATGTCACAACGTTTCATGCCCGAAGTGTGAAGGAGGCAATTCGTGCGGTGCGCGGGCGACAAGTGAGCGCTGTCTTAGTTTCGCCTCGATGTGTTTCGGAGCGGGACATGGGCGAAGTGGCGCAGCTGGCTAGGGAATTCCCAGGTGTTCCGATGATGGCTGTCCTATCGCAAAATGACGGTCGGTGCAGCGAGCGGCTCCTTCAGCTGGGAGTGTCGGGTGTCCAGGCGGTGGTAGATCTGAGTCGTCGTGATGGTTGGCGGCGCCTCCGGTCCTTTGTCGCCTGCCACAAGGCCCCGACGGCCTCTCGTATGCTGTCCCGGGTTCTGGATGTGCTTGGACAGCCGACGCCGGGGACGAAGCGGTTTTTTGAATCACTGATCGTTCTTGCACCGCGAACGGCGAATGGCCGCCAACTCTGCAAACGCCTCAATGTTTGTGCCAGCACGTTCATCTCGCGCTTTTTTCGGTCGCGTCTACCGTCTCCGAAAAGGTACCTCTCGTCCGTACGGCTCGTACATGCGGCTGCTCTGCTGCAAGTGCGCGGCTTGTCAATCGGTGATGTGGCGTATCGGTTGGAGTATTCGTCACCGCAGAGTTTCAGCCGTCACGTGAAGGCGGTGACGGGAATGACTGGGAGTGAATTCCGTGAGCGGGTCACCTTTGGGTCGGCTCTGGATGATTTCGCGGATCAAATGATCCTGCCCTACCGGGCGACGTTCCGAACCTTCCATCCCTTTTGAAGCGGTAATGGGGTGCCCGGACACGGGGTGAAGAACTAAGCTCGGAGGGCAGGATCATTTGATCCGCGGGATGTGTGGGGGGAACGTTCTGAAGTGGGGTCGTGGGGGCGCACGGTGAAGTGAGCGATGCTGCTACCGATGCGCTCCCCAAGTTCCGCGAGCTGTGCGCTCACGGCTTTGAGATCCCCTATGGTGCGCTGCTGGGTGGCCATTGCTGCTGCTGCCACGTCGGCTTCATTCGCCGAAGTTGTGCTGACCCGCGCCATGTCCGCCATCTTTCCGGCGAGACCCACCATGCGCTCCTCCTGAGCCCGCGACACCAGTGCACCGTCCTCTACGAGTTCTTTGATGCGGGAGATGTCGCTCTGCAAGTCGTCGAGCGCACCGTGCGCCTGGCTAGCAACCAGTTCAACGTCGCGCACCCTCTCCTCTCCGGAGGTCATGGCGCGAGCCACCGCGTCGACACGCGTCAGGACATCATCAATCAGACCAGAGACTTCACGGGCTGATGTTCTTGCCTCGGCTGCCAAGGCACGGACTTCGTCGGCGACGGCTGCAAACCCCTCTCCCGCTTCTTCATTATGCGCCGCTTCGATCGCGGCGTTCAGCGCCAGCACGTGTGTTTGTCTTGCAATGCGCGAAATCGTCATAGCGAATGAACCAACCCGCTGCGACATGCGGTTGAGTTCGTGCACAGAGGCAGCTGTGTTGCGAACCTCTTCGCCCATGGCCAAGAGAGCTTTTCCTGTCCGTTCCACACTCGAGCGACTGTGGTCGGCTGCTTCTGCAAGCCTGCCCACGTCGGCGACCACGTCTTCCGCTCGGTGGCTCAGTGCGCCCGCTTCCTTTGCGGCGTTGGTACTTTCCTGTCGGCTTTCTGCCGCCAAATCCCGCTGCGATGCCATGTCCCGGGCCAGCTTGGTGGACGAGGCTGAGACGGATTCGCTGGAGGCCAGCACGCCGGCGGAAGCTTGCGATAGCACTTGCGCAAGAATGGCGGCCTCGTCTGTCTGCCGCTGTACGGCTTCGATCGTATCGGCTATCTGGTCAAGGATACGGTTGAATGATTTCTCGAGAAAGCCAAGCTCATCATTGCGTCTAGCCGGAGCACGAACCCCTAGAGCCCCCGCCTCCGCCTGTCGCATCACAGTGCGGGTGACACGAATGCGCTCCACCAGCGAGGCCGGTATTCGACGCAACGTGCTCGCCACGACCAGAAGGAC
>Ga0114950_10004650_pt1 | contig 10672 bp, 8 predicted proteins | sample N075metaG_FD_83503 | JGI IMG/M metagenome (GOLD analysis project Ga0114950, IMG submission 83503) | Deep subsurface microbial communities from Kermadec Trench to uncover new lineages of life (NeLLi) - N075 metaG | ecosystem: Environmental > Aquatic > Marine > Ocean trench > Sediment | place... | reverse complement strand
TTCGGGTCCTCTCACGGGAACTGACCCCGCTCGAGCGTCCCGCGCCGCAGACCGTGCTCGTGGCGGGCGTGTTCGCCTACGACATGCTCGCGGTCTACGAGGACCTTCCCGAGGTCCCCGGCGGGCCCGACGATGCGCCCGACTTCGTCTTCTGGCTCCCCGAGGAAGTCATCGTCGTCGACCACCGCCAAGGGACGACGCAACTGCTCGTCCACGTGCTCGGGGGTGAGGGCGTCGAGGCGCGCTTCCACGATTCGGCTCGCCGAGTCGCAGAGCTGGTGGCTACCCTTGAGAGTGCGCCCACGCACGCGGAGCCGCCGCCGCCCGCCCCCGAACAAGGACGAGCCCAAGTCGATCTGAGCGACGCCGAGTTCGCGGCGATCGTGACCCGATTGAAGAAGCGGATCGTCGCCGGCGATGTCTTCCAAGTCGTCCCCTCTCGGCGGTTCTCACTCCCCTGTCCCGACCCTTTCGCCACCTATCGCCGATTGCGAGCCCTCAACCCGAGCCCGTACATGTTCTACGTGCGAGGCGAGGACATGACCTTGCTCGGCACTTCGCCCGAAACCGCGGTCCAGGTGGAGGGAAGCCCCAGGAGCGTGTTCATCCGCCCGATCGCCGGCACGACACGCCGCGGGCGGAACCCGGCGGGAGACATCGACGTCGACCTCGACGGTCGGCTCGAGGCGGCGCTCCGCCTCGATGAGAAGGAGCTCGCCGAGCATATGATGCTGATCGACCTGGCCCGAAACGACGTCGCCCGCGTGTCGCGAGCAGGCACACGTCACGTCTCGCGCCTGCTGGGCGTCGATCGCTACTCGCACGTGATGCACCTGGTCTCCGAGGTCACGGGTGAACTGCGCGAAGACCTCGACGCTCTGCACGCCTACGTCGCCTCCATGAACATGGGGACGCTGGTCGGGGCGCCTAAGCTCGCGGCTGCGACTATACTGCGCGACATCGAACCAACGCGGCGCGGCCCCTATGGCGGAGCGGTCGGGTACATAGCGGACGACGGGACGATGGATAGCGCGATCGTGATCCGCTCGGCGGTGGTGCGTGAAGGCGTGGCACATGTGCGCGCTGGGGCCGGCGTCGTATTCGACTCGGATCCACGCTCGGAAGCGCAGGAGACCAGCCGCAAGGCGGCCGCCGTCCTGCGCGCCCTGGGAGGCCATCCGTGAGTGGCGTTCTGTTCGTGGACAACTTCGACTCGTTCACCTTCAACCTCGTCGACGAGTTCGCCAAGCGGGGCTCCGCAGTCGAGGTCTGGCGCAACGACACCCCCGCTGAGCGATTGCTGGAACTGGCGCAGGCCCTGCCTGCCCCTCGTCTGATCGTGATCTCGCCAGGTCCCGGCACCCCTGCGAACGCGGGGAACTGTATGCAGCTGGTCCGCCTAGCGGCCGGAAGCATCCCCCTGTTCGGAGTGTGCCTGGGCCACCAAGTGATCGTGGAGTCCTTCGGCGGCGACGTCGGCGCGGCACCCCAGATCGTCCACGGGAAAGCGTCGACGGTCACGCACGACGGCGTGGGCATCTTCGCCGGACTCCCCTCGCCCCTGACGGTAGGCCGGTATCACTCGCTGGCCGCGACGCGCTTGCCCGATGAAATCACCGTGACGGCGTGGCTGGGCGACCTGGTCATGGCCATCGAGCACGCGACGCACCGGGTGGCCGGCGTGCAGTTCCACCCCGAGTCGATCCTGACGCCCGACGGAGGACGACTGCTCGAAAACATCCTGACCTGGGCGACGGCCCCGTAGTACGCCCGGCTTTAGAGATCGAGCTTCGTGCCGAGACTAAGGCTTGACGCCGCGGGACCTCGCGTGTTTCTTTGCGGGCCTGACGGGCCGCGCCTCAGCCCGCTGGAAACCAGCTACTGACGAGACCAGCAGAACAACGTGCTTCAGATTACCAGCGTAGTGACCGTATTCAGCCTTCGACTTCTAGGGCTCGCCCTTATTGGGCCCGACGAGGGAGGGCTTGTGCGCTACTGATCTGGGGCGGCTGACCGCCACAAGACAAGCGAACAAGCGGGCCCTCTCGGAAATGCCGAGAGGGCCCGCTTCTTTTTATCCACCTGGAGAAAACCGATGTCCGAGATCGCCGTGTTCGACACGACCCTGCGTGACGGAGAGCAGTCGCCCGGCGCGAGCATGACCCCGAGCGAGAAGCTCCGCATGGCCCATGAAATCGATGGGCTCGGCGTGCAGGTGATCGAAGCCGGCTTCGCCGCTTGCTCGGGGGATGACTTTTCTGGCATCCGTCGCGTGGCCGAGGAGATCCGGCGCCCGACCGTCGCTTGCCTGGCTCGCGCCCACTTGAGGGACATCGAGTTAGCCGCGAAGGCCCTAGACAAGGCGGCGCATCCCCGCATCCATGTCTTCATCGCCACTTCGGACATTCACCTGGAGGAGAAGCTCCGCATCACCCGTGAGGAATGCTTGGAGCGCGCGGTCATGGCGGTCGAGGCAGCAAGAGGCTGGGTCGACGATGTGGAGTTCTCCGCAGAAGACGCGACGCGCACCGACCATGCCTTCCTCTGCCAAGTTGTCGACGCGGCCGTTCGCGCGGGGGCCACCGTGCTGAACATCCCCGACACGGTTGGCTACGCCGTGCCCCAGGAGATGTCGGAGCTGATCGAGATGCTCCTGGCCAAGGTTCCCGACCTCCGGTATCGGACGATCTCAGTGCACTGCCACGACGACTTGGGATTGGCCGTGGCGAACACCTTGGCCGCGGTGGCCAGCGGCGCCACTCAAGTCGAGTGTACCGTGAACGGAATTGGCGAGAGGGCGGGTAATGCGGCGCTGGAGGAAATCGTGATGGCGCTCCGCGTGCGACACGATGTGCTGGGACACACCACGTCGATCAACGCCAAGGGTCTGACCCGAACCAGCCAGTTGCTGGCCCACATCACCGGTATTCATCCCCCCCGCAACAAAGCGATCGTGGGACGCAACGCCTTCGCGCATGAAGCGGGCATTCACCAGCACGGGATGCTGTGCAACCCCCTGACATACGAGATCATGACCCCGGCGATGGTGGGAGCCGCACGAAGCGAAATGGTCTTGGGCAAGCACTCGGGCCGCGCCGCACTCGCCGACCGATACGAGCAGCTGGGGTTCCACCTGAGCGTAGAGGAGCTCGCCGACGCCTACCAAGCCTTCGTCGCCCTGGCGGAGCAAAAGAAGGAAGTCCTCGACGAGGATCTGATCTCCATCGTGCATCACGGCGCCATGGAGGATCTACCGCGCGCGGTCGAGCTCGTGTCTCTCGAGGTGACGTGTGGAGGGGCGACCTCCCACGCTACGGCCGAGATCGCAGGGGAGGAGCTCGGTAACCGCATAGGGAGAGGCGAGGGCGACGGCCCGATCGCCGCCGCTTTCTCTGCCATCGACGCGGTAGTCGAGAATAGGGTGGTCCTCGAAGATCTTCGGATTCGCGCTTCGACCCACGGTCGAGATGCGGTCGGTGAAGTCTCCATCAGGGCTCGAATCGACGGGAGGACGTTCACGGGCAGGGGGGCTTCGACCGACGTAGTCGCCGCCGCCGCGGCCGCCTATGTCCACGCCCTGAACAAGGCGCACCAGGCCATGGTGCTGGAAGGCCACGCACTCGAGCAGGCCAACGACATGTGGGGCGTCTGACATGACGGTGGTGGCGCCCCGCGCCCCTGTGGCCGTTCGCTTGAATCCGGTGGTCCTGCCGGGGGATGGTGTGGGTCCGGAGGTCACGGCGGCAGCCATGGACGTCCTCGCCGTTGTGGCGGAACGCTTTGGGCACAGCTTGGATCCGGTGTCGCACGACATCGGTTGGGTGGCCTCGGTGACCCACGGTGTTTCGTTGCCCGAGGCCACGCTCGAGGCCTGCGTTTCCGCCCGCGCCGTCGTTCTGGGGGCGGTGGGGGACCCTCGAGCCGAAGGCGCGCCGGCGGAACGGCGCCCCGAAGCAGCGCTCCTGGCACTTCGCAAGGCGTTGGGTTGTTTCGCCAATCTCCGTCCGATCAAGGTGGACGACGCCCTCCTCGACGTGTCGGCGGTCCGCCGAGATCTCGTCGAAGGCACCGACATCCTCATCGTTCGCGAACTCATCGGCGGGATCTACTTCGGCGAACCGCGGGGCAGGAAGGACGGTCCCGGTGGCGTGATGGCTTTCGACACGATGGCCTATGACCAGGAAGAGATCCGTCGGATCGCCCGGGTCGCGTTCGAGGCAGCCGGTGAACGGCAGGGCCGGCTCACATCCATCGACAAGGCGAACGTCCTGGAGTCGTCTCGTCTCTGGCGCGAGACCGTGACGGCGATGTCACCTGAGTACCCGGAGGTGTCCCTGTCTCACATGCTCGTGGACCGGGCAGCCATGGAGTTGATTACGCGCTCACGGGACTTCGACGTCATCTTGGCGCCCAACCTGTTTGGCGACGTGCTGAGCGACGAAGGCGCCGCCCTGACCGGTTCCATGGGCGTCCTCGCCTCTGCGAGCATCGGAGGCAGGACGGGTCTCTACGAGCCCGTGCATGGGTCGGCGCCCGACCTCGCGGGACGCGACCTGGCGAATCCCATCGGCGCGATCCGATCGGCGGGATTGATGCTGCGCCATACCTATGGCTTGTCCCACGAGGCGAACGCCGTGGACGCCGCGATCGCGGACGTGCTGTCAAGCGGCCTGCGAACGCCCGATTTGGAAGCACCTGGCACTCGGGTGGTGGGCACGGGCGCGTTCGGCCGTGCGGTCGCTCAGGCTCTCTCCAATCCTCACCCGGACCGGCAATCATGATCGCCATGAACGGTGGGCAACTCCTATGTGCGGCGTTGAGCCGGAGCTCGCCTACTTCGAGTGCCTCCACGAACTCAAGCTCATCGTCGACCTGGCCTACTCCAAAGGAATATCCGGCATGCGCCAGGAGGTCAGCGACACGGCCGAGTACGGCGACTACGTGAGCGGGCCCAAGGTGGTCGACTCTCCGAGTCGCGCGGCCATGAAGGAGATCTTGGCGGACATTCAGTCGGGTGACTTCGCGCGTCGCTGGATCAAGGAAGCCCGCGGCGATCGCAGTGAATTTCAGGCGTTCCGAGAAGCCGGGAAGGCCCACGCCATCGAAAAAGTCGGCGAGGACCTTCGGTCTCGTATGGCCTGGCTCTGACCCCTCACTGGAGTACTGTCCCTTGGCCGGTATCGAGAAGACCGATTGGATCTGGAAGAACGGTGAATTCGTCTCGTGGGATGATGCCCAGATCCACGTGACGAGCCATGTCGTTCACTACGGCTCGTCGGTATTCGAAGGCATACGCTTTTACGACACGCCCGAAGGACCTGCGGTGTTTCGGCTGACCGACCATATGCGTCGGTTCGAGGACTCCGCCAAGATCTATCGGATGGAACTGGGCTATTCGGTTGCAGAGATAGTAGCTGCGTGCCTGGAGCTAGTGGGACGCAATGGCATCAGCGAGGGCTACCTGCGCCCGATCGCGATTCGAGGTGAGGGTGGACTGGGCCTGGATCCGATGCCCTGTTCGGTGGACACGTATCTCATCACATGGCCCTGGGGTCAGTACTTGGGCAGCACGGCGCTGGCCCAGGGGGTGGATGCGTGCGTATCGAGCTGGACTCGACCGGCGCCGAATACGCACCCGTCCCTCGCCAAGGCCGGTGGCAACTACCTCAACAGCCAGCTCATGAAGATGGAGGCCGTCGCCAATGGGTACGCCGAGGCCATCGCACTTGGTGTGACGGGGACCGTCAGCGAAGGAAGCGGGCAGAACCTCTTCTTGGTGAAGGACGGGGTCCTGATCACGCCGCGCTTGGACGGTACGATGCTTCATGGGATTACGCGTGATACGGTGATCAAGCTGGCCCACAATCTGGGGATCCCGGTCCAACAGGAGATCGTTCCCCGGGAAGCGCTGTACTTGGCCGACGAGCTGTTCTTTTCAGGCACCGCATCGGAGATCTCTCCGATTCGCAGCGTGGACCGCATTCGGATCGGTACGGGCTCCGTAGGGCCCGTGACTCAGTCGCTTCAGGACGAATACCTCGGAGTCGCGCGGGGGCAGCTGCCCGACCGCCACGGGTGGCTCGACTTCGTGAAGCAGCCCGTAGGGGCGTCGGCATGACGGAAGGCGGGGTGCGCGCTCCGTCGGAAGCCGTCACAGGGAAGCCCCGGACCCTCTTCGAGAAAGTTTGGGACGAACACGTGGTCGTGCGAGAGGCCGGTCGGCCGGATCTCCTGTACATCGATCTCCACCTGATTCACGAGGTGACGTCACCCCAAGCCTTTGAAGGCCTACGCCTGGCGGGTCGGACCGTGCGGAGGCCGGACCGGACCGTGGCCACAGTGGACCATTCGATTCCCACGATCCATCAGTCCTTGCCGATCGTCGACGACGTGGCGCGAAAGCAGGTCGAGACACTCCGAGCCAACGTCGCCGAGTTCGACATCCGGTTCTATGACGTATTGGATCGCGGACAGGGCATCGTCCACGTCATTGGGCCCGAGCTCGGCTACACGCAGCCCGGAATGACGATCGTATGCGGTGACTCCCACACGTCGACGCACGGCGCCTTCGGCGCTCTAGCTTTCGGTATCGGGACGTCCGAGGTCGAGCACGTCCTGGCCACGCAGACGCTTCCGCAGGCGGCGCCGAAGACTCTCGAGGTTCACGTCGACGGTCCCCTGCCCCGAGGCGTGTCGGCCAAAGACCTGATTCTGGCCATCGTAGGCCAGCTTGGCGTCGACGGAGCCGCCGGGCACGTCATCGAGTACACGGGTGAGGCCATCAGAAACCTATCGATGGACGAGCGCATGACCGTGTGCAACATGTCCATCGAGGCGGGCGGACGCGCGGGAATGATCGCCCCCGATGACACGACGTTCGAGTACCTCAGGGGCAAGCCGGAGGCGCCTCGAGGGAGCGCCTTCGACGAGGCCGTCTCGAGGTGGCGCCTGCTGGCGACGGATCGTGGTGCGCTCCACGATCGACGGGTCGTGATCGAAGCGTCTTCCCTCGAGCCGTTCGTGACCTGGGGTACGAATCCGGGAATGGTGCTGCCCGTGAGCGGAGTCGTCCCCGATCCGGAAGCCTACGACGATCCGGTGGACCGCGAGGCCGTCAGTCGGGCGCTCGAGTACATGGATCTTCAGCCGGGAATGGCGATTACCGACATCCTGGTGGACCGGGTCTTCTTGGGATCCTGCACAAATGGCCGCCTTTCGGACCTGAGGGCGGCGGCTCAGCTCCTGGAGGGCAAGAAGGTTCACGCCAGGGTATCCGCCATGGTGGTGCCCGGCTCGGTGCTCGTGAAGGAGCAGGCGGAAGCGGAGGGGCTGGACCGAATCTTTCGGGATGCAGGGTTCGATTGGCGGGAGCCGGGGTGCTCGATGTGTCTCGGGATGAACCCTGACATACTGCACCCGGAAGAGCGATGCGCCTCGACGTCCAACCGAAACTTCGAGGGGCGTCAGGGACGTAGAGGAAGAACTCACCTCGTGAGCCCCCAGATGGCTGTCGCGGCGGCCGTGACGGGACACTTCGTCGATGTGCGGGACTGGAGTTGAGCGGTGGAAGCCTTTTCGATGCACACAGGACTCGTAGTCCCCCTCGATCGCGGCGACGTGGACACCGATCAGATCATCCCCAAGCAGTTCCTGAAACGCATCGAGCGAACGGGGTACGGCCAGTTCTTGTTCTTCGATTGGGCCAACGATGCTCAGGGCGAGCAAGTCCCTGACTTCGTCCTGAACCAGCCGGCGTACGAGGGTGCGAGCATTCTTCTGACCGGTCGCAACTTCGGTTGCGGTTCGTCTCGCGAGCACGCCGCCTGGTCGGTCTTGGACTACGGATTTCGGGTGGTGATCGCACCGTCGTTCGCCGACATCTTCAGGAACAACGCCGACCAGAACGGCCTGATGGCTGTGGAGCTTTCCCCGGAAGAAGTGGAGACGCTCATGTCGAGGGCAGCGGCGGGGAATGGCTATAGGGTCAGCGTAGACCTGGAGCAGAAGGTCGTCCGCGACGCCGAAGGATTCGAGGCGCATTTCCAGATCGGCGACTTTCGGCGAGACTGCCTACTCCAGGGGCTGGATCGCATCGGCCTCACGCTGCGTCATGAGGAGAGCATATCGGCGTTCGAGGAGGCTAGAGCCTCCTGATTACGGAGAGTGTGGCGGCGCCCGCACGGCAATGAGCGGCAAGGCGGTAGTTGAACAACGACGGACGGAGGCACGATAGATGGCTCAACTCGAAGGCAGCGGTGGGGGTTCTGTCGGAAAGCTCTGGCGCAAGCACGGAGGCGGCTACTACGCCGTCTTGGCCGTGGGTTCGTTCATCTACATGGAGGTCAATAGCCTTATCGAATCGTTCAGCGGCTCGTCGGACATCATGGAATTCGTAAAGTCCGAGGTTGTCGGCGCGATCCTTACGTTCGGCTTGGAGACCATCCTCAATACCTTCCTGGCCGGAATCTGGCCCTTCATGTGGGCCAGCTGGATGGGCACCACCACCGCGCTCGCGTGGGCGGGCGGTGGTTACGTCGTGTGGACGGTGATCGTCGCCTGGCTACTCGCTCGACGAGAGAAGGAGTACCGCAAGGAGTTGGGTCTGTAGCCTGTGCAGGAGTGCCACGCGCCCCGAGCCTACGACCGCGCCGCGATCTCCGCGAACGCTTCCGCCAGGTATCGACCGGTCGCGCTCTCCGGAATGCCCGCGATGGTTTCCGGCCGCCCCATGGCGACGATCTCTCCCCCGTTCTTGCCCGCCCCGGGGCCCAGATCGACTACCCAATCGGCGACACGGATGACGTCGAGGTTGTGCTCGATAACGAGTACGGTGTTGCCCGCATCGACCAGGCGACCCAAGACGTCGAGTAACTTGCGGACATCCTCGCCGGCGAGACCCGTGGTCGGCTCGTCGAGAATGAAGAGCTTCCTGCCCTTCTTGCCGGACGCGTGGACGAGCTCGCGAGCGATCTTGAGCCGCTGCGACTCCCCGCCCGACAGCGTGGTAGCGGGCTGGCCCAGTCGCAGGTAGCCGAGGCCGACCTGCTGCAAGTGCCAGAGCGTCTTTCCGAGCCGACGCTCCCGGATGAAGAACCGGATCGCTTCGTCGACCGTCAGCTGGAGCACATCCGCGATCGTGCGGCCACGCACCTTCACGTCGAGGATCTCCCGCTTGTATCGGCGTCCCCCACAGCCATCACACGACACGAAGACGTCGGCCATGAAGATCATTTCGACCTCCACGGCCCCTGCCCCTTTGCACTCCTCACACCGCCCGCCGTCGACGTTGAAGCTGAAGTGGCCGGGCCCATATCCTCTCTCCCGGGCCAACGGTACTTCGGCGAAGAGCTTCCGGACTGCGTCCCAGGCTTTGATGTACGTCACCGGATTCGAGCGGGGCGTGCGGCCGATCGGAGATTGGTCGACCAGAACGACTTGATCGATGTGCGCTATCCCCTCGAGCGCATCGTACTCGCCCACTACCTCGCCCAGGTGCTCCTTGGCACTCGTGTCTCCGCCCCCGAGCTCACGTTCGACGGCGCGGTAGAGTACGTCGTGCACCAACGTCGACTTCCCAGATCCAGACACTCCCGTGACGACCGTGAGGGTCCCGAGCGGGATCTCGACGTCGATACCCCTGAGGTTGTGCTGGCGGGCGCCTCGCAGAGCCAGGCACGGCCCGTCCACGCGGCGTGGCCGGTCCGGCGGCAGGATGGGAACCCGCCCGGACAAGTACCGCCCCGTCACGGTGTCCTCTTTCTCGAGCTGACTCGGCGTGCCCTCGAAGACGATCTCGCCACCGTGCTCTCCAGACCCCGGCCCGAGTTCCACGACGTGGTCCGCGCAACGAATCGCCTGGGCATCATGCTCCACCACTACCACGGTATTGCCGGCCGCCCTCAGTCGTTTCAGCAGATCGAGCAACGCCCCCGTATCCTTCGGATGAAGGCCGATCGTCGGCTCGTCGAGAACGTAGAGGGTATCGACGAGGGCTGAGCCGAGGGAGTTCGCGAGGTTGATGCGCTGCGCCTCTCCCCCAGAGAGCGTACGCATTTGCCGGCTGAGCGACAGGTACCCGAGCCCCACGTCGACGAGAAACCCGACACGATCACGGAGTTCCCGCAGAATCGTCTCCGCGATCTGTTCTTCCATCGCGCTCAACTCGATCCCGTCGAGCCAGGGGGCGAGGTCTTCGAGCGAGAGGTCGGCCACCTCGGCGATGCTGAGCCCTCCGACCGTCACATTGAGGGCCTGTGCCCGGATGCGAGCACCGCCGCACTCTCGACACTTCTTCGGACTCTGATACCGCCGGAGGTAGACTCGGATGTACTGCTTGTACCGTTTCCTCTCCCTCGACACCAGGAACGGAACGACGCCCTTGAAGCCCTTGACCCCGTACATCACCTCCTCTCTGAACTTTTCGGGCAGCTCCTCCCAGGGAGAGTAGAGCGAGACGCCCCGCTCGGACGCGAAGGCTCGAAGCTTGTCCCGCTCGCGACGGTAGCGGGGCTTCGCCCACGGATCCACGGCACCCTCGGATATGGAGCGGGCCCGGTTGGGGATGACCAACTCGGTGTCGTAGTCGAGCGTAGCGCCGAATCCCGTGCAGAGTGGGCAGGTACCGTACGGACTGTTGAACGAAAAGAGCTGGGGCGATGGATCCAGAAAAGTG
>Ga0114950_10004649_pt1 | contig 10673 bp, 12 predicted proteins | sample N075metaG_FD_83503 | JGI IMG/M metagenome (GOLD analysis project Ga0114950, IMG submission 83503) | Deep subsurface microbial communities from Kermadec Trench to uncover new lineages of life (NeLLi) - N075 metaG | ecosystem: Environmental > Aquatic > Marine > Ocean trench > Sediment | place... | reverse complement strand
TCCGTCTAAAACAACAAAAGTGCTCAAAAAAGGGGTATTAATTGAGGCTAACTATCTCTCTTGCCCTTTCCATCTCGCGACTAATCCTATCGCGTTTGTGACTGGATATCTTGCCGGCTCCGGCTGGCATAATAGGTACTTGCCTTCCATGATTTAGATTTTTATATTCCTCTAAATTTCTGCCAATACTTGCGCAAATCTTCAATCAAATCCACCTTCTAAAAAAGGATTTCAGACTATGTCAATTCCTGACATTCAGCAAACCAAAAAAATAGCTGCTGAGAAAGCCGTTACCTATGTTGAAAACAACATGATAGTTGGGCTTGGCACCGGCTCGACTGCAAAGTTCGCAATCGAATTTATCGGGCACAGAGTTGCGGCTGGTCTTAAAGTTCAAGCAGTCGCCACATCATTAGAAAGCGAAAAATTGGCAAAAGAGAATAATATTGCACTCCTGGCTGAATTTAAGAAAATAGATATCACGATTGACGGCGCAGATGAGGTCGACGACCTTGGAAACTTAATAAAAGGCGGCGGAGGAGCTTTAACACGAGAGAAGATTGTTGCAACGGCGAGCAAAAAGGAAATCATCATCGTAGATCAAGCAAAACTGGTAGAAACTCTTGGCGCTTTTCCTTTAGCCGTAGAGGTCCTTCCCTTTGCCTGGACATTTGTCAAAGAAAAATTAAAGACCCTGGGGTGTAAAGTTAATTTAAGAAAAAAGAGTGGGGAGATTTTTCTGACCGACAATCAAAACTATATTCTCGACTGCGATTTCAAACGAATCACGGAGCCCCGTAAGCTGGAAGGCGAAATTAATTCAATTCCCGGAGTTGTAGAAAACGGCTTGTTCGTCGGGCTGACGACCTTGTTGATCGTTGGCAAGGCGGACGGTACAACTCAAGAGTTAACGTATTAGAAGGACAGGAAGAGACCCAATTTATGCAGTGGAAAGTTCCCCATCCGCTGCCATAGCTCGTTTTAAGTCAGTCTCTTGGTATTGCGTATTTCTTCATTTTGAAACGCAACGTTGCTTCGGGTACACCAAGAAGACGGGCTGCTTTCACCTGGTTACCGGCAAACTTAGCCAAAGCTTTCTGAATAAGATAGGTTTCAACGTCAGAAATAGCGCCTTTAAGGTTGCCAACTTCCAGGAAGTCCAGTGGATGTCGTTTAATCTCAAACGGCAGAAATTCGGTTGAAAGTTCACCCTCCGGCGACATCATAACCAAATTTTCGACGCAATCTTTCAATTCCCTGATATTACCGTTCCAATCATATTCAAGAATCGATTCGAAAATCTCAGCAGGAACAGCCGGAATATCGAATTGATTTTCACGGCAATAATTTTTAAGGAAATAGATAAATAACTCAGGGATATCCTGTTTTCTATCTTTCAGGGTAGGGACACTAATTGAAAGCGTTTTTAGTAAAAAGTATAAATCTTTTCTGAATTTTTTGCTTTCGATGTTGTGTTCCATATCTCCGTTACATGCAGATATGATACGGACATCGAGCGGAATATTCTCTTTTCCACCAATTCGTCTGAACTTATTCTCCCGAATAACCTGCAGGAAATCAAATTGATGCTCAGGCGGAGTCTCGTCAATATAGTCGAGGAACAGCACTCCGTGATTGGCTTTCTCTAACAAGCCGATGGTCCTCTGAATTGTGCCGTTGGTCTCGGTTTCCTCTCCGAATAATTCCCTCTTGTTGATCGTGTATCCAAGTGCCGAGCAATTTACCGACACAAATGGACGATGCTTCCGCGAGCTCAGTAAATGAATTTTTTCTGCTATATATTCTTTTCCGACACCTATTTCCCCCACGACCAAAACGCTGCTATCAACTTTGGCGAATTTTTTAATCGCCCTGTTAATACGTTTTGCCTCCGGACTATTGCCAATAAATTTGTGATTGCCAGGCTGATGCATAGCTGTGTTATTTGAATTCATATCTCTTAACCCTTTAAAAAAATAACTTGTGGCAGTTCTTAATTAATTAGATTCCCCTCCTTAAATCGCTTCTGATAAAGCGCGGTAAGATAAAAAAACAGAATAAGTACTCCGAATGAAACGATTGCTAAATTCAATTTTATAAACATTGGCACATCAAAATAGTTTATAAAAAAGATGAAAAACAAAGTACCGAATGTGATGGCATTGCGGCGCTGGTGAAAATATGCCCTGACAAAAGCCAGGATTAAAACTCCGGTACCTTTTTTCCTTTTGATTGGAACACCGAAGTTTTTTCCTTCAACGATAATTGAATCATAAAATCGTCCAAATGCTGAGTAAGAATGGTTTAGTAACTTAAACATGGTAATTAAAAAGAAAGATAGACTAATTAGAAGCACATATTGAGTCAGCTGGAAATTCATGATATGGTAAACGTAGCCCAGTAAATTCGCAGTATCCGTAATAGTCATAATAAAAAAGCACACCATGATAGTGTTTATATGTTCACCCAAAGATCGGTCATATTTATATAACAGGATACCATAAAAAATAAGGAAAAACAACGGAAGAAAATTAAAAAACAATTCACTTTTGTCGAATAGTGCCTCTTGTTCAATAATGTAATTCTTGTCAAGCAAAGCTGGGTAAAAATTCCAGAGCAGAATAGGTAAGATGACTGCAATACTGATGGCATAAATGCGAAATGGCTTTAAAGTTATGAAGAGATACTTAAGACAAAGGTAGACAATACAAAGTGCAAACGAAAAGTTGAAGATAATTGTTAGGTACTCATAGAAGTACCAGGCCAAGTCATCGCTACCAAAAAAGTTTTCTTTACCAATGAAAATCGAAAAAAAGCTACAACACGTTAACAAGGCATAAAATGCTATGTTCAAAAAGATACATTTATTATTCTGACCTTGTTTAAATAAATAAAGGCATTGTAAGAATAAGAGAAAGTAAAGGGACACATTGATCCAAGAAAATATTGGCACACTTTGGTGCGGCAGGTTTGAGATCACAATTAAGAACAATGAAAACCCGAACCAAACATTAATGATCTTAAAATGAATGCCAAAATTCTTTTGAAACATCTAGACCCGAACAGCTAAATTAATACTTTTATTACTTACGAAAGTACGTCATATTAAACTTGGCCATCTGTTGGTTTTGGTTTTAGTGGTTTCGGTTTGGGCCCCGGCCTCTTTATACTTGGTGTTGAATTCGAATTAGATTTTGAACCCGTGGATGCCATAGCCGTTTCATTGCTTAAACCAACGTCAGAAAAAAACTTACTTACTTTCCCCTGATTATCTATTGCGGCAAAGGCTAAGATGAAAAACACGTAGAGTGAGGTTATTACTGCGAGTGCGAACAGTTTTTTCTTCATGATAAACCCTCCGTTGAAGGAAAATACTGTTCGGGTCGCCGAGAATATACGACCTTCACTTCAAAAAATCAAGAAAAACCGCACAAAATTACGACACCGGGTTAACTTTTATTAATTTTTCGTCTTTTTTAAAAAATTTGGGAGGGAACCATCGTTTTAATCTGGTTAAGTCGATCCGGCTTAAATTCCTGTTCGGCAACATACAAAACATTTTATGATTTGTCAACAATTTTTTAAAAACAAATTCGCTATTTCTTACACCACGGCTCTATGAAATACCAAGCTATTGCGTTTTATCATCTTGTTTGCACAACTTGGCGTCATCAGATCCTATCAACTTCAAAAATTCGTCCTTTAGTTCAGCATACGAAATCTTTTCCTTGATAACCCTGACGATCCTACCTTCATCCAAAATAACAACCCTGTCGCAGATTTCGGCAACATGGTTCAGGTCGTGACTGCTGATGATAATAGTTGCCTGCTGCTCTTGTTTATATTGCTCCAACAATTGTTTCAGGTATTCCTGACTTCTAGGGTCTAATCCGCTGAAGGGTTCGTCCCAAATCAAAACTTTCGGACTGACCAGCAAAGTCCCCATTAACCCGGTTTTCTTTTTATTGCCGGAAGAAAGTGTGGAAATTCGGTGTCCATAATACTGTTTTAAGTCGAAAACACGTTCATATTTTCCCACCCGGTAATGAAAGTCCGTCTCATCTACTTTCCAGGCAGATGCCATAAATTCAAAGTGTTCAAAAACCGTGTAATAATCAAACATAAAACTTTCATCCAGATACACGCCTGTCTGACTTTTCCACCAATCCAGATTCTCTCGCGTGAGCTTCTTGTGGTCAATAACTACGGTTCCGGTATCTGGTGTTCTTAATCCGCATATAAGAGAAAGCAAAGTCGTTTTGCCAGCGCCGTTATTGCCAATAATTCCAAGAGTCGTTGAAGGAGCACTTTCTAGAAAGTCTACACATAAGGCGAAATTCTCGTTCATTCTTTTTACAATGTCATGCAATTTTAAATACATTTTAATAAGTCCATTCTTTTGATTGGAGTTGTGAGTATAACTTTCTACAGACGACAACTATCAAAACGGAAATAACAAAGACATAAAGAATTTTCAAAGATAGTAGATGCGTTCCGAATAAGAAATACCAATTTGCAGCAGAGACCAACAGGAGAGAAAGAACAAAATGAATATTAAACGTGACCTTAGTCCAGATACTTGCGTTCAGATCTGCCTTGATCGTGCGATTATCCATACTATCGTAGCCTGTGAAAATAGAGACTGAGCACATGAAGATAAGTCCCCCAAGAATTCCTAAGAGTAGGTCTTTCCCAAAAAATAGAATATGAACCGGCAAGACAGTTGAGCCAACAATAAGCAAATAAGCTATCTTTTGCCTAAAATATTGTTTCTTGCCTTCAGGAGTAGAAAAAATCAACCCGTGGCTATTTCTATCCCATGCCCAATATTTTTCCCAGTATTCGTTGTAATTCATGGCTAAAGCCGTTGTTGCAAAATAAGGGATAAAAGCGAAACCCTGAATATTTCCTTTTATAAGCAGCGCAATACTCACAGCAATTGCATATACTGGAACGATGAAAAATAGAATTCGAATACGTTTGCTACGAAAACACATCCTTGTTTCCTTAAGTGAAAATAAAGGCATGTAAGTTTTGTCATTTGTCTTTAGCATTATCTTAGGGTTGCTAAAATTTAAAGGCTCAAATACCGCCTTTATCAACCATTGAATATTCTTGGTTAACATCCTATAAGTGAACCAGAATAGCAGTACCGAACAAACTGTATATAAGGAATATCGATATAACCCGAGTTCAGAATTGACAAAAATCAATAGAGTCAACAAAACCATGAAAACCGTGCAAGACGGCAGGAACGCATAATATCTTGATTCTTCGGTTTTCGCGAAGCGGAGAGTGATTCCAGTGATCCAGGAGGCTATAAGGATGGCAGCATAGATTAATATGAGTGAGAAACCAACGAAAATCCCTTCAATGTAGTTTGCGTTCATTAATGAAACTGCGTGAAAACCTGCGATCATGGGCACAAAATAATATAACTTCGAGACGTCAGTAAATAATATACCAAGAACTTTTTGGAGTAGCACTCTTTTCATCTTAGGTATTAGTATTAACGGCTTCACGTTGGGGATTTTGGGTTTTCTAAAATGCTCTGCTATGGCTATTACCAACATCCAAGCCAATACTGCCAGATCAATAAGGAGAGTCGGAATCGAGTCTATCCTTTCTCTGACAAAAGAGTAAGTTAAAACAAGTGGCAGCAAATATAAAGATATAAAGATAATGATTACATTAAATGACAATTTAAGCCTCACTTCAGGGTACGCGAATCACTAAATGGCTGCCCGAAACAAAGTTTCAGGCAGCCTACCTAATAGTACACCTCCCGCAGGATATTTGCGGTTTCGTTCCTGGAACTGCAGACATCTACCACCAGCTAAATGCACAACCAACACCGCAAAGTGTAGCTGCACCACCTAAAAGGGCGTTTCCAGTAAGTAGTGCGGCGAAACCAGCACCTGCACAAAACGCACAGACCTTGCTTCCTGCCGTTAACTCTGACAGTCTTTGTTCATTGATAGTTTTCATTTATTTTCCCTTTCTTGTTAATGGGTACAACTACCGCTTACAGCACAATAACAAACTGCTGCGGTCGCAGGACCAAATGCTAATAGACCTAACAACGAAGCGGAAGCAACAACACCAAACCCGCAAGCAAACCACCACCCACCTCCATTCAAGGTAGCCATAGTTTCAGGTTTTAATTCTTGCATTCTTATACCTCCATGATTTTAATGAAATACGTTTACGCTCCGCGGCGAGGGAGCATTAATTAGCGCCGCTAACCCGGCCTTCGGGACCACCAGATTTTTTTTGCAACTCTGATACTATTTTGTCCAGCTTGGCTTCACCAAATAGTTTCGAATTAAGAACTCCTTGGTTATCGAAAATGAAAGTGGTGGGAAAGCTTTTGCCGCCAAAGGTTTTGCTAAACTCTTTTTTGTCAACGATGCCCCAGAAAACTTTGGAGGAATTCACCAAACTTGGCCACGAATTCATCTTCTCTTTTGCAAAAAAATCCTCCTCCGGGGTTAGCAGGATTATCCGATTATTGATAAACTTATTCAAAAACTCATCAAATACATTTAATTCATATTGGCAATAATCACACTTGCTATGAAAATACACTATTATCGTGTTCAATGAACTATCGGGCTCTAATTGTTTTTGTCCGGTTTCAGTCAAGTAATTCAGCTCGGGCATAAACGAGCCGATTGGCAATATTTCTGGTTTCAAGGCAGAATAAATAAGAAAACCGGTTAATGATAAAAATAGAAGTAGAAAAAATGACGCGATAACTTTTCTAAGCATATTTGTTCGCCCCACCATCATATCTGGAAATAATCATAATCGTGATCAAGACTACATTCTTCACAACTGTCAGCCATGGATGAGAAACCCAATACGTCCCGAAGCAGCCGCAATTTTTAATACCTGTAAATGTCAAAGTCAAGCTCAAGCCTAAAAAAAACGCTAACAGCAAAAGGGTTGCATCTTGAATCATTGTTTGAAAACGGCAATCTATCGGCAAAGTAAAAGCGATAAGCATCTCGATGAAAAGAAGCAATGCAATACTGATTTCTACTGTTTGGGAGCCGAACCCCGACAAACGTTGAAAGTAGACTACGGTGTTATCAAAATCGATGAGCTTCGCGAGCGCTGAAAGCATGAAGACTGTGCTAATCGTAAATTTTGGCCACCGATTCATGCACTTGCTCCTTGAAAATAAGCAACCAGTCCCCATTGAAAAAGCAATAGCGCAGCCCACATCGAGAATATCAGCAGAGCGGCATACTCTTTTTTAATTTTTCCCGTTGAAATCAAACCATTGTAGATTATAAAACACCAACATAGCTCAAAAACACTGAATTTGCCTAATATCATATAAGCGGTCTCAGGATACACTGAAGCATCTAATAAATGGTTAATTGAAAAAGGCGTCATATTCAAAATATTTTTATGAATTTCGAAGGCTTCCAAATTAAATAACCACAGGAAACGAACGAACCCACCAGCGGTCACCAACAATGAAGCCCAAGTAACCAATCGAAAAAGATATGCAAAACGAATGTCAATAAACACAAGCACCAAGGGCAGTTGTATAAGTAAAGCAATAAAAGTGATTTGTATCAACAACATGATTGGCTGTGCAACATATCCCCATTGAGATACTTTCCGAAACGTTTCGAAATACTCATCAATTCGTGTCGACTCCATTTGCTCCGAAAGAATATTGTGATATACGTCAAGAGTAAGGATGAACTCATTATATAACAACATCAACGCGATATTGGCAAGGAGAACCAAGAGAAACAACTGCCAGGTTTTTAGGTTCAAGCCCCTTTTCCCCAATAAAGGTTGTGCCACGCTATATGACATTAGCGCTCTCCTCAAATTCTAGTTCTCGGGTCGTATTATTCTGGATATTCCATAGATTTTTGAAACGACCGTGCGAACGCAATAATTCATGCGGCGGTCCGCTTTGCGTGATAACCCCGTCTTCCAACAAATAAACAGTATCAGTTTTGATGATCGTTTGTAAGTTGTGGGTGATGAGTAAAACCGCATGGTCCCTAGAATAATCACGTAGGACTTGAAAAATAAAATGCTCAATTTCAACGTCGATAGCGCTGATGCCTTCATCAAGTATAAGTACTGCCGGAGATTCAACGAGCGCACGGATTAGAGCCAAGAACTGCATCTCGCCCCCAGACAGCTGCCTGCCTTCCTCGCCGACTCGTGTCATTAATCCATGTTCAAATCTCGATAGAAACGCCGTCAACCCCAATTGTTCAACACGCTTCAGAATGCGTTTGCTATCAACACCCTCACGGCCGACCTGAATGTTTTCCAGAATTGTGCCATTGAAAATCTTAATCTCCTGGGGTACGACTGCAATATTTCTTCTATAACTCCGCAATTCAAAATCCCCAATGGGTGTGCAATCTACAAAAATCTGCCCGTCTGAAAGCGCGTACTGCCGTTGGATTATTTTCACAAGAGTACTTTTCCCTGAGCCGCTAATTCCCCAAAGCGAAGTGATTTGCCCATTGGGGATGGCTAAATTTGCGCCGCGCAGTAACGCTTGCCCCTGCGGCCAGGTGAATTGCGCTTCCCTGATAATTAACGACTCCTTTAATTTGAATGGCAATTTGCCGGCGTTTTTTTCTGTTTCAACCAATAGCAAATCCATAAGACGCTGGACAGCAATTGAGGCTCCTTGTAGTAAAATATTGGCTTCAACCAGCCTACTCACCGCGGGTAACATGTTAGCTAGCAAAGAATAAGCGGCGATCATTTGACCTAACAGCAAATATTTTTCAATGACTAAAATCGCCCCAAAACTCAAAACGCCAACCACCAACGCGCCGGCAGCCAATTCAGCATATAATGAGATTCTCGCTTGCGTCAAACCTAATTTTGCAGTTTGTTGCTGAAACTTTTCAAAGAAACACTTATTCAATCCGGCAAAAGCGGACGAGACATTAAAGCTGAGTATTTCATTGATGCCATTCAGGCTGTCAAAGTAAAATGACTCGACCTCGGCATAGCTTTTCATCACCTCGTTTTGTTCTGCTTTAAAGCTTTTTGCTGCAAAAACTAAAATCAGAGCATAAAACGGCAAAGTCGCCAGCACAACCCATCCTAGTGTTGGCGCCAGGATAAAAAGAAAAGCAAATGAACCGAAAATAATTAAACCATCGATGATGGTTATACCTAAGATACGCAGCGCAGCTTGCTGGATCTTGATGCCGTCATTAATGCGCGCGGTAATGTCTCCCTTTTTTCGTGTATCAAAAAATCTTCGAGGAAGCTGAAAGATATGACTCAAAAAATCTTTGTTGACATTGATGTTAACGCGTTTGTTCAACTCGACTAAAAAACGCTGTCTTAAATAACCAGCCAATGCCCTGAAGAGTTGTAGAACGAGGAGAAAAACACCAGTGATAATTATTTTGAAAGTATCTCGCTGAGGAATAAATCGGTCGATTAACCACTGGACAAAAACTGCAACAAGCAAACCGAGCAACGTGTAAACAATACCAAGAAAAATAGATTGATAGAGCCAGGATTCTTCTCTTTTGAAATAAGCGAAGACCCAATGCAGCCAATTTGGTGTTTTGTTTTCAAACAGCTCGCCATTGGGGGTCAATAATATAACCGCCCTTTGCCGCCATATTTCGATAAATTTTTCTTTTGAAAGCTTATAAAGGCCTTTCGCAGGGTCGCCAATGAGGACACCTTTAGCGTCAATTTTGTAGATTACGACAAAATGGTGCAGTTGATTTTGCAAAATAAGATGAGCAATACAAGGCATTGTCTCCTTCATCAAATCTTCGTAATCACCGCTTGCACCAACTCCTGCAAACCCAAGCTCTTGAGCTGCATTTACCAAACCGAGCATATTCGATCCTTGTGCATCGGTATTTGCAAGTTCTCGGACATGCACCAGGTTGCTATTTCCACCCCAAAATTTCAAAACACTTAAGAGTGCAGCAGGACCACAGTCGATTTGGTCATATTGGCGAACAACAGGGTATTTACATTTAATAATCATTTTTCAGAAGAAAAAAATGGTGGAATATACAATTTAAAGTTCAATCAGAGAACCTATTGAAGAGCTCTATTAACGTCAGTTCGATGTAAGGCATAAAATGAAGATCAAAGACCCAAAACGACCCGCCCAATGTCATTTCTGCGGATTGGAGGCAGGAATCTTTTCGTTATTACAACTAGATTCCGGCTTAAAGATTGCCGGAATGACCGTATATGTAAGTTTTTGGTCTTCGATTTCTTATATCGAACTCAGGTTATAATATTTTAGGACTGTTACTTAATAACTTGACCATTTGTATTTTTTTCAAGTACTATTTTTCACGTCCCTTAACTACAATTTCTGTAAGAACTTAAAAGCTATCACGCCATCACCCGCAGCGGCAACAAACCGTTGGATTTTGCCTGTAGTTTATTTTTTAGCTCGTGACATAAAGAATCCTTTTCCGGGGCAGCCAGTTGTGTTTCTTTCTTGAAGGTTAGCTTTACGTCAAGGCTGCGAATTAGGCCGCTTTTGTTTTCAGGCGAATGAATAATGCCTTTGCAGACCTCTACATCCTGCAAAAAGTCGCTATATTCATCAAAACATACAGCTTTGATATCCGCTGCCGTCACAACCCTATCCCTGGTGACAATAGCCTTTTTATAGGCATTGATTT
>Ga0114950_10004648_pt1 | contig 10674 bp, 9 predicted proteins | sample N075metaG_FD_83503 | JGI IMG/M metagenome (GOLD analysis project Ga0114950, IMG submission 83503) | Deep subsurface microbial communities from Kermadec Trench to uncover new lineages of life (NeLLi) - N075 metaG | ecosystem: Environmental > Aquatic > Marine > Ocean trench > Sediment | place... | reverse complement strand
GTGCTTGATGAACTCGGCTATCTGCCGTTCTCAAAAAATGGCGGCCAGCTCGTTTTCCATCTGCTCTCACATCTGTATCAGCGTACTTCCGTCATCATCACCACCAACCTGGCATTCGGTGAATGGCCAACCGTGTTCGGCGATAAAAAGATGACAACAGCACTTCTTGATCGTGTCACGCATCACTGCGACATCATCGAAACAGGCAATGACAGTTGGAGAATCAAGCACAGAGATTAATGCAGAAAACCCTTTCTGGGTGGGTCAATATTCGACGCCGACAGTGGGTCAGTTTTCGATGCCTATTTACACTCAACGGCTGACAGTATCCGAATAGGCCAAGGATGGCCGTTACTGCCGGGCTAAGCGACCGGTTGACCCGCTACGTCGGTGTATGATTCAGGTCGGCATCAGCGCGCGAGAACGACAAATTGCATACGATTCGAACACCACGTGTCTATAGATACATGGAAAAACAATATGTTGACGACTTTTTCAATACTGGTCGAATTCGCCTGAGTTCATTCGCTAGTTTTTCAAAACACAAAGATGAACAACGGTTTGACGACGAAGAAGGAACAGCACTTTGCGTACACCGCACATCTGAGAATGGAGGACAAACGTTAACCTTCAGATTTTACTTCGACAATGGAGCGTATGTGCTTTGCGGTAGCGCGATGCCCTCCAACCCACTTATGCACGATTTCGGGTCAGATTCGGCTATCATAATTCGGGATGTCGGCGGATTTGTTAAGGCTGTGGCAAACGCAGTTTCGGGGTGTTCCCGTTCAGTACACGGCCCATGCAGCTATCAAAGAACCAGAGCAATTGAGCGCGATCTCGGGTGGCTCGATATCGCCGAATCCACTACATTTGATCCAAAAGAAATGAACGCGGCAGCGATTGAGAATGCTGTTAGCGAGCTGGTTACTGATGATGTGCTTTTTCTAAAGCCCGCAAGCTACTCCCATCAGGTGGAGTACCGATTGATTTGGATTGCCGAACAACCTGATGACCATATTGAAGTAGTTGTTCCAGACGCAATTCAATTCTGCGAACGGTGGGAGGAACACGGAGAATGGATCGCTGTAAAATGACGGTGAAAGAAGAATATCTGAAGCAAGCCACCTCCCCGGTGTTGGCGCTGGTAAAGGAAATTGAGAGTTTTTCTGGCAAAGAAATTACGTTGCACCAGAACTCGGCTCCTGTTAGTCCGACAGATCCCAATCCAGAGGCTATGTCGCGTTGTGTATCAGAATCGAGGGCAGAAATTTACTACAGAAACACGAATGTAGATATGCATGGATTCGTGCACGAGCTCTTGCATATAAGGCGCTGGTGGCTGGAGGGAATACCACAGATCTTGCCCGCAATTGGCAGTGATGACAGTAACGTTACCGTGACAAGTCAGATAGAGAATTCACTGGAGCACTTGGTTATTGTCCCGCAAGAGGAGGATTTCGGGTTTGAACCTTATGAGTATTGGAATCGAACCCACCGGGCAATCTGGGAGAAATTTGATGCTGCCACTTTGGACGACTTTGTTATTAGGAAGCACTGTTTTCTCGGTTGGCTATCCATAAAGAAACTGGTCACCGATCCAGAAGTTAGACAACTAGCTGAAGATAAGATTGCGGCTGTGGGACTCCTGAAAGAAGCGAACAAATTTAAGGCCAAAATAGATAGATATGCCAATTCCAAAGAAAGACAGTTGTCCACAGTTGTACGCTTTCTGGGAATCCCCCGAAGTGAAGTCGTATTGGTCTACTTCGATATTCGAAACGGGAGGCGAACCGAAGTGCCTGTGCCGAGGCACTGATCGGCCCCATTTCTCACCCACTTTCGCAACGGGCAATTTCATCGTGAGCAAAGCATCATGGCCGGTATCAAATTTTCCTTGCACCAGGTCGCACAAAAAAAGCCGGTCGAGTGACCGGCTTTAAGCTGAGGAAAATTGATTGTATTGAAATTTGCTATGAGTGATGTGTGAGTCCAATCTGATACGCGCGAGGCGGGTTCATGGGTCAGCGATCACTGAACGGGCGACCGGAGTCAACGTAATGTTGAGTCAGTCATCATATACTTCACTATCTCCCAAGCGCAGTGTTTAAGCTGCTTTGTTGTTATTTTCCACCAGGGGGAGTCCCTTTCGGCTGCTGTTCTTCCCAATTGAGGGCAGCGTCTTCGGTGGTTTTTCGTCCAACCTGTTTGACGTGTGCAGTTGGATGCTTTCGCTGGTGCTCCTGCTCACGTCGTTCCAGATCGTCCGTAATACCACTTTGGATAATCTTATTACCCTGCTTTAAGTGGTACTTAAACGTATCTCTAGTACTCATTCCACAATCTCCATGAGTTCCGAAAAAAAGAGGATAAAACTCATCCCCGCGTCATCGAATCGTTCTACTCGACTTATGGAAAGTATGCCAGATGTAGTGTCAAAATTGATCAATTATTGATCAATGGCACAAGATGTAGGATCCGGCATTTCGTCGAATTTGCCCCAGTTTTGCCCCGAACGGACACAGAACGGGGCGGACTGACACAGACTCAACCGCGGCTAAAGCCTTGAATTGATTACCTGTCAGCCCCGGCTGACGCCTCCCAGCGAATTTTCGTAATGTGGAAGTCCTTGGTTCGATTCCGAGTACCGGCACCGTTTCTTGTGTGTTCCAATTTCAATCGCGGGTATAGACCCGCTCCAACAATGTCCAATGCGAATTGCTGTGGCGACTCACGCCCGCCTGCCACCAACTCAGGAAATGTCCAAGCAAAAAAAAGCCCCCGCACCATTAAGTGCGAGGGCAGAGCCAGTCATCGGGCTTGCGGGGTGGGGGATGCCCGATGATGTTCTTTAGGGCTCAATCAAGTGGATACCAATTTTATAAGCCGCAAACACATTGGTATCGGCATCGTAATGTCCGCGTGCAAACATGGAGCGGGCGACGGTTGAGCCGTCCAGTTCCAGGGTGAGCGCGTTTACGAAGTCATCGAAGTCTGCGTACAACTGCAGGCTGTCCGTTGTCTTGATGACGAACACCATGCGGCCGGTCTCGCGTGGAACGATAGTCGTCGGCGAATCAAGCTGGGTCAGGTCGATCAGAACTGTGCCTTGCTTGATGTGATGCCGTTGGTCGATGTCGCGGTTCGGGATGGCAAGGACCAGCCCGTCGCTACCCATGCTGAGGAACGGTGCAGTTGTACCTGCCGCGCCCCAGCCAACGCCAAGGGCGCTTCTGACATCCGAGAAGTCAACTACCGTGCGGCCTTCGAAGTCGACCGGTGCTGCGCCGAACTCGTTCGGGAAGCCATAAAAGCTGACCGGACGCCCGTCGCTGAGGCTCGCCATGGTCAGGTTGCCCGTTGCAATTTCGTAGTTGTCCGGATCCGCGTCCCATTCAGGCGTAATGCCTGTGCCGGTGAAGTCGAACACACTCGAACGACGTCGATCGATGGAATGAAGTTCGATATCGGTTTGACCTGGTACGACAGAGTTGACGATTCCACTTAAGTGCGTAACGTGCATACGCACGGCACCGGCTGTTGCATCGATGTGCACGCCCAGTTCGTCGTTGGCGGTTACTTTACCGCGAATGGTGACTCGTTGACCGATCGAGATCGCATTTACATCCAGCAAACCATCGTGCGAGCGCTTGAATATCTTGGTATCCGGTCCGATGGTGACGGTGATGTCATCGCGGTAAAACGAGTGTGCCGCGTCAGACAGGATTACCGTGCCTCCGCGAACGACCAGCTCGTTGCCGGATCGTGCAATTACATTGCCCTTGACCGCGTCGCGATCGTGGCCGGGAACGCTGCTACCGGCAAGGACGATGTCTGCTGTAAATTCACGTTCGGCTACGTTCAATGTGCCGTGTGCAACTGTTGGCGTTCCTTTGCCGGCTGCATTCAAGGCCCGAAGACCTTCAGCGCCGGTGTACGTGATTTCGTCAACTTCAAATTCAGTCGTATCGGTCACGTGAACCTTTACTCGTCCAAAGTCGTTGTTGCGATCATGGAACGGGCGCAACGCAACCGAGTATGTCATTTCGTCTTCACTGACACTGATGAGCGGACCGCGAACCCGTATTTCCTTTTGCTCAACAGGATCTATTTCGGCAACGATGAAAGGTTCCGCCGTTGCAATCGCCGGTGTTGATGCGAGGTCCACCGTGTGGGATGCGCCGAGATCGAAATCGACGACCAGCAAAGAAGTTCTGCCACGAACAATTAGCAATCGATCCCGGTCAGCCAGCATGATCTTGAGCGTGGTTTGTGCCAAAGGTGTGCCTTGATCATCGACGACAATCGCGACTTTCGCTACGCCATTTTCCTCGACCATGACTTCTGCGTCGCTGTAATCGAGTGTGATGCTGCCTGCGACATAAGTACCCGGTGGCACAGTCGCGGCACTGACAAACTCTGTCAGGTCCACATATTGTGCGAAATCGATGCGCGTGTTGTTCGGCAATGTTTCAACCGAGGTGCCATCTGCTTTTTCAAGTTGCAACGACAGCACATTGACCGAGTAGGTCAAAAAATCGCCGTCGGCGTCGGTCAGACCAACATAAAGTGTGCCGCATTCGGCGACGGTTGATGGATCAGCGGGGTTACATACTGCCGCTGCCTGGCTTTGGTTAGTCGTATTGCCGCCACCGCAGCCGGCCAGCAAGATGGCCATAACGGCAAATGCCAACCACAGCATTGGCGATTGGGTACGTACGGATGGAATAAGATGATTGACTACTTTCACGTTGTTCTCCCTGGTCGATAAGACACTTCCCTTTGTGAGCCTTAACGTGGCAATCGGAGTCTGGTTGACGCGAGCCGTGTGGTTCTGTGATCTATCGGCCGGGCTATTTGGGAAAAAAGGACAGAACTTAAAAAAATACAGGCACTTAGCTTGTATTCCTGTGGTGACATGTCAAAATATCGTCGTAGTACCGCCGAATACAACGGAATATTAATTCGGCTTCGCAATCAGTCTTGGGGTGTGACCAGCGGCGCTAATGACTCAACCGTCCGACAACCAATCACCGGGGCCTGCCCCCGTTCGCCATCGTCGGCCCAGAGCAGGCGAGCGCACTCGCGGTTCGGTGGACGCGCTGCAAACCAAAATCGCTGTTAATTTGCAAAATCTGGACAGTGAACACTTCGATCAACAGATTCGCAGCAACATTGCAGAGCTACCCGACGCAGCCGGTTGTGATTGTGCGTTCCTGGCGCTGTTCCGAACCGACATCTATGCAATCAAGACCGTCATATCGTCCGGCTCCGTTTTCAGCGGCTGTAATCCCGACGCGCTCGAGAAGGAACAACTAAGCGATTGGCCATGGTTGAGCGGAGTTTTAAGCCACTTGCGTCTGATTGAAATTGACAATACAGAACAGGGTCCTGAGTCTGCCGGGTCGGAAATGGCCAGGCTTGCCGGGCTGAAGATTGGTTCAATTCTTTTTATCGGTTTTACGGTTGGCGATGAAATTGCCGGATTTCTCGCCCTGGCGAACGAAAAGCCGGTGGAAAACTGGGATGCCAATCAGCAGTTGCTGATGAAGCTGATCGGTGCGTCACTGGCGTCCGGACTTGAACGCATGCGCGCCAACGAACTTCTCGCTGATCATCAGGAGCGTAGTGAACTGCTCAGCGTGACCGCCAACGACGGCATTTGGGACTTCGACGGCGAAACCAAGCGCCTGAAGTTGTCCCGCCGCTGGAAAGTCATGCTTGGCTACGACGAAGATCAGGAAGACATTACGCCGGACTGGTATCGGCTGGTGCATCCAGATGATATGTCGCGTGTGCAGGCGAAAATGCGCGACCACCTTGAGGGTAAAACGGAATTCTTCGAAAGTGTTCACCGTATGCAGCATCAAACCGATGGATGGCGCTGGATGACCAGTCGCGCGAAAGCGCGGACGGATGACAAAGGGCGCCTGATACGATTGATTGGCGTCGAGGTCGACATCACCGAGCGCAAGCTTTATGAAGAAGCGCTGTTTCGCGAAAAAGAAAGTGCACAAATTACACTACGGTCGATCGGTGACGGCGTCATTACGACGAATGGCAAGAGTATCGTTGAATACATTAATCCCATCGCCGAGGAATTGACCGGCTGGAAGGTGGATGACGCCAATGGCAGACCGATCGATGAAATTTTTCGCGCGTTCCACGAAGAAACCTGTGAGCCACTGGAAAATCCACTGGCGGTTTCCATTCGGCGCGACCGGGCGATCAAGTCCGTACGACCAACGCTGCTGATTCGGCGTGATGGCAACGAGCTCTACATCGAAAGCACCGCGTCGCCAATTCGGGACGGCGATGGTGAAGTTACCGGTGGCGTACTGGTGTTCCACGATGTCAGCGAATCCAGGGAGCTGAACCGGCGCCTCAGTTATCACGCAAGTCACGATATCCTGACGGGTCTCGTCAACCGTCGTGAATTCGAAAACCGTCTGGAACGAGCATTAAAAAGCGCGAAGGCAAGAGAAACATCTTATGCGCTTTGTTACCTCGATCTCGACCAGTTCAAAATTGTCAATGACTCCTGTGGTCATAGTGCAGGCGACGCCTTGCTTGGCCAGCTGGGTGCGCTGCTCAAGTCAAAAATTCGCTGGCGCGACACGCTCGCGCGCCTGGGCGGCGATGAGTTCGGGGTGTTGCTTGAGGCCTGCAACCTCGAAGAGGCGATGGAAACAGCCGAGATCCTGCGTGTCTCAATCAGTGAGTTCAAATTCATGTGGGATGACCGAAGCTTCCGCCTCGGGGTCAGCATCGGCGTCGTACCGATTACAGCGGACAACGAAAGTGTGGCATCGCTGCTCAGTGCAGCGGACAGTGCCTGCGCCGCCGCCAAAGAAGCTGGACGAAATCGTATTCACAGCTTTCGTGAGAACGATATCGACCTCATGCGCCGGCGCCGGGAAATGCAGTGGGCAGCACGCATTAACAATGCGCTTGAAGAAGATCGCTTCGAATTATTCCGCCAGACAATCCTGCCGTTGCAGGAAGAAGTTGAGGGTGCCCACTACGAAATACTATTGCGAATGCGTGACGAAAAAGGCGGGATTATTGCGCCGGGCTTGTTTATTGAAGCGGCCGAGCGCTTCGGTATTACGCCGAGTATCGATCGATGGGTGATTACGAACGCATTTCGCTGGTTGGTGTCGGAAGCGGACGAAAGAGAGCGCCTCGTACTATGTTCGATTAACCTGTCGGGACAGAGCTTCAGCGACGAGAAGTTTTTGCCTTTCGTTATCGATCAATTCGAGACCAGTGGTCTTGACGCGACCAAGATCTGTTTCGAGATTACGGAAACGGCGGCAATTGCAAGCTACTCGCAGGCCAATCGGTTTATCAATGCATTGAAAGAACTGGGGTGCAAGTTTGCGCTCGACGACTTTGGTACCGGCCTGTCTTCATTCGGTTACCTGAAGCACTTCCCGGTCGACTTCCTGAAGATCGACGGCAGTTTCGTCAAGGAGATTTTGCACGATCCAATTGATCGGGAAATGGTGCGATCAATTAATGAAATTGGTCACCTGACCGGCAAGAAAACCATTGCGGAGTTTGCCGAGAACGAAGAGATCATCACGATGCTGCGGGGCATGGGCATTGACTATGCGCAGGGCTACGGTGTTTCCGAGCCGAAGCGTGTCACGAAAGCGATCGCCGTGAATGACTGATCGCCCCGGCCGGGGCGATCAATCCGAAAAATCTACATAAACATACCGTGATGGGCGCCGACCATGCTCATGATCAGCGGAAATGACATCAATGTATTGGCGCGCGATGCCATTAGAGCGATGGTCTTCGCTTTGGCAATTTCGTCGGCGCCGGCCTCTACCATGCCAAGCACCTTTTTTTGATTTGGCCAGATCAATACCCACACGTTAAACAGCATAATCGTACCGAGCCAGGCGCCTATGCCAATGGTCATTGAATAGAGATCCCCGGATTCAGACATCAACCCAAGCGTGAATGCGCCGTGCAAGCCTCCATTTAGATACAAATAGAGTGCACCGGTGAGCCATGTGAATGCAGCACCCCATCGAAACCAGAGCAGGGCTCTTGGAGCGACATACTTCGTAATGCCAGCGCCACCCGGGCCACCTTCGTCACTGGCAGCATCTCCGAGAGCCGGGACCTGGACGAAATTGAAATAATACAGCAGGCCAATCCAGACGATTCCGGCAAAGACATGCGCCCAGATAACCACCGAATTGATCGGCGAGATAACCATGTGCATGCCTTTGGTTGCGAGGACGAGTATCAGTGACAGCACCAAGCCTGAGACGATCGTCCCGGTGATCGATTTCAATGGATTCATGTTCGTTCCCCCTAGGGATGCGTTGTTATTGGTTGGATTGTGCAAACCCTGACCGTTTATTTCAGTGTTTTGGCCAGACAGGCCATTATAGTGATTGATCCGGCCAATATCACCTTGATTGGCAACTAGAGTACAATTGGCTCGATGTTGAGCAAGTTAAACGGAATATTGACCATAGCTGTGGCTGCGGCGATATTGAGCTCGTGCTCTGCCATGCTAATGGGCGAGGGCAGCGCCGACAGTCCGCCGATTGGCAGTGACGGTCGCGGATCGGCGCAAATGGCCGCGGATGAGGTACTGACTGAAGCAGTCGCCGCTGAATTGGACGGCAATTCAACGCTGCGGCCGGAGAGCATTGCGGTTTCGGTGAGAAGCGGTGTCGTCACTCTTGGCGGCACCGTGGGCGGTTTTGACGCTCGTGAGCTGGCGGTTGAGCTGGCAACGGCGGTTGCCGGAGTTGCCAGTGTGAACAATCAAATTCGGGTCAAGACGTCGAACTGATAGAATCCGGCAGATGCTTGAATTATTACACCGTGGACCCTATGTCTGCGGATTACATGAACGAGTAACTTACGAGTACAGACAAGTGGACATTAACGATCGAATTGAAAGCCAGCTCAAAGACAACCCGGTGATGCTGTATATGAAAGGCACGCCCGACTTTCCCCAGTGTGGTTTTTCCGGCCAAACCGTCGCGGCCCTCAAGGCGATTGGCCGACCATTTGCGTTCGTGAACATTTTCGAAGACGCGGAGATCCGCGAAGGCTTAAAAACCTATTCAAACTGGCCTACATTTCCACAACTTTATGTTAACAGCGAGCTCGTTGGCGGCTGCGACATTGTGGTCGAAATGTACCATTCAGGTGAGCTCAAGGAACTGCTGGAAGAAAGCCCGCAGTAGTCTGGCATTCGCCATTTGAGACGAGTGTCACTCCCAAAAATCGTCTGCAGCGTATATTGATATGTTGCATTGGCTCGCAGCCGTTGTCCGGCTGCGGGTTGTCACAGGACAACGGAGTGTTCCTGTATGGCGAAATGGGCACAAATTCAAGGACTTGTCAGGACATGTATCGTAGCGACAGCGATGCTGACGTTGTCCGGTTGCGCCTTGTTCCTGGCACCCGACTCGTCCCCGGTGGCCCTGCCTGATCCACCCCCTGCTGTTGTCATTCCGCCACCTGATATTCCCGTAGAACCGGCACCGGTTGTTAAGGTCAAGCCACTGGTCGTCACGCCGGCTGTCATCACCTTGCCCCAGGTTGCGATCGTGTTGAGCAGCCGCCATCCTGCTTACGAGAGAGTTGCGATTGAGCTCGGAGAGCAACTCGAAAACTTCACTGTATTCGATCTCAGCGACAAGAGTCAGCCACCGGTAAACGCGTTTCGCAAGATTCATGATTCCGATACCAGTGCTGTGGTCGCTGTCGGTTTGCGCGCGGCAATATCCGCCACGTCAATGTCGAAAGTGCCTGTCGTTTTTTGCCAGGTATTCAATATTGAGCAAAACAACCTGTTATCAGACAACAGTCGCGGCATATCGTCGCTGCCACCGCTGGACCTGCAGATTGCAGCGTGGAAGGAACTCGATCCATCGCTTTCCAGTATCGGCGCAATCGTCGGCCCCGGTCACGACGACCTTATCGCCGAAGCTGAAGTGGCAGCTGCTGCGCACGGCATCGAGTTGCACTTTCGTATCGCGAAATCGGATCGCGAAACACTGTATTTGTTCAATCGCCTGGTCGGCGAGATCGATGGCTTCTGGCTGTTCCCGGACAATCGAATCTTAAGCGGTTCGGTTCTCAAAGAGATGCTCAGCTACGCATCGCGCCACCGGGTTCAAATCGCGGTATTCAACGAGTCCTTGCTGGACCTCGGAGCGACATTGAGTTCATCCACCGTGGATGCCGATATCGCCGATACGATCATTGGCATTCTGGGCCAGATCGCGTCCGGTAATATCAGCGATGTGCCTCCTGTATCGCCGTTGAACGATGTAAAAATCGTTACCAACGAAAAACAATTGCGAAGCATGCTTGAAGCTCGCGGCGACAGGCGCAATGAAGTGACAGTAGCAAGCGGCCAGTGACATCACTTGTATCGTCATTGATCAGCCAGGCGTCGACTCGCATCGGCGAGTTTCGGCTCCGCAAAAAAAAGCGCGGACTGATCCACCAGATATTGACCCTGCAGATCCTGATCACGGGCGCAATAGGTTTGTTTGCTATTGCCAGTCTCTATTGGGGTGGCCAATGGGTTTTGCAGGACAACTACAGTCGATGGGCCTTGCAGTGGACAGAGGAGTTGAACGAGCTTGGTGCTCCGCTGTACTTGCCTGGCGACGACGAGGTGCT
>Ga0114950_10004646_pt1 | contig 10676 bp, 9 predicted proteins | sample N075metaG_FD_83503 | JGI IMG/M metagenome (GOLD analysis project Ga0114950, IMG submission 83503) | Deep subsurface microbial communities from Kermadec Trench to uncover new lineages of life (NeLLi) - N075 metaG | ecosystem: Environmental > Aquatic > Marine > Ocean trench > Sediment | place... | reverse complement strand
TGCTGCTGGGCGGCGGCCACGACACCATTCACATGACGCTGGCGATCCTGGGCGGTCTGATCGGGACGGTTTCCTTCAGCGGCAGCCTGATCGCCTTTACCAAGCTGCAGGGCTGGGCAGACAGGCAGTACATTTTCCCCGGACAGCAATTGTTCAATGCGCTGGTGTTCATCGCCACCGTGGCAGCTGGCGCTTATCTGTTCGTGGACCTGACGCCCACTAACATCGCGATCTTTTTCGGGCTGGCTTTCGCCGTCGGCATTCTCATGACCCTGCCCATCGGGGGCGCGGACATGCCGGTGGTGATCTCCCTGTACAACGCCCTCACCGGTCTCGCCGTCGCCTTCGAGGGTTTCGTGCTCCAGAACGAAGCCATGATCATCGCCGGCACCGTGGTGGGTGCGGCGGGTACCTTGCTGACGCAGTTGATGGCGAGGGCCATGAACCGTTCCCTGGGCAACGTGCTGTTCAGTGGTTTCGGCGCCACCGGCGGTGGGGCGGCGCTGGAAGGGGAGATGAAGCCCATCGATGCCGCCGACGCGGCGGTAATGATGGCCTATGCCGACAAGGTGATCATCGTGCCGGGTTATGGCATGGCCGTGGCCCAGGCCCAGCACAAGGTGTGGGAACTCACGCGGCAGTTGCTGGATCGCGGGGTTAAAGTGAAGTTCGCGATCCACCCGGTGGCCGGGCGGATGCCGGGCCACATGAACGTGCTGCTGGCCGAGGCCGGCGTGCCCTACGACCTGATCTACGATCTGGACGAGATCAACGCCGAATTCAAGACCGCGGATGTGTCCCTGGTGATCGGCGCCAACGACGTGGTCAACCCGGTAGCCAAGACCGATCCCTCCAGCCCCATCTACGGCATGCCGGTGCTGGACGCGGAAGAATCCCACAATGTGATTGTGATCAAACGCGGGCAGGGGCGCGGTTTCGCCGGCATCGATAACGCCCTGTTCCTGGCTGACAATACGCGTATGCTCTACGGCGACGGCCAAGTCATGGCTGGCGAACTGCTGCAGCAGGTGAAGCAACTTTAATCAAGTAACCCCAGGGGGTATCTTATGAATCGTAAATCCGTTGTTCCAACGGTTTTTCTGACGGTCATCGCGCTTTTTGTTTTGACCGTGTCCGGCAATGCTTTCGGCTGGGATCCGCGCAAGGAACAGTCACTCATCGAGCACTCGAACGAAGCCATCCAGGCGTTCAAGGAAAAGGACTCGACCTTGCAGGTATTTTTTGACGAAGCGGTCGGTTGGGTTGTTTACCCGACGGTGGCTAAAGGCGCCGTCGGCATCGGCGCCGCGACCGGTTCGGGTGTGGTCTATAATGCCGCCGGCGACCTGCTGGGCAAGTCGAGAATCACCCAGGTCACCATCGGTTTCCAGCTGGGCGGGCAGGCCTACAGTGAGATCGTGTTTTTCGAGACCGAAAACGATCTCAATCATTTCAAGGGTGGCAACCTTGAATTTGCGGCCCAGGCCTCCGCAGTGGCTGTGACCGCGCGGGCTGCGGCGGATGCCAACTACGAAAAGGGCGTTGCCATATTCACCATGGCCAAGGGTGGTCTCATGTACGAGGCGTCCATCGGCGGACAGAAACTGTCTTTCGAACCCCTCGACTAGGGCGGAGCCGTGCAAGCGGTCAGGCTGATCGTCTCGCTCCTGCTGGGGCTGGGCCTCGCGTTTGTCCTCATCGGGTTTTTCGTCCCGGAGGTGGAATTCAATTCCTCCATCGACGTCAACGCGCCGGTGGATCAGGCCTTCGCCGTCTATACGGATGAGTCGCGCATGGGCGAGTGGCTCACGGACTTCATCAGCATCGAAAACATCAGCGGCGGGCCGCTTCAAGTGGGCAGCCGCCGGCGTCTCGTGTTCGAAGGCGAAGGCGGTGAAGAGATCGAGATGATCCAGGAAGTGACCGACTACGAAGCCCTGAGGCATTTCGGTTCGGTGTTGGAAAGCGATGATGTGCGGGTGGGTTCACACACGCGTTTCTTCTCGGATGGCGCGGGCGGCACCCGTATAGAGCTCAGCAGCAGGCTGAAGGGCAAGACCTGGTACATGCGTTCGCTGTTACCACTGTTCAAAGGTCACATGCAACAGCGGCAGGACGAGGATTTCGAAAGACTCCGGGATCTCATCGAAACAACCCTTTAAACGGGACAGGTTCGTTTTTGTTAGTGACGGCGAAGCGTCGCGAGGGGCGTGCTCTCCAGAACGGCACGCCCGCCCAGCAGGGCTGCCAGCGCCACGCCGATGCTGCCGGCCAGCGGACCGAGCACCCACAGTTCGGGGCTGAAGCTGAAAGGGATATCATAAACCCGGGTGGCGAGTATCCAGCCGATGCCGGTAGCGGCCAATGCCGCCAACAGGCCGGCCAGAAAACCCAAGGTCGCGAATTCACCGAGAAACCCCATGCGTAACCGTGCCCGTGAGGCGCCAAGCGTTTTCAATACGGCGGTTTCGAAGCTGCGTTCATCCCGGGTACTTTGGAGCGTGGCGTACATCACCAGCAAGCCTGCCAGCAGCGTGAACAGAAAAACGAATTCCACGGCACGGCTGACCCGATCGATAATGTCTCGAACCCGATCGAGGAACACGTCGATATCGAAGATGGCGATGCCAGGAAAGGCACGTGCCAGTCCCGCCAGGTTGGGGGAGTCGCTGCGATCCAGATGGAAACTCGTCACATAAGTGCGTGGTGCCTGTTCGATGTCGGTGACTGACAGCAGGATGGCGAAATTGACCTGGAAGGAATCCCAGTCCACTTCGCGAATGCTGGTGACCTCGCCGGAAAAAACCTGATCGGCGATGGCAAGGCGCAGCTTGTCACCGAGCTTCAGGCGCAGTGGCTCGGCGAATCCCCGGGCGAGCGAAATCTGTGTGGTGTTCGTGTCTGCTTCCCACCACTCACCTTCGATGATTCGGTTAGCCGCCGGCAAAGTTTCGGCCCAGGACAGGTTGGTCTCACCTTCCAGGCGTCTCCGGGCCCAGCCCGCAGGATAGTCATCAGTGTCCGGTTCCGCGTCGTTGATATGGGTGATGCGACCCCGGCTCATGGGATAAATAGCGGTGCTTTCCAGTCCGCGGTCGGCCAGCCAGTCGCGCACTCCATCCACCTGATCCGGTTGTATGTTGATGACGAAAAAGTTTGGCGCGTCGGGTGGCAGCGTGCGTCGCCATCCATCCAGCAGGTCGTTTCGGACCACGGCCAGCAGGAAGATCATCAGCAACCCCAGACCCAATCCAGCCACCTGGATGGTGCTGCCGCCGGCCCGGCGAACGATGCTGGCCAGGCCGAAGCGCCATGACACGCCAACCCGCTTTGTCAGGGGTCGCAGCAGGCGGATCAGCAGCCATGACCCCAGACTCAGAATCAGCGCGGTGGCAATGACACCGCCAAAAACATAAGCGACCAGCACGGCGTCACGCACAATCCAGCCTGACAGCGCGATGACTGCGGCAATCGCCGCCAGATAAGAAAGCATGCCGGATCGTGGCGCGGCCCCGAGCGTGCGGTTGAGCACCCGCACCGGCGGGGTATGGCGCAGGCGCAGCAAAGGCGGCAATACGAAACCCCCAAGCGTGACGACGCCGGCCGCGATACCCACCAGTCCCGGCATCCATCCCGGCGCGGGCAGGTTCGCGGGCACCATGTCCGTCAACAATCGCGCGAGTACTTCCTGGGCCAGATAGCCGAGACCGCTGCCAGCGACGGCGGCGATCAGACCCAGCATGAGAACCTCGAGTGTGTAAACGCCCGTGGCGGTCCACTGGGAGGCGCCCAGACAACGCAGAATTGCCACCGCGTCCCTGTGCCGAAGCGCAAAACGGTGAGCGGCGATGGCCATGGCGATTCCGCCCAGGATGACGGCGGTCAGGGCTGCCAGGCCCAGATAGCGATTCGCATCATCGAGTGCAGAAGAAATTTCCCGTTGCGCGCCGCGCACGGTTTGCAGTTCCTGTCCCCGTTCCAGTTGCGGGCGCAACCAGTCCACAAAGGCATCCAGTTCGTTTTCGCCCGCCGCCAGCAATAGCCGGTGTCTGACCCGGCTGCCGGGGCCGAGAAGCGCCGCGGTTTTCAGGTCATCCATGTGCATCATCAGCCGTGGCGCCAGGGTGATGAACCCGCCCCCGCGATCCGGCTCGTAACTCAGTACCTGGCTGATGAGGAAACTGGCCTCACCGAGTTGTACCGTGTCACCCACCTCAAGCCCCAGCGTGCCCAGCGCGCGCGGGTCCAGCCACACGGTACCCGGTGCCGGGATCTGGTCCGTGGCCCGGTCTTCGGCGTAAGGCGCATCGGCGATGCGCAGCTCGCCGCGCAGGGGGTAATCGTTGCTGACCGCCTTGACGCCAACCAGTTGCGTGACCTCGCCTGTGATGATGACGGACGGGAACTGCACGGTGCGTGCGGTTCGAATGCCTTCGGTTTGCGCTCGTGCGAGCCAATCCCCGGGTGGCGGTCCGGAACCGACGACCACGATGTCGGCACCCAGGAGTTCACTCGCATTACGTTCGAGCGCGCGCTGCATGCGATCGCTGAAGGCGTTGACGGCGACCAGCGCTGCGGTAGCAATGAGAATGGCGCCGCTCATCGCCCGCAGTTCCCCCGCGGACCACTCCCGGCGAAGCTGGCGTATGGCAAAACGCAGAGTCTGCATTGATTCAGGTGCCGGCGTAGGTTTCCACGCTGCCGGAACGGCTCACCAGCTGTCCGTATTCCAGCGCCAGCACCCGGTCACAGTGCTGCGCCAGAGTGTGGTCGTGGGTAACGAGCACGAGGGTCGTACCCTGTTGCTCGTTAAGTTCGAACAACAACTCCGCGATCTGTTCCCCGGTACGGCTGTCCAGGTTGCCCGTAGGCTCATCGGCGAACAGCACACTCGGATCGGTGGCGAAAGCCCGGGCGATGGCGACCCGTTGCTGCTCTCCGCCGGAAAGCTGTCGTGGGTAGTGGTCCATGCGTTCCGCCAGACCGACCCTGCGGAGGATCTCCTGGGCGCGCGCCCGTGCCTGCGGTTGCTCCGCCAGTTCCACGGGAAGCATGACGTTTTCCAACGCCGTCAGCGCCGGCATCAGGTGGAACTGCTGAAATACGAAACCTACGGATTGGGCCCGCACCCTGGCGCGACCGTCTTCGTCCAGCCGGGTCAGTTCCTCGTCTTCCAGGAACACCTGCCCCGCGGTGGGCAGATCCAGTCCCGCGAGCAGCCCCAGAAGCGTGGTCTTGCCTGAACCCGACGCACCGACGATGGCGACGGATTCGCCCCGCGCTACCTCGAAGTTCACATCGGACAGAATTGAAAGCGTTCCTCCCGGGCCCTCGATCTCTCTGCTAAGGTTCCGGGCGCTGAGTACGATTTGTGACTGTGACATGCTGACTCGTTTTCTTGTCTTCCTGGCGCTGATGCTGGGTTCTGCCGTACACGCGGAAGAGCGCGTGTTGATCGTGCTCGGCGACAGTCTCAGCGCAGCCTATGGAATCCCCGTGGATCGGGGCTGGGTCAATCTACTGGACCAGCGTATCAGGACACAGGGTCACAAGTACCGGGTGGTCAACGCCAGCATCGGCGGAGAAACCAGCCAGGGCGGTGTCACCCGTTTTGCCGGGTTGCTCGAGCGGCACAACCCGGCCATCGTCGTCGTGGAACTGGGGGCAAACGACGGATTGCTTGGTTACCCGTCGAGTATCTTCGCACGGAATCTCGTCGCGATGGCGGACATGGCAAGCTCGGCCGGCGCGCGGTTCGTGCTGGTGGGCATTCAGATACCGGTCAATTATGGCGCCGCCTACACACAGGAATTCAACCACGTGTTCGCGAACGTGGCTAACCGCGACGACGTTAATCTGGTGCCGTTTCTGTTGGAGGGTTTTGCTGAACAGTTGGACTTCTTCCAGAGCGATGGAATCCATCCCACCGTCGAGGCTCAACCCATCATGCTGGACAATGTGTGGGAAGTGCTCGCGCCCCTGCTCGAAGAACAGCCCCCCGATCAGCTTCCTGATCAACCCCCGAATCAGCCCGTGATCAGCAGCGAGTCCGGGTGAAAGGTGTACCAGGCGAACCAGAACAGCCGCACCGGAACGAGTTCTTTACCGGTACTGGTGTTCGTGGCGGTCACCGAACCATCCTCATGGATCGTTACCCGGATCTGGATCCCGTTGATCTCGGCGGTGAGTGAACCCACGTCACGCAGGTAGTCTTCCGTATAGGCCACATCCGCGCCGCCCACACTGATCCCGAACACGACCTTCTTCGCGTGCAACCGCTTGTCCAGTTGTGACACCGGGAACTTGACGCCATCGGATGCCTGGTAGTCTGCGTAACGGTTGTGGCTGTAGTCCTTGTCGTGTCCCGTATCCGTTGACAGTACCCGCGCGTCCGGGTGTGCCGTTTTCCACCTACCCCACTCGGTGAGAGTCACCGGTACGGATTTCAGCGTGGCCCCGGTGAGCGGGCCCACGATGGCAGTCGCGATGATCTGGGACCACAGGCTGCGGGTGTCCCGGTCGTACATCACCAGATCGCTTTCGTGCAACAAGCCGGAAACCCCGAACTCCACAACCTGGTCGCCGAGGGTGCGTTCGAAGGCAGTGCCGGATCCGCACAATGGGCACCAGGTGACGGCGATGGGTTTGCCCCCGATGACGTCGTTCACGATTTCGTGGGAGTTGAGGATATTAGCGGCGTAGGCGCGGGTGTCGCCGTTATGCGTCACGGCGAGAATCAGATCCTCATCGGCGATGAAATCCGCTTCGTCCACGCTCACGAACTTCGGCTCGTCGATGGCGGGAATGCAATCGATTTTGGAGCAACCCTGGGCCAGTTCGTCCAGGGAGATGGACGCGGGCGTGTTGTCATCGAAGCCGAAGCTGTCGGCGATGATGTCGTCCCATCCCGCGCGCGGGTCTTCATGCGGGGCCTGGCAAGCTGTCAGCGCCGCAAGCATGAGGATTGAAAACAGTGCGTATTTCATGGCAGTCCCTGTCAGTGTTGAGTTTGAGACCGGTACGCGCCGGAAACGCTTGCGTCAGTCCGGCGACAACAGGGGCCGGAAGTCAACGTGGCGCCCCGGGGAATAATCCCTCAATATAATGGCCGGCCGCGCGAGTATAACGAATGAAAACGACGCCACTGGGTGTTCCGCAGGTTGCTGCAATAAGGGGCAGGACGCCTGCTTATCTGCAGACCCTGCAATGCCTCGGTTGTGGCGCCGTGTACCCGCCCGACACGCTCATGAACCTTTGTTTCGGGGACCAGCGTCCGGTCCAGATGGTGTTGGACCTGGATCAGTTGCAAAGGGAACAGCCCAACCAGAGCTGGTACCACCCAGACCGGGAAGACATGTGGCGCTTCGGTGGACTGATGCCCCTCGACAGCGCCCGGGCCGATGACCGGGAAGACATCGTGTCGCTGGGCGAAGGCGCCACGATGTTGCAGGATCTCCCGGACTATCCCCTGGCCAAACGCGCCGGATTCAGGCTGCGCGTGAAAAACGAGGCGGTGAACCCCACGGGGAGTTTCAAGGACCGTGGAATGAGTGTCGTGGTCTCGATGGCACGTCGCATGGGGGTGCGCGGGCTCGTGGTGCCCACCCAGGGCAATGCGGGTGATTCACTGGCGGTTTACGCCGTGGCAGCCGGGCTCAAGGTCGCCGTGATCATGCCCGATGACACGCCGGCGCCAATCATCAGTCGCGTGTCGGAACTATCGCGCAAACATGCCCATGTAGTGCTGGAACTGGTATCCGGAACGATTCGCGAAGCCAGCCAGGTCATGGACGAGATCTACCTGCCCCAGGGCTATTTCAACTGCGCGACGTTTCAGGAACCAGGCTGGCGTATCGAGGGCAAGAAGACTCTGGGCCTGGAAATTGCCGAGCCGACGGCAAACGGCGGCGAGTGGCATCTGCCCGATGTGATTGTTTATCCCACCGGCGGCGGTACCGGGATCGTGGGCATGTGGAAGGCCTTCGATGAGTTGCAGGTGCTGGGGTTGATCGGGTCAGAGCGGCCGCGCATGATCTGCGTGCAAAGTGCTGCGACTGCGCCGGTGGTGGAAGCCTTCGATGCTGGTGCAGACGATACGACACCGGTGGAGGCGGGAAAGACCCTGGCGACGGGCCTCAATGTTCCGGGCGGTGTGGGCCACCAACGTGTGTTGGGCATCATTCGAGCCAGTAGTGGCGCCGCCGTGTCCGTGACCGAAGAAGAGATTGCGAGTGCATTGCAGGAGTTGTGGCGTGAGCACGGCCTCTGGTACGGGCCCGAGGGGGCGGCCTGCTTCGCCGCGCTGGAGCAGCTGGTTCAACGGGGTCTCATAAATAAAGGCGACGAGGTTGTCACTTTCAATACGGGCGCGTTCGACAAGTACCTGCCTGAACTCAAGCATCTTCTGTAGACTGGCCGGGCTTCGGTCGCATGGGGGGAATCCATGAGCGCGTTGATCTGCGGGTCCTTTGCCTACGACACCATCATGGTGTTCGAAGGTCGCTTCAAGAACCATATCCTGCCGGACAAGGTGCACATCCTTAATGTGTCGTTCCTGGTTCCTGACCTGCGCCGGGAATTCGGTGGCTGCGCCGGAAACATTGCCTACAATCTCCAACTGCTGGATGGCGACCCGTTGCCCATGGGCACCGTCGGCGAGGACTTCGAACCGTATGCGGACTGGATGGATGAATGCGGCGTGTCAAGGGGCCACGTGCGGCTGGTGCCCGGTTCCTACACGGCTCAGGCCTTCATCACGACCGATCAGGACGACAACCAGATCACGGCTTTCCACCCGGGCGCCATGAATCACGCCCAGAACAACAGCGTGCGGGACGCAGAAGGCGTCACCATCGGCATCGTATCCCCGGATGGACGCGCCGGCATGCTCAAGCACGCACAAGAATTCGCCGAACTGGATATCCCCTTTGTCTTCGATCCGGGGCAGGGGTTGCCCATGTTTGACGGAAAGGAGTTGGAGGCGTTCATCGAGCAGGCCACGTGGCTGGCCATGAATGACTACGAAGCGGAGATGCTCAGCGAAAAAACCGGCCTGTCCAGGAAGCAGATCTCCGCGCGCGTAAAGGCCATGATCGTGACCCGGGGCGGGAAGGGCTCAGTGGCTTACGCGGACGGAAAAGAGCTTGAGATCCCCGTGGCAAGAATCTCGGGCGTCAAGGATCCCACCGGCTGCGGGGATGCCTACCGGGCCGGTTTGTTGTACGGTCTGATCAATAACATGGATCTGGAAACCACGTTGCGCGTTGCCTCCTTGATGGGGGCCATCAAGATCGAGCACGCGGGTACACAGCGCCACCTGTTTAGCCGGGAGGAATTCCGGGAACGATTCAAGGAAAGTTTCGATTTCCTGCTGGACTGATGCAGTATCAGCTCATCGCGGGAGGCGGCGATGGCGCTTCCTGATTTTCTGGTTATCGGCGCTCCCCGCGCCGGGACCACGTCCCTGCACAACTACCTGGGACAGCACCCGCAAATTTTCATGTGCCCGGTCAAGGAGCCGAATTTCTTCCGGCAAACGGATGAATCTTTTTCCGGGAAAGCCCTGAGCGAGCGGGAGTACGAAGCGTTGTTCGACGGCGCGAAACCGGGACAGCGGGCGGGGGAAGGATCACCCGCTTATCTGGTGAGTCAGGGCGCTCCCGGTTTGGTCAGCCAGCTCATTCCCGAAGCGACGATGATTGCTGTATTGCGTGATCCGGCCGAGCGCGCTTTTTCTGATTACCAGTCGTGGGTGCGCAGCGGTGGGGAGACGCTGGATTTTGACCGGGCGGTCGCCGACGGGCGGGGAGAAGGCGTGCGCCCGATCGGTCACTATCTCAATCCGGGATTCTATTTCCGCCATTTATCTCACTGGCTGTCCGAGTTCCCCCGTGAGCGTCTGCACATCTTCTTATACGAAGATCTCATCGCGAATCCCGCCGCGTTCCTTGCAACGATCTGCGAGGCGTTGGGGATCGACAGCGAGTTTTGCTTCGACGCCGGCATCCGATACAACCCCTCCGGCAAGCCCCGGAACCGGTTGCTTCAGAAAACACTGGAACCCAGCCGGATGACCGCCGCCGTGGAGCGAATCCTGCCTGCGACTTTGAAACGATACGGGCAGAAAATCCTGTTCGCGGTACGCGCTGCCAACCTCGAGCCAGTGCGGCTCGACCCGGTTACGCGCAAAGCGCTGATCGCCAACTATCGTGAGGACATTCTCAAGACCCAGGATCTGCTGGGCCGCGACCTCTCGGCCTGGTTGCGGTGACAGCTTGACAGGGCGCAGGCGCGGCCAGACAATTCGCGGCTCTTCGTGTGGCTATGTAGCTCAGCTGGTTAGAGCGCGGCACTCATAATGCTGAGGTCGGTGGTTCGAGTCCACCCATAGCCACCATCTTTTCAAGCACTTACCCACTCCTCACGTTCTTGAGCGGTGTCATTGTGGGGATTTTGCGTGTTCACCGGGCGCCACACAGGTTGACCCCCGAGCCGAAGTCAGTAGCGGCTCACTCTGAGCAATAAGAAATAAAGGTTAGGTATATCGGGGAGGCTTCAGCCTCCCCGATTTTGCGTGGGGATTTGTGAGTATCAGTTGTCCGTCAGGAACCATATGGAATTTCAAATCCCGCTGGGCTAGCCGGTGAATTGGCATCGCGCCACGCGTCGGTAAGCAG
>Ga0114950_10004645_pt1 | contig 10676 bp, 9 predicted proteins | sample N075metaG_FD_83503 | JGI IMG/M metagenome (GOLD analysis project Ga0114950, IMG submission 83503) | Deep subsurface microbial communities from Kermadec Trench to uncover new lineages of life (NeLLi) - N075 metaG | ecosystem: Environmental > Aquatic > Marine > Ocean trench > Sediment | place... | reverse complement strand
GATCGCCGGCGGGGTGTGCGCCCTTATCTGGGCCCTCCATCGGGGGCGGTTGACCCTGACCCTGCATCGCGTGCGCGACGCGCTCGGTCGGCCCGGTCGGGCCAGGGCGACGATCGCCTCACCGGGTGCGCACAACCGGTTTCCGTATGGACCAGCTATCGCCGTGGGGAGCGTGCTCGCGGTGCTGCTGAGGGGGTGACAGATGCGACGGTGGCGCAGGCAACGGGGAGCGGCCCTGGTCGAGGCAGCAATGGTCCTCCCCATCTTGCTGTTGATCTCGGCCGGTATCTTCGAGTTCGGTCGTGCGTATCAGACCTGGCAGGTGCTGACCAACGCGGCCAGGGAGGGCGCCCGGATTGCCGTGCTGCCCAACGGCGCGCCGGGTACCACGGAAACCCGTGTGCGTCAGTACATGCAGGACGGACAGCTCTCGAAGTTCGCGACCGCCGCGGTCAGTGTCGACCGTGCGGTCGCCATCACGGTGAACGGCGCGTCGCAGACCGCGTCGCAGGTCGTCATCGACTACCCGTTCGACTTCATCGTGCTGCAACCGGTGGCGCAGCTCGTGGTGGCGGGAACGACGACCGGGAGCTCATTGACCATGCGAGCAACCGCCTTGATGAGAAACGAGGCGCAGTAGAGGCCATGGCAAGAGTGGCGACAGCGGATTGTTCCTCGGTCGAATACTGCCGGTATGCTCCCTCGTCACGCCTTGCCAGGCCGGCGCATCGCCACGCTCGGTGCGACGCGGGACTTTCACCACGGACAGCTAGCCAGGTTGTCAGGAGGGCGTCATGAATCGCATGCGCATCGTCATCGTGTTGCTGATCGCGTTGTCGGCCGGCAGCGGGCTGGCCTACGCAACCTACGACTACCTGCAGAACGTGCCTGTGAAAACGGTGACGGTGCCGACCCAGCCCGTGGTGGTGGCGGAGGCGAACCTGCCTCTGGGCACCGAGCTCGAGGCATCGGACCTCCGCGTCGTGAACTGGCCCGTCAGCGCCGTCCCGGCCGGCGCGTTCGACGATGCGTCACAACTGACCGGGCGTGGGTTGGTGCTGTCGGTCGTCAGGCACGAGCCGATCTTGCCGGCCAAGCTGGCGCCGGAGGGCGCGGGGGCCGGGTTGCCGCCGATCATCCCACAGGGTATGCGGGCCCTCTCGGTTCGTGTGAACGAGGTGATCGGCGTGGCCGGCTATGTGTTGCCCGGCACACACGTCGACGTGCTGGTGACCGTCAGTCCGACCAATCGGCCCGAGCACATGACGACGAAGCTGGTGTTGCCCGATATCAAGGTGCTGACGGCCGGGACACGGCTCGAGCAGGACCTGGATCGCGACACACCGATCCAGGTGACCGTGATCACGCTCCTGGTTACGCCCCAGCAGTCCGAACGGCTGGCGCTGGCGAGCACCGAGGGGAAGATCCAGCTCGCGCTTCGGAATCCGCTCGACAAGGGTCGCCCTGAGACACCCGGCGTCCGCCCCGACCGGCTGCTCGCGGGTGAGGCGCCTCCCTCGAGACCGGCACCGCAGGTGACCCGCGTGCCGGCACCGCCTCCCGTTCCCGCTCCGCCACCCGCACCGACTGTCGAGGTGATCCGGGGCGCCACACGAGAACAGGTCATCGTTCGATAGGAGTGAATCCAGTGACATGTGCTCAGAGACCGCAGTTGCATGAACGCGTCCGGCCCGCGCGGACGACCACACGCTGGTTGCGTGAGCTCGGCCTGGCGACGGCTCTGATCATCATCATGGTCGCGCCGCTCGTAGCCCAAACGCCAAGAGTCAAGCCTGTGGCGGCCGGCGTGATGACGTCGGTCCACCAGCAGATCGACCTGCTGGTGGGGCGCTCCACCGTGTTGACCACCGACCGTCCGATTCGGCGCATCTCGGTGTCGACGCCGGATATCGCCGACGCCTTGGTGACGTCGTCACACGAGCTCCTGATCCACGGAAAGTCCCCGGGGACGATTTCTTTACTGGTCTGGAGCGACACCGGTCGGATTTCGAGCCATGACGTCGTCGTGCGACGGGATCTCGAGACCCTGAAGGAGCATCTGTCGCAACTGTTTCCCGGCGAGGCGATCACGGTCACGGCCAACGGCTCCGACGTCGTGATTGCGGGCACCGTGTCCAGCAAATACATCGTCGAGAAGGCGGCGGCCGTGGCGGTAGGCCACGTCGAGAACGCCGAGAACGTCGTCAACCTGCTGAGGCAGCAGGAAGGGGTGGCGACAGAGCAGATCCTGCTGCAGGTGCGTTTCGCCGAGGTGAGTCGGACGGCGCTGCAGGAGCTCGGTGCGTCGTTCTTTACCAACATTCTCGGCCACGACGACTTTGTCGGTCGCCTCACGACGCAGCAGTTTGCCGCGCCGGACTTCGACAACGACGAGGGCCTGGTGTTCAGCGACTTCCTCAATATCCTGGCGTTCAATACCAGCGAAGACATCGGTGTCGTGATCAAGGCGCTCAAGACACGCGGACTGTTTCAGAGCCTGGCGGAACCGAATCTGATCACGCTGAACGGCACCGAAGCGATGTTTCTGGCCGGTGGCGAGTACCCCTATCCGGTCTCGCAAGGCGTGGGCGGTGCCGTGACGGTCATGTTCAAGGAATTCGGTGTTCGTCTGCGTTTCACGCCGACGATCGTCGGTCCCGATCGCATTCATCTCAAAGTGGCCCCCGAGGTGAGCGCGCTCGACTTCAGCAACGCCATCACGATCAGCGGCTTCAGAGTACCGTCGATCACGGCGCGGAGGATGGAGACCGAGGTCGAGCTGCGCGACGGGCAGACATTCGCCATCGCGGGTCTGATCGACAACTTGGTGACCGAGACCATGAGCAAGATCCCCGGCCTGGGCGACATCCCGATCCTGGGGCTGTTGTTCAAGAGCCGGGCATACCAGAAGCATCAAACCGAGCTGGTCGTCATGATCACGCCACACATCATTCGGCGTGACTCGACCGGTGTCGCGCCGCGATTGCCGAATCTTGTGACGCCGTTTCTCGCGCCGCCGGACGAGACCCTGCCGCCGCCCCCCGCGTCACAGTACGGTGCCGACCGAACAGGCGGCATTCCAGATCGGGCCGCGACGGTGTTGTCCGACGACGGTCGAGTTTTCTCGAGTGAGCCACTCCCGGGAGTCGTGACGACCTCCGTGCTCGCGGCGAGTGGACCGGCCACCGCCATCGAGACTCTGCTCGATTCCCGTGCCGAGCGCGCGCGGCTCGAGGAGGAACGGCGCGGCGCGGCGAGGGCGCGCAAGGCCGAGGAGAAGCTCGCGGCCGAGGAGGCGAAACGTGCGGCCAAGGACGCCGCGCGTGCCGCGACAGCCGAGCGGAAGCGACTCGAGGAGGAGCGGAAGCAGGCGGAGAAGATCCGCAAGGCCGAGGAGAAACTGGCGTCCGAGCAGGCGAAACGTGCGGCCAAGGAGGCGAAACGCGCGGCCAAGGACGCCGCACGCGCCGCCAGGGCCGAGCAGAAACGACTCGAGGCGGAGCGGAAGCAGGCGGAGAAGCATCGCAAGGAAGAAGAAAAGCGCGCCCTGGCACAGGCGATGGCCGACGCGAAGCGGTACGAACGGGAGTGGAAGCAGGCGGAGAAGGAGCGCGAGACGCTCGCCAAGGAACGAACGAAGCGTCAAGCCGAGCTCGACCGGATCCTGGCCGAATTTCAGCAGAAAATCGGCAGTGCTCAGCGAGCGGTCGACGAGATCGATCGCGAGCGGCAACGGCTCGTCGTGCCGGAGCAGCCACGGCTCGTCGTTCCGCTGGACGGCTGGCCCGAGCCCGACTCCGGTCGGAGGTAGTGGCATGTATGCGGGAAGGGGGACGAGATGAGCCAGCGGAGACCCGTGAGGAACAGACCGCGACGCAGTCCGTGCCGCGACCAGCGAGGCATGACCCTCGTGTTCGTCGGCATGGGAATGCTGGCCTTCATGTCGGCAACCATGCTGGCCATTGACGTGGGGATGTTCATGGTGGCCCGGACGCAGGCGCAGACCGCAGCGGATGCCGGTGCGCTGGCCGGCGCCGTGGCGCTCGTCTTCGACGATTTCGACGACCGATCGGCGAGCGGTCCGGCGGTGCAGAACGCGGTGGTCGCGGCCCAATCCAACCAGGTGATGCACCAGGCGGTCTCGGTGACGCCCGCGGATGTCACGTTTCCGACCGACGAGCGCATTCGAGTCGAGGTGTATCGAACGAGCGGTCGGGCAAACCCGGTCTCGACTCTGATCGCGCCGATGTTCGGTCTTTCAACCGTCGACATCTGGGCGACAGCGACGGCCGACGCGGTGCCGGCCAACGCGGCCACCTGCATCAAGCCCTGGGCCGTTCCGGACAAATGGCGCGAGATGCAGACGCCCCCGTGGGACTCGGATGACACGTTCGATCGCTATTTTCAGAACGGGCCGAGACGGGGACAACTGATTCCCCAGGCGGACAGGTTCGTGCCAATCACCCAGCCGGGGTATACGGGATATCAACAGGATCCGCTGGGCCCTGACTACGGTCGCCAGGTCACCATCAAGCAAGGGAACCCGCGGCAATCCATCAGCGCGAGCGATTTCTTCCCGGTTGCGCTGCCACCGAACAGCGGCGCGGCCTGGTACGAGCAGATGATTCCTGGCTGCTGGCCTGACGTAGCCGAGATTGGGGATGTGGTTTCGGTTGAGCCGGGCAACATGGTCGGGCCGACGAATGCGGGCACGCAGATGCTCCTCGACCGGGACCCGAACGCCTACTGGGACGCCGGGGCGAGGCGCGTGGTCAGCAGCCTGTCGCCGAGTCCGCGCATCGTCGTGCTGCCGGTGTTCGACCCGGACGTGTATGACTCCGCGCGGTCCCAGGGTCGGACGGAAGTTGAGATCTCGAATTTCGTCGGCTTCTTCATCGAGAGCATCGGTGCGGGCGGCGTGGTCGGGCGCATCGTGCCGATGACCGGGCTCGTGCGGACCGGGACGCCAGTGCCCTCGGGGGCCTTCTTGCGGGCCATCCGGCTGGTGCAGTAGACGCGCTCGACACGATCACGCATCACCTGCGTATCTCAGACCAGTGGCCAGACTCTCCGCTCTCGTGACGACCGACGACCCGCAGTTGCGCACCGCTGTGGTGCGAGCGCTCCGATCGAGCGGAGTGCCGCTCGGTCTCGTCGAGGAGCGCGCGTCGATCACCGCCGTGCCGGACGTGGTCGTGGTCGACATCCGTGGTGAGCGGTCCCCGGGGCTGCCGGCGCTCGAGCGGTTGCGGGCCAAATGGCCGGCCGCGTCCATCTTCGCGGTGGCGGGCAGCCTCACCCCCGACATCATCCTGCAGGCGATGCGCGCCGGCGCCAACGAGTTCTTTGCCTGGCCGACCGCTGAGGAAAGCTCGTCAGTCTCCATGGAAGACGGGCTCCACGGCGCGCTCGGACGGATCGCCGAGCGCCTGGCGTCGGCGCACGGCGACGACACGTCGGCATCGCGAACCTTCGCGTTCTTTGGCGCGAAGGGTGGCACGGGCACGACGACGCTGGCGGTGAACTGCGGGGCCGAGCTGGCCCGGTTGACCAAGCAACCGACAATCATCATCGACCTCAATCCCTTTCTGGGAGAGGTGGCGCTGTTCCTGGGTGTGCGCCCGCGCTTCACGCTCCTCGATGCGGCCGACAACCTGCATCGGCTCGACACCGAGTTTCTGCGTGAGCTGGTTGCGACACACTCGTCGGGACTCGATATCCTGGCCGGCTCCGACACCGTGGACCGGCCGAATCGGCAGGATACAGCCGCCCTGGAGGAGCTCGTGCAATGGCTTGGGCGCAGCTACGAGTTCGTCGTGATCGACGCCGGGCACCTGACCCACCCCTGCGCGGAGGTGGCGGTGAACACGGCAGACTCGATCTTTCTGGTCGCGAATCCCGATATCCCGTCGATCCGCAACACACAACGCGTCGCGGACCGTATGGAGCAACTGGGGGCCGGGAAGGACCGGGTCCGGATCCTGCTGAACCGCACGTCCGAGCAGCACCTCATCGCGCCACGACAGATCGAGGAGGCGCTCGGTCGTCCGATTCATCACTCGTTTCCGAGCGACTACGACACCGTCTCTGCGGCACTGAACGCGGGCGTGCCGGTGGCACTCGGCAATGACTCGGTGCTCGCGACAGAGCTCGTGCAATTCACGCGAGAGCTCGCCGGTCTGCCCGCGGCCGTCGAGGATGCCGAGGCCGGCCGGGGCCGCGGGGCGTTTCTCGGCATGTTTTGATTCCTTTCGTCGACCTTCGGCGCACCGACACCGATCGCATCATGCCCACGACATCACCCGTTCCCACGACCCCCGGCGGCGTGGCCCTCACGCGGGAGGACCAGCGCCGCGCGCAGTATCTCGATCTCAAGGCGGAGGTCCACCGCAAGCTGTTGTCCCGCCTCAATCTCGAAACGCTGGCCACGACGGACCGAGCGCGCGCCGAGGGCGAGATCCGATCGTTGACGTCCAGCCTGATCGCAGAGACGCGAGCACCGCTGACGATGGGCGAGCGGGAGGCGATTCTCGGCGACGTGCTGGACGAAGTGTTCGGCTTCGGTCCCCTCGAGCCGCTGCTGCGAGACCCGTCGATCAACGACATCCTGGTCAACACCGCCAGCCAGGTGTACGTCGAACGCGACGGGGTGCTCGAGCGGGTCCCGGCGGTGTTTCGGGACAACCAGCACCTCATGCGGGTCATCGACCGGATCGTCAGCGGTGCCGGACGACGCATCGATGACAGCACGCCCATGGTCGACGCTCGCCTGCCCGACGGGTCCCGCGTGAACGCGATCATCCCGCCGCTCGCGGTCGATGGGCCATTGCTCTCGATCCGCCGTTTTCCCGCCAATCGGCTGACGGCGGAGGATCTGATGACGCGGCAGACCTTGACACCCCAGATGATCGAGTTCCTGAGACATTGCGTGCAGGCTCGGCTCAACTGCCTGGTCAGTGGCGGCACCGGCTCGGGCAAGACGACGCTGCTCAACGTGCTCTCCACCTTCATCCCGGATGGGGAACGGATCGTGACCATCGAGGATGCCGCCGAGCTGCAGTTGAGTCAGGAGCACGTCGTCCGGTTGGAAACGCGTCCGCCCAACATCGAGGGCAAGGGAGCGATTCGGCAGCGGCAACTCGTGATCAACGCACTCCGTATGCGGCCCGACCGGATCATTATTGGAGAGGTGCGTGGCGAGGAGGCGCTGGACATGCTGCAGGCCATGAACACCGGGCACGACGGCTCGCTGACCACCGTGCACGCGAACACGGCGCGTGACGCGCTGAGCCGGATCGAGACCATGATCGCGATGGGCAACGTGAACCTGCCGGACAAGGCGATGCGACAGCAGATCGCGTCAGCCATCCAGATCGTGGTGCAGCAGTCCAGGATGAGCGACGGGACCCGGAAGGTCACCGGCATCTCGGAGATCACCGGAATGGAAGGGGACATCATCACGATGCAGGAGATCTTCCGATTCGACAAGCTGGGGATCTCCGAGCGCGGGAAGGTGGTGGGACGATTCGTCGCGACCGGCGTTCGCCCGAAATGCTGCGAGCGTCTTCGTGCCGCCGGCATCGTGCTTGCCGCCGAGATGTTCGAAGGGGTGACGGAGGTCGGTCGATGACGCTCGACACGCTCGTCGCGTTGGTGTTTCTCGCGTCCACGACGGCAATCTTCGGGCTCTACGTCCTGATGGCCGGGAAGGCGAAGGCGGCGTTGCGCCAGCAGGTGGAGGGTCGGTTACAGGAAATGCGCGGTGTCGCCGAGGCGGACAGCGGCGCCCTGGTCAAGACGATCGTGTCTGGACCGTTGCCGGCGGTCGACCGCATGGCGACCGGGACGGCGACGGGGTCTGCTCTCGAGCGGTGGGTCGAGCAATCTGGTGTCGCGGTCAGCCTCAGCGGGCTGCTCGTGGCATCGCTGCTCGGCGCCCTGCTGTGCGGCCTCGTCGGCGGCGTGCTCGTCCGACTCCCGTTGGTCACCGGCGCGTGCGCGCTGGGCGGTCTCGTCGTCCCGTGCGCGGTGCTCCGTGGGCGCCGTGTCACGCGGCTTCGGAAGTTCGAAGAGCACTTTCCCGAAGCGCTCGACCTGCTGTCGCGGGCAGTCCGCGCGGGCCACGCCTTCAGCGCGGGTCTCAAGATGATCGGTGACGAGCTGGATGACCCGGTGGGCCAGGAGTTCCGCAAGACCTTCGACGAGCAGAACTTCGGTCTGCCGCTCCAGAATGCCCTCGAGCACCTGGCCGTTCGCGTGCCGTCGCTCGATGTGCGGTTCTTCGTCACGGCCGTGCTCATCCAGCACGACACCGGCGGCAACCTCGCCGAGATTCTCGACAACCTGGCAGAGGTCGTGCGCGAACGGTTCACGATTCGCCGTCAGGTCCAGGTGCACACCGCGCACGGTCGCATGACCGGGTACGTGATGCTCGCGCTGCCGGCGTTCCTCACTGTCGCGCTCTCGTTCATCAACCCGGACCATGTGAATCTCCTGTTCCACGACCCGATGGGGCAGAAGATGCTGGTAGGCGCGATCGTCATGCAGATAGTCGGGTACCTGTGGATCAGGCAGGTGGTCAAGATCGAGGTGTGACGTGACAACTCTGATACCCGTCTTCGCCTTTCTCGTCGGCATGCTTGGTGTGACCCTGCTGGCGTTCATGTTCAGGCCGGCCAAGGCGGCCGTCATCGGTCAACGTCTGCAAGAAGTGACCGGGTCTCGCCAGGGGGCCGGCGCCGCGCGACCCTCGGCGCGGTCGTCCGTCCGGTTCCTCGAGCGGATCGGGGAGAAGGTGCCGCGGTCGCCGAAAGAGCTCGGCACACTGCGGCTCCGCCTCGTGCAGGCTGGGTTCCGGCGACGCGAGAGCCTGTCGATCTTCCTCGCCATCCGAGTCGGGTTCGCGCTGCTCACGTTCGGCGTCTTCGCGAGCCCCGTGTTCTTCCGACCCAACCTCCTGTTCGCCCTGGGGGTGCTCGGGCTCGGATATGTCGTGCCCGGCATGGTGCTCGCCCGGCTGGCGAAGGGTCGCCAACACCGGATTCGACTGGCCCTGCCGGATACGCTCGACCTCCTGGTCGTCAGTGTCGAGGCGGGTCTGGGTCTGGACCAGGCACTGGCGCGGGTCGGTCACGAGCTGCGGGTCGCCTACCCGGACCTGTCGAACGACCTGCGCCTGGTCAACCTCGAGCTGCTTGCGGGCACGGCGCGGCCGGACGCCTTGCGGAACCTCGCGAATCGAACCGGTGTCGACGACCTGAGTGCCCTGGTCGCCATGCTCGTGCAGACCGACAAGTTCGGCACCAGCGTTGCCAGCTCGCTCAGAATCTTCTCCGACACGTTGCGCACCAAGCGCCGGCAACGGGCGGAAGAGGCCGCTGCGAAGACCGGTGTGAAGATGGTGTTTCCGCTGGTCCTGTGTATCTTCCCGGCCATCTGGATCGTGACCATCGGACCGGCCGCCATCCAGTTCGTCAGGGTCCTGTTCCCGATCATCGAAGGGGGGCCGTAGCGTGAGGGCCGTCGGTCTGGCGCCTGCACCACGGGTCATGGCCCGCAATCTCGACAGCGGCCGGGTCGTCGCCACGAGGGTGCACGTCGCCACGACCCGCATCGAACGGGCGATCGGACTGTTGGGGCGGAGCGACTTCCAGCTCGGCGAAGCGATGTGGCTCTCACCCAGCCGAGGCGTCCACACCTGTGGGATGCGGTTCACCATCGATCTCGTGGGGCTCGATGCGGCGGGAACAGTCGTGGATCGCGTGGTCGGCATGAAACCCTGGCGGCTCCGATTGCCGCGACGGAGTGTCGTCGGAGTGCTCGAGTTGCCAGAAGGCAGTCTCGACCGATCCGACACCCAGCTGGGTCACAGCCTGTCGTTCCAGATGGTCGAGGCACAGGACCGCGAGACACCAACCCGAGGCGAATGATGTCAGTCGCAGCTCGTCCCATGCCGGTCACCACTGCCGTGCCCGAGTCCCCGATGGCGCCAGCGCGACCGACGTGTCTCGCCGAGGTCGGTCTCACCCCGGACAGCGTCGACGCGCTGGTGCTCAAGTGGCTGTACGCAGGGGAGGCCAGCGGCACCGATCTGGCCGACCGCGTCCGTCTGCCCTACGCGCTGCTCGAAGGGATCATCGAGCACGCCCGCGTCGAGCGGCTGGTGGAGGTGCGCAGCGCCAGCGGTATGGGAACGGCGGGGTATCGCTACGGGTTGACCGACGGCGGACGCGACCGGGCCGGTCGCTGCTTCGAGGCGTGTGGCTATGTCGGACCCGCGCCGGTGCCGCTCGACCAGTACGTCTCGTATATGGCGCGTCTGTCCGCGACCAGGATCCCGGTCGATCACGCGCGCGTCGCCGCCGGGCTGTCCCCGCTGGTCCTGAGCCCCCAGGTGATCGATCAGCTCGGACCCGCCATCAGTGCCAGACGCGCCCTCTTTCTGTATGGGCCTCCGGGCAATGGCAAGAGCGTCATCGGATCAGGCATCGGTCGCGTGCTGGGAGGAGACCTCTACGTGCCGCACGCCATCGACGTCGACGGACAGATCATCACGCTCTTCGATCCGGTAACCCATGTCCTGGCGCAGGTCGACGAGGAGAGCCGGCTGATTCGGTCGTCGGACGCATCCGACCAGCGGTGGGTGCGCATTGCACGCCCGGTGATCTCCGTCGGGG
>Ga0114950_10004638_pt1 | contig 10686 bp, 11 predicted proteins | sample N075metaG_FD_83503 | JGI IMG/M metagenome (GOLD analysis project Ga0114950, IMG submission 83503) | Deep subsurface microbial communities from Kermadec Trench to uncover new lineages of life (NeLLi) - N075 metaG | ecosystem: Environmental > Aquatic > Marine > Ocean trench > Sediment | place... | reverse complement strand
TTGATCGAAGAGGGTCATCTAATGTCGGATCACGTGCATATGATGATATCGATCCCGCCGAAATACGCAGTGTCACAGGTTGTGGGGTACATCAAAGGAAAAAGTGCTATCCACATTGCCCGAGCTTACTCGGGTAGAAAAAAGAATTTTGTAGGACAGCATTTCTGGGCGAGAGGATACTTCGTCTCCACAGTTGGTCGTGATGAGAAGGTAATCCGAGATTACATCCGGCATCAAGAACAGGAAGATAGACGGATAGACCAGTTGCAGTTGGTATGAAAGAAACTGCCCCCTTCAGGGGGCTCAAGGAGCCGAAGGCTCCGTAATGTCCGCTTTGAGCGGCTCACAAACTAAAGCCCCCGGCTTTGCCCGGGGATACTTACTGACGTTTTTCCCACAACGGGAATTAACGACACCCTTGCCACCGGCTCCCAAATAGGTGAGAATTGCCCCGAAACTGCCTGGCGGGACTCCAATCACAATCCCGCGGTGCAGTCCTTATTCCAATGTAAACAGTACCGCTGATTTTTCCCATGAAATCGGCCAGGAGTTTTTTTGCCCAGGCAAGCGGAACCACTCTCAATAGGCGAACACCTTAATTTGGAAGAACTTTTTCCAATATTGAAGGATCAGACCTACCGTCTGGTGCGCTCCACCGGTGATTTCACGGTGGGCATGGCAAACATCTACCGCTCCCTGTTGCCCTTGATTAAACTGATCAACCGCAAAGCTGATATCTCCGAAAAAGAGTTGGGGAGGGAGCTGGACAAAATTTTCCTGGCCTTGCAGGAACATCCGGTGACGTCTCATCTGCAAGATTTGACCTCCCGTTTGCGCAGCGACAATATCCTGCCCAACGAGGCGAGCACGGAGAACCTGTTAAAGTTCGTAGTAGACCAGGTGAGCGCCCGCAGTGTGGTCGCCATACCCGCAGAAATTACCGACGAATTCTGGAAGTTTTTTAATGAGCTGATGGCCGACCCTGAGTTGAAGGGCCTCGGAGAAATCAGCCTGGACGTACTGCGTATTTTTATCAACGCCTATGAGCCCCTGCTCGTCCAGATCATCAACCAGCTCAAGGGCCTGCGCCAGGCCAACGACGGTCGCATACGGGACATCCTGCAAAATACTCAAGTGGTACGCCAGGATCTGGAGATTTTCCGCCGCCAAATCGGCGCATTGCGTTATATCCGGGAATTTTTTGCCACCGACCCGGAGGACTTTAAAGAACAGGCCGAAGTAGTCGCGCAGATGGTGCGGGAGTTTGGCCCGTTTTTCATCAAGATGGCACAGGTAGCGGCGGCCAGTTCGGACTTTCTGCCTGAAGAAATGACCGAAGCACTGGCGGTCTTCCATGAAGACGTGGCGCCAATGTCCGCAGCCGAAGTCGAACAGGCCTTCCTGGAATGCTACGGCGAATTGCCAAGCCAACGCTATTACGGTTTCGATGCCAGCAAACCCCTGAAGTCAGGTTCGATCGCATCGGTCTATCTGGCGCAAAAACCGCTGGTTGACAAGAAGGGGCGGCAGGTCTTGACGCCGGTTGTGGTAAAAGTAGGTCGACACAACTTGGAGCGGGAATTTCTAATCGGAAAAACAGTCATTAAGCTGGCTATCCTGAGCAGTCAGTACTGGGCGCCGCACTCCAAACTGACGCCATTTTTCTCCTCCTGGCTCGGTCAAGTCGATGTATTTGTAGACGGGTTCCGCAAAGAATTGGATTTCGAGGCGGAAGGGGCGAACCAGGCACGCTTTGCCGAGCGGGCCAGATTGACCCGCGGCTGGCACGTACCCATGGTCTACCACAGCACGCGGCGTATTATCGAGATGGAGTTCGTCGATTCGGCAGCCAGCCTTAACAGTGCCTTCTCACCTCCACATGGGCGCAATGCCAGTCGTTCACGGCGCAAGGTCGGGCGCGCATTCCTGCACACCATGATCTCGCATTTTTTCATCTACCGTGAGTTCCATGGTGACCTTCATCCGGGAAACGTGTTGGTCACGGAGCAAGACCGTTTGTACTTCATCGACTGGGGTAATACGGTAGACATTAACGCCATCTGGAAGCCAGCGCTCAACTACCTCCAGTCCGTTCTCACCGGCGACGCGCAAGCCATCACCGACGCCATGATCGCACTCGGGTCGGACAGCGAGAATATGTCAACCTGCCGCAACGAACTCGTCAAACTGGTGGAGCAATCCCTGGCGGATGCAAACATCAAGCCCCTGGGATACGATTTTCTGTTGACGCTTTACCGGGAAGGTCAGGACGGACTGGCCCAACGGCTGGAGCTCGCGATCAAGCTGGCAACCGCCATCAGCCGCCAGGGTATCGTCATTCGCGCCGAATATATGCACCTGACACGATCACTAACCGCAATGATCGGATCATATCTGGGCATTTACCGGGGTCTGCCGCGCAACGTGCTTGTGCGGGATATCACCCAGGTACTGGTACAATTCCCGGCACTGGAGGGCATGCGCCAGCTATCCGGCTACCAGAAAAAAATTCTTAGAAAAATCACTGCCCTTCCTGCTTCCTGCTTCCCGGGCCATTAAAGATATTGCGCCCGATCGACACCAGGGCAGTTGCAGGCTGCACCACACCATCAATTTCGCGCCGATAACGCCTCAGACAATTAGCTATACCCGATTATCCGCGCACCGAGGTACGCAGGAAACTCTCTCTCCGCTGTTCGATTTCTACTTCGGAGGCGGGTGACAAAGCCGCTGGGGCAGAGGTTGTCCTACCGGCCTTTGAACACCGGGGCACGTCGCTCAACTCTCGCGCTAATGCCTTCAGCGAAGTCATCTGAGCCCATGAGTTTCCCCAGGGCCTCGTTTTCAAGATCCAGGGCCGTGGCGATCGCCTCAACATGGGGCTGATGGATGATACGTTTCATCTCGCGGATGGACTTGCCCGCCCCCTGAGGCGGAATGAGTAGCCGCGCTTTTTCTCGTACAATAGCCAGCAGTTCATGGTGTGGCACCACCCCAATGACCAGACCCAACTCCAGTGCCTTCTGCGCATCAATTCTCTCGGCGAAAACAAAAGTTCCTTGGCCTTCTGAAAACCCAGTAGTCGCGGCAACAAAAAACTGGAGCCCAGCTCGGCCGAGATTCCCAGTTTGGCGAAGGGCAGTTGAATCCAGGCATATTCGCTCATATAGATCAGGTCGGCAGCCACCAGCGCCAGGGTAAAAGCGCCGCCTATCGCCAAACCATTCACCGCTGCTATCACGGGCTTGTTGCATTGAAAGAACTTCATTGTCACTTTTTTCTGGGCGATGTCCGACATGTCTATTTGCTGCATAATTTCGTCCGCTACACCCTCAAAGGCGTCGGGGCTGAAATAGCCGCCACTGCTAAACGCCTCTTTTTTCGGGTCATTGGAATGGGGGTCTTTGGCGCCGGTGATTATCATGACTTGGGCCGAGTCATCCGCGTCAAAATGGTCAACCGCCCAATAGATCTCCAAAAACGACAAGGGGCTAAGTGCGTTTTTCCGACCAGGTGTATTGAACGTGAGCGTTACTATGCCGCAGCTGTCTTTGTGGTAGACAATATCTCTAAATTCGTTGGGGTCCATTTCTCGCATCCAGGTTCCGTGCTTTGGAAAATTAAGAGCCCGCCCTGACCGCGAGGCGCATCACAGGCTAACTCAGTGGCATCATCGTGCATGAATCTAACAGGCCAGACACCGACCGTCTATTCATGAAAACCGGTATCTATTGCCGCGCTAAGGTCCTGTATTATCGCCTCGCAGGATTCCCTCAACTTCACTGCCGCATTTGCCAGCGCCTTATCTTTCTCCGTATCGGGAACCCAGGGCTCTACAGGGGTCGGTTTATTATCATCGCCCATGGCAACAAACACCATGATGCAGCGAGTGGCGCACTGGTAATCCAATTTTCTGGGATCCGTGGCGCCAACTTCCAAGAGTATATGCATGCTGGATGTACCGGTGTAGACAAGCTTCGCTCGGACCCGCACCAGATTACCCACATGTATAGGCCGCAGAAACCGAATGCCACCTACTTGCACAGTCACACAATAGCGCTCACTCCAGCCGGCGGCACAAGCATAGCCAGCGTGGTCTAGCCACTTCATCACACTACCTCCGTGAACATTGCCGGAAAAATTGGCCGATGTAGGTTCAGCCATGAATGTCAGTGTTACTTCTCGATGCCTGGAAGACATTGTCCGTACCTCAAATTGTTTTTGAACAAGGGAGAATCTTACGTTGTTATCCGTGTGATTGCCCACCATCCGGGCGGTGCCCCCTTCTCCTACTTGCCTCATCTCAGCTCTGGATTCTCAGCTCTCAGCTCTCAGCTGTGACTCCCACACTGTTTTGCATTTGTGTACGTGAGGTCGCCAAAAAAATTGCTGCCGATATTCCCGCGGAAGAGAAAATCATGCACATCACAATAATCTGGTAACGCGCTGCAATCTCGGGAGACACGCCCGACAAGATCTGCCCGGTCATCATCCCCGGCAGGGACACCAGCCCCACGGCAAACAGGGAATTGATTACCGGTATCATAGCTGCGTGATAGGCGGTGAGACGCGCCCTGTCCCAATCGATATTGTGGGCCAGTTCGGCACTGAGTCGCTCCGCTGCCAGGCTGACTGCGGTCATGGCATTGGCGAAGATCATGCCCGCCAGCGGCACCATGTAGTTTGGCAGATACCAGGGCTGCAACTGCAACACCCACTGGCTGATAAGCAGCAGCGTCAAGCCACCACCCACAGCAATAGAGAGCAGTACAGGCAGAAATAACTGCCGGCGCTGCCGACCCACTTCCCGCAGCGCTATCCAGCTCGCCGCTATCAACATCACCGAGAGCACCAAAATAATCAGGCCGGCGCCTTGCGCGCCGAATATGTATGCCAATACATAGCCAATGAGCAGTAGCTGTACCAGCATACGGGCAACTGCATACACCGCGTTGCCCAGCCCGAGCGACCACCGCCAAAAAATAACCAGCGTAATAACAACCGGGATGAATGCAATAGCCAGTTGCAGGTTGGGAATAGTGAGCACCGAATTATTCATAATTTGTTTAACCCCTTTTCTCTTCCTGCTGCGATACATCATGGAACATTAACCAGGAGAAGTACCGTGATCAGATCAAAAAAGTTTCTATTAGCCACAGTGGCAGCCAGCCTTTTGGCCTGTGCCGAGCAGAGTTCCAACACTGAAGATAATCAGAACCAGGTTGAAGCCACTACCCAGGCCGTAATTATGCATCACGAGGCCATTGCCGAAACTGCCGCTCAGGGGACGCACAAACTGAAGCAGTACAATGAGATGACCCTGCCAGGCGCCAGAATTTCTCACGCTGTCACGGCCGACTCCATGGCCGCACTGAGCTGGAGCCCCACCCTGCCGCCCCCCGGCATGCAGCAGGTGGACACAGAAAACTACCAACACTATCAGAGCAATGGTGTGGTGGTGGTTGGCGAGCACCCCGTCTCTACCTTCAGTATTGATGTGGATACCGCCGCCTATTCCAATATCAGGCGTATGTTGGTGCAAGAGGGACGCCTGCCGCCACACGACGCCGTGCGTGTAGAGGAGATGATCAACTACTTTGACTACGGTTACACCAACCCCCAAAGCGGTTCGGCCCCCTTTGCTATCAGCACCGAGGTAGCGCCCTCCCCCTGGAGCGACAATAGAAAGCTACTTCGAATTGGCCTAAAGGGCTTTTTGCCCGTGGCAGAAAAACGCCCCGCTGCAAACCTGGTTTTTTTAGTCGACGTCTCGGGTTCCATGCGCACAGCGAACAAACTGGGCCTGGTCAAACAATCCCTGCGCTTGTTGCTGAAGCAGATGACAGCCCGGGACAGCCTGTCTCTGGTTGTCTATGCCGGGGCAGCGGGCACGGTACTGGAGGCGACGCCGGGAGACCAGAAAGCAAAAATTATGGCGGCAATCGATGCTCTGCAAGCGGGTGGCAGCACTCACGGCAGTGCTGGCATCGAACTGGCCTATGCACTGGCCCAACAAAATATGATAGAAGGCGGTATCAATCGTGTGTTAATCGCCAGTGATGGCGACATGAATGTGGGCACTGTGGATATCAACGCACTAAAAAACCTGGTGGCGGAAAAAAGAAAAACCGGTATTTCCCTGACCACTCTGGGTTTTGGCGCGGGCAATTACAACGACGCCTTAATGGAACAGATAGCCAATGTGGGCAATGGCAACGCGGCCTACATTGACAGCCTGCGCGAAGCGCAGAAGGTGCTGGTTAATGAAATGCAGGCCACTTTGCTCACTATCGCCAGCGATGTAAAAATTCAAATCGAGTTTAACCCGGCAGTGGTGAGCGAATATCGTCTGATCGGTTATGAGAACAGGATGCTGCAACGAGAAGATTTCGCCAATGACAAGGTCGATGCCGGGGACATCGGTGCGGGTCATACGGTGACCGCCCTGTACGAAATCTCACTGCTGGGAGATGGTGGCGAGCAGGTGTCGGCTCTGCGCTATCAGGATAACGCCAACGCCTCAACTCACTCTAAAGATGAAATCGCCCTGATTAAACTGCGCTATAAGAAACCGGGCGAGCAACAAAGCATCGAGCTAACTCGCGTGGTACACACTGCAGATATCAGCGACGCCTTAGACAATAGCAGCGAGGACTTGCGCTTTGCCGCCAGTGTGGCGGGCTTCGCACAACTACTGCGGGGCGGTCAATTCACCGCCAACTGGAGCTATGGCGATGCATTAATCCTGGCCAGGAGCGCCCGGGGCGAAGACCCCCACGGCTATAGAGGGGAGTTTATTAGTTTGATTGAGCTGACACAATCGTTATCCTCACAGATATAAGCGATTACCATAGTCGCCTGAAACCCACTGACAGGACACGACGCACTGTTCAATAGACTCAAGAGTGATGAAGCATTGATGATGGCCTACCAAAACGGTGATGCAGCAGCCTTTGAGCTTTTGTATCGCCGCCACAAGGACGGCCTTTTCGCGTTCTTGTTTTGGCATTACCCCAGAGCGGCGGTAGTCGAGGAATTGGCACAGGATACGTGGATGGCGGTTATCGACGCGGCCCGTCGCTATCAGCCAAGGGCCAGGTTTCGCACCTGGTTGTACCAGATCGCCCACAACAAACTGGTAGACCACTGGCGCCGCCAGGACAACCGACACGCCCCCCTGGATACTGTCACCAAAACGGCCTGTGCAGAGGCTGCGGATAGCATTGAGCAACAGCGCAATGTAGACACACTAATGGCTGCCTTAGCGGGCCTGCCACAAGAACAGAAAAACGCGCTATTGTTACAAGAGCAGGGCTTCTCGCATGCCGACATTGCCGAAATCACAAGGGTGGGAATGGAGACCATCAAAAGCCGTTTGCGCTACGCACGCAAGCAACTGCGCGAGCACTTGGGAGAGGAACCATGACTAAAGCCAAGCTGCCCTTCCCTCTGTCTCCCACTGAGTTGGACGACAAGATTCTGGCCTATGCCCAGCGCAAGGTGCCCGCCCGCCGGGCTTACCGTCCACCCCTGTGGCTTTCTGGTCTGGCTACCGCCTCTATTATTGGTGTGGCGGTGCTGCTTGCAATTCCCGAGCAATCAGAGATCCTGGCGCCGACGGCTCTGCCTGAGCTTGCCGCCCCGGCTAAAGCCAAAACACGGCGAATTTTGCAAACTCAGCGAGAGGAGGCAATGACCGTTTCAGCCGACGCGCTCAGTGTTTTTCCCGCCGCGGAAAACGTGATGGAATCGGATACGACGAGTGCCAAAATGCTCGCAGCGCAACTCGCTAGTGAAGACTTGCGCCAGCAACTGGAGCAGCTCTCAACACTGGTCAGTAATGGCAAAACCGAGCAGGCAGAGACCGCTTATGACGAGCTGAAGCGACGCTGCAAGAACTGCGCCCTGGCCGCCACCCTGGAACAAGCTTTGGCGGACTACCTGGGCGGCAACTAATTGCCCGCCAGCTCCTTGATAATAATACTCCAGTGGTCCAGAGCATCGTAAAACCCCTTGATTGGCATGCGTTCATTCAGGCCGTGGGCGAACATCTCGTCAGGGTTCATAAAGCGACTGCTCACCGCCCAAGTTGGGATGCCCGCCTTGCGAAAATGCATGCCGTCGGTGCCACCTGACTCCATATAGGTGATGAGTTTTACCTCGGGGTAACGAGCGTGCACCGCCTTGCCAACGGCGGCCACCACATCGGGTCTGGTCTCGGAGATGGGGCTTTCGGTAGGCTCACCCAGCAGCGCAAACTCCACGGCTTCATTGGCTACCACAGCCTTCAGCACTGACTCGATCTCAGCAACTGAAATACCGGGAAAGAGTCGGCAGTTTACTGTCGCCGTGGCCGATTGCGGCAGGGCATTCTCGGCATGGCCTGCGCGCAACATGGTCACCACACAGGTGGTTCGGGTGCTGCCGATATAGGACGATTCCAGCGCCAATCTGGCGGCCGCCTTTTCATCGCCCGGGTCATAGGCAAACCGAATCATGGCGTCACCGAGTTCGCCGCCCAGTTGCTTTCCCGTTTCCTGGAAAAAGGCCAGGGTCATTTCGCTCCATCTAACCGGAAACTGATGCTGCTGAATTTTTGTAATGGCATTGGCCAGATCGTAGATTGCATTGTCTGGCCTGGGCCTTGAACTGTGGCCGCCCGGGTTGCGCACGGTTATCTCCCAGGTGACATAGGTCTTCTCCGCCGCCTGAATGCGATAGACAATAGGCCGACCCCTGGCGTTGAGATTGCCACCACCGGCATCAGAATTAAGTGCGTACTCCGCCTGCGCCAGGTCCGGTCGCTCATAGGCCAGCATGCGCGTGGTTTTCATGCCGGTTTCTTCGTCGCCGGAAAAAACGAGAATGAGGTCTCTATTGGGGACAAAGCCCTGCTTTTTAAGCCTGATAAATGTGGAGGTCAAATGCGCGACACCAAACTTGTTATCGATGGTGCCCCTGGCATAAAAGTTGGTCTCATCCTGGGTAAGCTCAAAGGGCGGACGCTGCCAGTCTTTGGCCAGGGCCTCGACCACATCCATATGCCCCAAAAACAAAATGGGTGGCTTACCGGAGGAGCCGTCCCCCCGGTACCGGGCGATGAGCGCTGCGGTCTCGCCGAGGGGGACAACTTCTACATCTTCACGGCCCAGCCCTGCCGCCACCAATTCATCGGCCAGGTAGTTGGCAATCTTCGGCACATTGCCCAGGTTTTTGGAGCTCTCCACACCTATGATACGCGTGTAAATTTCCAGCGTTTTTTGGGCGTGCTCGGAGTGTATGGGTTCGGTGCCATAGCAAAGATGCGCCAGGCCCAGAGCGGTGAGTGTAGCGAGTAGTTTGCGCATGTGGGGTTCTCTTATTATTAACGCCGTAGCGAAATATGCAGTCTAGGCCTATTCAGTTTACCCGTCATGGTTTTTATGGGTTAGGCTGTCGCCATGCACGAATCTGACAAAATAATGACGCAATCGCCAGGATTTCGCAATGTATGGGTGCTGGCACTTATTAGTGCCGTGGCCCTCACCGCGTTCCCGCTAATGGCACTAATGGGCAGTATTTTGGGTGCGCAATTGTCACCCTCAGAAAAATGGGCAAGCCTACCCATTGCACTCATGGTTATAGGCACCGCCAGTGGTATCTGGCCGGTAGCCAAATGCACGGCTGCCCTGTCGCGCAAACCTTCGTTCCTAATTTTTATGAGCCTGGGAATCGCGGCCTGCCTTTTGGCCGGCCAGGCCCTCAGCCAACAGAGTTTCAAGCTGTTCTGTTTGAGCTCATTTTTTTTGGGTGTCACCAATGCGGCACTGCAGCAGATACGGTTTGCGGCAATGGAAAGTGTCAGCATTGAACAGGGCACTACCGCAGTATCCATTATTATGTGTGCGGGTATAGTGGCCGCATTTATAGGCCCCGAACTGGCGCTGATGGGCCGGCATATCAGCGCAGTAGAATATCATGGCTCTTTCATACTGGCCGCGGGCTGTCTAGCGCTAGGTGCCGTGCTATTGGGGCTATTTTACCGCGCTACGCCGCCGCGTGAGGATGCCCAGACCCACGCCGCCCGCCCCCTGGGAGACATGCTGGCCAACCCCGCCATGGCCTTGGCCATTGCCAGTGGCGCTGTCGCCTATACGGTAATGTCTCTGGTGATGACGGCGACCCCTATCAGCATGCACCTGCACCATGGCTATAGTATCGAGGACACCAAGTGGGTCATACAATCGCATATCGCCGCCATGTTTCTGCCCTCCCTGGTGACCATCTGGCTGTTCAAGGCCCTAAAAATAAGAGGGTTAATGCTTGCCGGCCTGGCCTGCTTTGCCCTGACAATTACTATCGCTCTCATCGACGCCTCGGTGATGGGCTACTGGGGGCAACTGGTTTTGCTGGGAATCGGCTGGAACTTTCTTTTTGTCTCCGGTACCGCACTGTTACCCACTACCTACAAACCCGGCGAACAGTATCGCGCCCAGGCGGTGAATGATTCAGTAATCTTTTCTACCCAGGCCGTTGCGGCGCTGTCGGCGGGCTGGGCTATTTCCGTTATCAGTTGGCAGAGTTTACTGTTGCTCTGTCTTATTCCAATGACAGTCATTGCAGCAATGCTACTGCGATATCGCCGACCTTTTTGAGAAAAATCCGCACACAAAAATAGCCATAAGACGGGTTTAAGTCTATATTTAA
>Ga0114950_10004636_pt1 | contig 10686 bp, 12 predicted proteins | sample N075metaG_FD_83503 | JGI IMG/M metagenome (GOLD analysis project Ga0114950, IMG submission 83503) | Deep subsurface microbial communities from Kermadec Trench to uncover new lineages of life (NeLLi) - N075 metaG | ecosystem: Environmental > Aquatic > Marine > Ocean trench > Sediment | place... | reverse complement strand
TTAATCCTAGGCCGTAGTCTGTTTGAGGATCAAAATGGAGGACCACCTAACGGTCCTGCAGGGGCTCAACCTGGAGGACCTGGAGGACTTCCAACGGGTCAGGGAGCACCGGGGTTGGCAGCTGTTCCTCAGGATCGTCAACTCGCACCTGGACAGTAAAAAGGAAGCAGTGTTTAGGGCCGAAGAAGGTGAAATTCACCAGCGGGTCCTAGAAGTAAGGGCAGTAGAAGAGGTAATCGACCTCATACAACAGCTCCATAATCGAAAGGAGACTCTGGAAAATGACAGAGACTACAGAAACGACCCCACAGGAGACGAAGAACTTGAGCAGTCCGGATGGGGACCAGGATACGACTCCTCCAATAGAGGAGACGCCTTCACCCGAGCCCTCAGGAGGCTTCGAATTCGGAAACCCAAACTTGGCGGGGAAGACGCCACAAGAGATAGAAGCGTACACTAATCTACTTGAGAGTACAGTCAAGTCACAGAGCGGTAGACTCACTGCTGACTTTGAAAAGAAGCAAGAACCAGAACTTGAGCCGCTGCCAGATTGGTCTCGAGATGATTTCTTCGAGGATCCAATTACGATTATGTCTCAGGTAGTTCGACGGGAGATGGCGAACACCGTAGCTCCCATCAATCGAGAGATTGAAAACATGAGGACGCAAGCTGGAGTCAATGTAGCTTGGGAATCTGCGAAGGCGAAGTTTACAGACTTCGAGCGATACAGGCCAGCGATTGAATCTATGATTGCGTCGCAGGGTATGACACCTGGTCAAGTAACAGCACAAACATTAGAGGCACTGTACTATGGTGCAGTAGGTTACTACGCCACACAAGGCGTTTCACCGGGAGAGGAAGCTATCGCACCTAAAATGGAGGAACCGACACCACCTGCAGCTCCGCCTCAGCATCGGCCATCACGGGCACCGTTGCCCGAGCCGGCGTCTGACAAGAAAACGGTTAGAGACCTCACTGAAGAAGAGCGGCAGATCGCTCGACAGTGGAAGATGACACCGGAAGAATATCTCGCGGAGCAAGATAAGGACATCGGCGATGTAGTAGGAGGTGACAAATGAGCAAGCCAGAGATCATCCAGAGAAGGGCGCCTCTAACCCAGGCGCAAGCTCAACGTAAGGCAGAGACTCTCGATGATAAGAAGAAAAGGATCGCACAGATCCTAGCAACGGGTCGGACAGCAGAGATGCTTCGAGTTAAGCATCAAGACCCGAACAAGCGATATGCTTACATCAGGGACAGAGATGTAGATATCGACAGGTACCGATCGCTCGGGTACGAGATGGAAACCGGCCAGCCCCAGGGGGGAGGACATGCAACAGGCGATAGTCGTAAAAAGGTTGGCGACGTCGTTCTTATGTCCATAGGTCGAGAGGAGTACAACCTGATCGAAGAGGTTAAGGACGAGATGGTGAAGCGACGTCATGACTCGAAGATTGCTACGAGGGACTACATGCAACAGGCAGAGAAAGCATCTGCCCGAGGAGACGCAGCTCCACCCATCGATTTCACTGAAGGAGGGAGAGGATGAGTATTCACATCCAACCTGCCAAGTTCGGCGGGAATACCTCCGTGAAGGGCCTTGAGCTTCCAATCGAAGCCACCGCTGAGTTTACAATCGGAGCACCACTTGCTCTGAACGCGGGGGAGGTTGAGGAGCATGCAGGAACTACTGTGGTTGACGGGATTCTTGGAATCTCTGGTCACGGTACTGAAGCTGCTGGAGACTCGGAGTCGCCTTCGGGTGATTGTGTGGTCTTCAAGGCCCACGGAGGTCAGGTGTATCTTGGTCAGATGACAGACACGGGTGTAGTCAAAACCGATTTGTCTAGCGTCGTGATCGGCACAGAGTACGGATTTCTCAAGGTTGGCGACGACTGGTTTGTCGATTTCGAAGACACAGGTGACGTTGTGTTGACGATTGAGAAGGTCGACGACGATCTTGACATCGTGTGGTTCAAGTTCCTAGATAGCGCGGTCGTTAACATCTAATGAAACGCGTTTCACATCAACAAGGTGAAGAGACATGATTGTAAGGGGAGCATTCAATCATATTCTCCGACCTGGACTTCGTACCGATTTTAGGGACACTTACGTTTCGTATCCTGAGGAGTTTTCAGCGTTACTGCGTATTGGAACTCAAGATCGTGCCGAGGTTGAAGCGGTGAATATGGCTGGCTTACCACGAATGGTCGTCCGTGGTGAGACTGAACCGGTGACGTACATCGATCCGGTGCTTGGCGACAAGGTGATCTATGTGGATACTGAGTATGCACTTGGATTTATCGTCTCGCGCAAGATGGTCGAGGACGACTTGTACGGGAAGGCGAAGCAGAACTCCAAGTGGCTTGGACGTAGTGCCAGGCTTACTCAGGAGTATGGTGCTGCGGCACTTCTGGATGATGCCTTCACGGGCTCTATCTTTACTGGAGTCAATGGGGAAACGTTGATTGCAACGGATCACGTGTTGTTGAACTCCGCTTCGCTAGGGAGCAACAGGTTGGCCGTAGACGTGCAGCTTGGCGTCACGGGTCTGCAGAGCGCGTATGAGCTTGCGGAGTTGACGATTGACGAGACGGGGGACCCGATCCCAGTGGTGCCGGATACGCTTATCATCAACGTGGACGACCAGTGGGTCGCTACGCAGTTGAATGAAGCGAAGCTTGAGCCGTTCACGACGGACAATAATGTGAACGACCTTGTGGCGAACAAGGGTGCTTTGAAGACCATTGTATCGCACTACAAGCTGCAAACTGGGAACGATTGGTTCCTGCGGGACAGTCGCCTGCACGATGCACACTTCTTGTGGAGGGTGAAAGTGCAGTTCGAAGATGCGATGGACAGCGACAATCTTGCTGCTAAGTTCTGGGCAAGACAGCGCTTCCTCGTGTATTTCTTCGATTGGCGTGGTTGGATTGGCTCGAGTCCTTAATCGAAAGGGGAGTCAATTATGGGTACAAGCCATGCAGGTTATGGGATCAAAACGTTCGTTGCAACTGGTGCGGTTGCAGGTGACGTAACTGTTACTGGTATTCGACCGCATGACAAGTTGCTGTCGGTTATTCACTTCGTCGGTGGGGGGACAGACGTTACAGCGATTGCTGATCTAACGTCAGAGTTCACGATCTCTGCGGACGATACAATCAATAACACAGGCGGTACAAGCACAGCGTCAGCCCAAATTCTGGTCATCGTGGCCCAGGCCGATCCGCGTGGTGCTAGCCTGAACAGGAGTTAATTATGCAACACAAGGTGCTTATAATCGGAGCGCTTGCCAAGATGCCGTTTATTGGTCCTCGGGTCACTATCGCCGGGGGCCAAACATGGGCTGTTGAGACTAATGGGGATATGCGTGGGGAGGTTGCGGTGGTGGTGGATGGACACGAAACGCGCTTGTTTAATGACCCATTAGAGATCAAAGGTGACGTTGCACAAGCTGTGATTCATGGCCCTGTTGAGGGGCTGAAGGTGATAACTGTTAAACTGAGGCAAGTGGCCTGATGTTAACATTACAGCAGATGCGTGACCTTGTTCGGAAGGGACTGGGGGGTCTTGATGAACAGGACCTCTCAGATCCTGACCTCGATCTTATGTTGAACATGTCGTTTTGGGAGATTGAGAGTCGCTTTCCATTCAAGGAGAAGGAAGCACGACTGGAGTTCTCGACTGTAGAAGGGTCGCATCTCTATGATCTGCCTAGCATCGCAGCTGGGGCGGGTGCAGAGATGGATGCTGTATTAGGTGTCGCTGTAATCGAGACGGATTCGGGAAAGTCGAATAAACTTCAGAGAATGACGGAGTCCTGGTTTGACACGCAGTTTAACGATGATATCGACGTGCGTGCTATACCGGAGTTCTGGTTGAGAAGGGATGTAGATCTCCAGCTTTGGCCTGTGCCGGACGAGATATACACCATACGTCTGTTCTTCCTTAAGAACCTCGCTTCGCTGTTGCTTGGTACTGTAGAAGCAACGGGGTTGCCGAGGACATGGGATGAGCTAGTCGTTGAAGGTGGTATTACCCGAGGGCAGTATTACGGCCAGGACTATAATCTTGCACAGAAAGCGGAGAGTTTTAGAGTCGGGAAACTTCGTACCGCGTCGAGCATTGAGTCAAAGGAGGAAGAGGACTCACGCTGGGCAGGTCTGGTTGTTCAGTGGGATGAACCTGGGAGCATGTGATGGCATACACAATACCTTGGGATGAGTCGGATCCTGATGGTTCTATTACAGCTGCGTCAGATATTGACGCTGAGTTTCAGCAGCTTAAGACTGCGTTAAGGGAGAGGCTTGAGCAGGTTATACCTGACTTCGGGGATGATATGGTTGATCCGAAGGTTATACCTGCTGGTTCAATTTTGTTAAGTCATATTCACGCAGAGTCAGCGGGTGGTGCTACGTTCTCTGTTAGTGGATCATCGCCACAAGTCTGGAGTGAGAATATTAACATTGGTGGTGATATCACTATCGCTGGATCGTTAATTACGCTCGACACAATAGGGACGTATATGTTCTGGGTAGATGCTTTAGTTGATTGGAGCCCATATACTCCGGGGGCCGGAAATCTTGGAATACTTGCCGCTGCAGGAACCGCAGTAACACACTCGGTGACACAGAGTTTTCAAGAACAAGGACTTGGGGAAGTCTCACTGCATGGAATTGCTATTGCGACGGCAGGTGGTGAGTCGTTTGAAATTTTTAGGCAGGCATCAATATTTGGTGGTGGAGATATATGTAGGTTTAGCGACATGGGTATTATGATCCTGAGGATTGCATAATGCCTGATAACCAATTCGCAACACTCAGGAGTACGGTTGATCCTGCAGCTAGGCTACGGGGATTCTCGTTTGCGGGCATACCTGTAGGTGAGGTTGAGATTCTTGATATGACACCTGGTATGCACATAGACACGTCCCGTGAGAAGAGGCCGGGTGGTAGTGCTATGATTGTGCGTAACGGGAGAATAAGGCACGATTGGGTGGGGAGAAGGCCAGGAACTGCGGAGATCATCGACAACCCCGATAGCGATGTTGTGCTTCGAATCTTTACTGTTCACTTCGACAACGAGCGTCGTTGGCTCGTGAGAATAACGAAGAACAATATCTACGCGACTAAGGATCTTGGGGGGTGGGGACCTGCGTTCACCGGTCCAGCAATCGGGTTTGATCGTCGAGTTGATGCAACTCAATTTGCTGACTTTCTATACTTGTCAACACCGACGAAGCGCGTGATTAAGATCAACTTCTTCTCTAGAACTTATGAGGAGTTGGATGCTCCTGCACCGAAGGCTAAGTACATCACTAGCTTTGCCGACCGTGTTGTAGTGGCGAATGTCAGAGATCCTATTGGTGGCTGGACAGGGACGAAGTTGAAGTGGAGTGGGAACGGTCAGCCTGATGAATGGGATCCTCTTGTAGATGAGAGTGCGGGGGAAGTTAATCTTGATAGTGCTCCAGGAGATTATGGAGATGAGGTCACGGGTATTTTCCCGATGAATCAGAACCTATTGATCTTGAGAGAGCGTAGTGTGTGGTTAGTAGAGAGGCAACCACTAGCGGCGGACCCGTTCCGGATTACGCCCATTATAGTCGGGCTTGGATGTGATCTTCCGTTTACTGGGGCACTGGTTCCCGGTGGTGTGATGTGGGCCGATAGACGAACTCGAGGTGTGTACTTGTGGACGCCAGGGAACCTACCAAAGAGACTTAGTGTCTCTATCACTCGGGAACTGTATGAGGACATTGACGTGTCTGAATGGGTTGAAGGTGCCTATGATCCTTATGAGGGTGAGTATCATCTTGGATTGAACGTACCGGATTTGATCGTTGACAACCGAGGAGATTGTATTGAGACGAAGTATATGACTAAGTACTGGGTCTTTGGGTTCAATACGAAGGCTTGGTCGTATGACGTCGGGCCTATCTGTAGTACAATGGGGAACATCGTTGGGCTTGATAACCTAGTATTCATCGACGAGCTGCTTGGCACTATTGATGAACAGGTAGCTGTTCCTGGTGATGCAACGAAGCCAAACCCGGATGGGTTCATTGATGATTGGGGTTACGATCCAGAGGATATCTTCCAACCTGCGTTGTATAAGGGTACACCGACGGGGGAGGTTATCTACTACACATTCAATACAGACATTGACTATGACTGCTTCCGGTTCGACTTTCTATGGCAGTCTCAAAATATGGGCAACCCATCAAAGGGGAGAACCTTAATGGAGTTGCAGATCCTTACACAAACAATTGATAAGGGTCGGGTGAGTTTGGAGTACTCGAAGAACGACCATTTTTGGAGACACCAGAAAACACTTCGACCAGAGGGCTTGCCATATCGGCAAAGGCTGTCATGCAAGAGAAGATTTACTGGTGACGACATTTGGTGGCGCATAACGTCGAGTGCGGGTGGATTCAGGATGTATGAGTTTTGGGTCCGTATGCTCGAGCGTGCCAGACACTCAGGTGGCTAATGAGATATGAGAGTGGTGGGGATACAGAGTATCAACTTCAGTTAATGCTCAATAAGGGCTTGACGTTCAACGACAATATGGATGTAGTGATGTTGACTGTTGATCTTGTTGAGGGCGAGAACACTATACAACATAGTTTGGGGAGAACCCCAATGGGGTACATAATAGTCCTCAAGCAAAACGCAGGGAACATCTTCGGCACGGATACAAAATCATGGAACTCACAGACACTATCCTTACTGTCCGATGTAGCGAGCCAGAAGGCACGTTTGATCGTATTATAAGGCGAGTTGCACTAACGTCGGACAAGCTGAATCATTACTATGATAAGCTCAAGGATTTTGACGTAGTGTTCAACGACCATATACCAAACACGCCTGGAGGCTTTGCTTCTATCTTTGTGTCGTTTAATGAAGATATGGAAGCGACAGCCAATGGATTGTTGTGGGAAGTCGATGACGTTGGTATCCTGTACTTAACGAATATCATTCCTGCTTTCTCGGCACTTGCCCACTTCACTTTTTGGGATCGAAGGATGAAGGGACGGGAGCCGTTGATAAGGGAGATGATAAAGTATTGTTTCAATCGGTACAACTTTCACAGAATCGAGACACACGTGGCACTCTATGCAACACCGGTACTTGCTGCCGTGGAAAGAATTGGGTTCGTAAAGGAAGGTCGAGCTCGAAAAGCAGTTCGAAAAAAGGGAGAGTGGTTCGACGTGAATCTCTATGCAATCCTCAGAGAGGAGGTTATTAACGATGCCGCCTAAAGCCAAGACAGTAGAACAGAAGTCGCAAGCAACACCGTTTGCCCAGAAGTTCCTTGAACAAATGATGGCTAGTGCTAGGACTGGATTTGCTACTCCGTTGCAGAGGAACGTCGGTGCTTCGTTTACTGACCTTCTTACTGCAGACCAGTTTGACAATAGCGAACAGTTCGATGCATTGAAGGAAATCTTTGATATCGAGAAGAGTCAAGGAAACGCGAACATAAGGGAGAGCTTCTCGATTGGAGGTAACCGCAATAGTACGGCGGTGGCTGTTGGACAGGGTAGATTCACGGCTGAGTCCGATGCACGAAACAACGCGATCCTTGCCAACATCGCAAGTAAAAGCTTTGAGAGTGCGAAGAATCGTGAACTTGCAGGAACACAAGCAGCTGGCCAGTTCTCGAACGAGGCGTTCATGCACTTCTTGACGCTTGCACTTTCAGGTATCTTCCCAGAGTTGACACAGTTTAGCGAGAATCCATTCCTTAGTGCAGCCAAAGGTGTGGCTGGCTTGGCTACTGGAGTCGGTGACTTTATTACTGGCTTGAATACTCAGTCTGAGCCTGATTTTAGTGCTGGAGGCAACGACTTTGGAAGTGGAGGAGTCAGGGGACTTCCGTTTACACCCCCTCAAGGAAGGACTAACTAATGCCTATCGTACCACCGGGTTCAATCTACTCACCGGGTGATGACCTATTCAATATATTCTCCTCTATTGGATCCTCTATCCCGAGAATTCTTGATCCCAGACGTGACACAAGAGGTCGAGCAATGGATATAATGAATGATCCTGAAAAGCTCAAGCCTATTGTAAGCAGGATCTATGCAAGTTCATTGGTTCCTGATGGTCGGGGTGGAGTGGTAATTGACGAGATCATCTACGATGAAGGAGTCAGGGCCCTTGCAGTGAGCCTAGGATTACGTCCTGACAATGCACAAGAATTTGCGGTGATTAGGCCTATCATTGACGCAGCTGTTGCAGCTCTTCCTGCAGATGTAAAAGTCAAGCTCGAGACAGGCGTGAGTACGAAGGGGCTGGCTGCGGAGAGAGAACTTCAAGCCAAAGAAACACAAGCTGGGATCAGTGGATTTGATGTAGAGAGACTAGAGAACAAGAACAAGATCGCCTTTGTTAGAGCGTCGTTAGCACTAGGCACATCTGTAAAGACAGCCCAAGTCCAGTACGCTGCTTTGGAGAATGAGCAAAGGATGGTTGACTTTCAGCAGGGCTTCATGACTGGGTTGCAGGAAACTGGGGCACAGGATACAACACTCGCGAATCTAATAGCTGTTGGGGATAGGGCTGCTATCGCACAATACCTTGCTGAACTTAAGTTGCAAGCCTTACGAATTGAAGCTGCAATTAAGAAGGGTGGTGTTAAAGGCATCACTCCACAAGCACAGCGTGCTTACCGCTCGACACGACATGCAGAGCTGACAGAAGCTCGAGATAATATTCGGGAAATTGAAGAGCTAGAGGGCAGTAATGAAGTAGCTCTGCGAAGTGCTATTGATGCTTACAACCAGGTCAATCAAAACTTCAAGGATGCAAATGAAGCCTTTGGTGTAAGATCTGAAAGCTTCACTTCTACACCTTCATTTGTGTGGAAGCGTCCCCTTGGTCGTGGCTTCCTACGAACAGCAGGGGTTGAGTGGGCACACCAGACTATAGCTCCTATGCCTGGTGTAAGTGCAGCTGAGACACAATCATTAAATGAGCAGGTCGCGGTTATGTTTGCCGAAGATCCATTTACTGTTGATGCTAAATTAACCGCTGATTATGCCAATCCAGCATCAGAACTTCGTCTGATTCTAGACGCAACAACATACCAAGCAGGGCGAGATTTCATTAGTCATATAGGAATCCAAGGTGAAAGAAGGTTACCGAATTTCCTGGCTGCTTACAAAGCTCACCGTGCTCCGCCTCCAAATCCGTTTATTGAGTTTGTTGAAAAGGCTGGTGCAGGAATCACAGGAGCTGGAGGTGGATTCGGACGTCCCGCTCAACCGGATCAAACCAATGAATGAAAAAGTAATCATATTCATTCCAGGCTATGGGTACTACGAAGTCTCCATTGATTCGATAGATAGCTTCAAGGCCGGGTTTGCACTTGCAGCACAGCAGGAGGACCCCAAAGATAAGGCAGAGTTCATAAACCAGCTTGCCTATCGTGCAGCCCAAGAGGTTACTGGAGTTGGAGCTCAGCGCTTGATGGAGGAGTTTCCTGACCGAGCGCCCACGTTCAACCAGTCGATTGAAGTAGTTGCTGGTGACACTATCATCCACTTTGGTACTGATGGTCACGCTACTGAGACTCAGGTTACCGAACCTCAGGTACTCAGTAACAAGGCCATTGAACCTTTAGAGCTTCCATCAGAGGAAGAGCGCCAAGAGCGGAACATACTCGAGAGGCCACCTGCTCCCTCAGAGTTAGACCAAAGGCTTGTTGCGGCTAGAGAGCCTAGTCCCCCTCAAGAGGAACAAGACGTTGAGCAAGCTCAACCACAGGAAGAGCCACCACAGGAAGAGATAGTCCGAACTCCTCGAGTTATACCTCTTGGGGAGATGGATCAGCAAGCACGAAATCAAGCTGGGATACCTCTATCTACACCTGATCCTAACGCTACTCGTACTGCTGCAAGAGCACCAATAGCTGTGGTATCAACACCAGGAGAACTATCGGAGCTTGACATCAGGCTTCGGGCGTCTAGATTGAATATAGCCCCACGCAGACGAGTCTTTTCTACTGGTCAATTGCAACGCGTTTCACAGGAACTATCGACCATTGTACCACAAAGTGAATTAGACATCGCACTTAGACTCTCAAAGCAGCAAAGAAGGGCTGGTCCGTTACAGACTCGAATAGAGACTTTTGGCGAGGGGTTCTTTAGGGGAAGTGAACGTGCACTTAGGGAGATGACTGCAATCTTTGGTGTCGATCCTGAGGTGACTAGAACGGAACTTGTATCTGGTATACCATTGGTTAAGCATAGTGAAGCAAGTGCGTTTGTTGGTCAGACTACCACTATGCTTGCTACTTTCTTGGCGGGGTATGGTGCTGTTGGAGCTACGTTGAGGGGCGTGGGGTTGGCAGCTAGGCTAACACCGTTGGCGAGTACATTGACTACGAGTGCTGCTACTGGTGCGTTGATTGGTGTTGGTGAGACACCATTGGATGAGTTAGATAAACTTGGGCTCAATGTACTGAAAGAGATGGCGTTCTGGACATTGGGTGATGCAGCGTTCCTAGCTGTCTTTGGGCAGATGGGTAAGTTGCTGTTAAAGGGTAAGCAGATTAAGGGTGTTACACGACAGTTGGCAGACAAAACGAGGCCAGGTGATTTCACAGTGCCTCCGGTCTACCTGAATCTTGATCGCTTGCTGCATCCAAATGGTGCCAGCACGACTAGAGAGACTGTTG
>Ga0114950_10004634_pt1 | contig 10688 bp, 8 predicted proteins | sample N075metaG_FD_83503 | JGI IMG/M metagenome (GOLD analysis project Ga0114950, IMG submission 83503) | Deep subsurface microbial communities from Kermadec Trench to uncover new lineages of life (NeLLi) - N075 metaG | ecosystem: Environmental > Aquatic > Marine > Ocean trench > Sediment | place... | reverse complement strand
CGAAACGCGTTGGCCAGTAAATTTCACACCATGATCGCCAGAGAGTCGCGTTGCCCTCGGACCAGCCATTGTTGATCCTCCGGGAAATCGATAACAAGTTGGCGTTCCAGCGCCTTGTGAGCGTGATCTGCCAGTGTATTTTGCGCCACCTGATGCAAATCCAGCTCGATCATTGGCAGCCTCGCATCATGGGATTCCAGTCTTGCAAGAGTCAGTAGTTGCCGAACCGTGTGTACCGCGCGATCAACTCGACTGCCGATACTCCTGAGCATCTCGGTAGTTTCCGGGTCACTGACCCCGCGCTGCCGCATCTGTACCTCGGACTTGATTGCGGTCAGCGGTGTTTGCAACTCGTGGGCGGCATTGGCGGTAAAACGATGTTCATTCTCCAGCGCGCCGGAAAGTCGCTCGAGTAGGCCGTTCAGGGCGAAAACTACCGGTTTAAGCTCTGCATGAATGCCGTTGGTATCCACCGGTTCAAGCGATGTCGGAGAGCGATTCGCCACCGCCACTGCCAACTGGGCCATGGGTTTCAGTCCGCGGGTGATCCCCAAATAGATGCCCAGAATGGTGAGCGGTATTATCAGAATCATGGGATACAGGGCCTTGATGCCCACCTGGACAGCAGCCTGGCGGGCCTCCCGTGTATCCGCACCCACCGCCAGCCAGAAGGTGTCATTCACTGGGCGGGTATAAACTCTCCATCGCGTCTTTTCGCCATTCTGGATTATTTCCTCATCGAAAAAACCTTCCTCACTGGGAATATCGAAGTCGGGTGCATTGGCCGTGCGGTAAATCAAGTGGCGATCCATACCCCAATAAACCATCGGGTTACCGCCCCATCCTATGCTGTCGCTGACAAAAAGGCTTTGTTGCCCGATCTCCGCATTGAGTTGAATGTCGAGGCTCTCCACAAAATTGATGAACATACGGGAGTTGAAATCGACAAATTCCGCCTGGGTTTTCAGTTCCTCATCCAGGGAATCAAATATGACATTGACTGCAGTCAATGAGGAGAAAAAAGCGGCGACAAACCAGATAGAGAGGTGCACGCACACTGCAATGACAATCATGCGGAACTTGAGTGTTTCCGTCACCCGCTTGCCCGGGAAGAAATTCACTTTTCGGAAACCCGGTATCCCACACCCCGCAAGGTTTCGATAAATTCCTTGCCCAGGACTTTCCGCAGTCGTGAGATGTAGACTTCGATAGTGTTGCTCTCGATTTCGTCCTCCCAGTCGTACAGGCTCTCCTGCAGACGCGACTTGGAGACGAAGCGCCCGGCGCGAGACATCAGTGCCTCCAGTACCGCCATTTCCTTGGCGCTGAGCAATACGACTTCTCCCCTCTTACGCACCAGATTTTCCTTGGGATCGAATTCGACATCCCGAATACAAAGCATCGGCTTGGAGCGACCGACACTGCGACGAACAAGGGCTCGTATGCGGGCGAGTAATTCGTCCATGTCGAAAGGCTTGGTCAGATAATCGTCCGCACCGAGGTCGAATCCCGCCACCTTGTCCTGTACGGAATCCCGAGCGGTCAACAGCAGGATCGGAATCGGGTCATCATGGGCGCGCACCTTTTTTAGAATCTCATCGCCCGAGATGTTAGGCAGGCCAAGGTCCAGCACCATCAATTCGTATTCGCCCGCTTCCAGCATGGGTAAGACTTCCGCACCATCGCGTACCCAGTCCACGGCATAGTTCTCCATACGCAGGGTCGAGAGCAAGGTCTCTCCCACCTGGTAGTCATCCTCGACCAGTAATACTCGCATATCACTTCCCCCTCCACTGAACTGCATACAGATTACCTATAATGGCGCTTTCCACTGCGCAGTGGCAAGTGCTTTGCCCATCCCTGATTTTCCCGCCCGCACACAAGGTCTTGCGATCGCTCTGCATGGGTTTTCGAGGATGATAATAGATCAAGTCAATTAACTGAGGCTGAAGTTAGAATCAATTTGCCCAGACTTAAGGTTAGATTAATTTTGTTGATGCAGAATGCAGAGCAAGGGTCACAATTAACTATAACTACAATGACTGACACCCAACTAAAGATGACTGTATTACTGCAGTTTTTTTGGGGGCAGCTAAAGCAGAATCAACGCGATGAGGTCTTAACAATGAGTCGATTACCTGTATTTTCATATTGTGCATTAAGCGCAGCCATCGGTCTTCCAAGTGTTGTCCTGGCGCAGTCGGACAGTGACACAAGGCGCACTCTTGAAGAGATTGTCGTCACGGCCCAGAAAATCAGCGAAAACCTGCAGAATGTACCCATATCCATTAGTGTTGCAACCGCGCAGGACATCAAGGATATCAATGCCTTTGACTTTCAGGATTTAGAGGAGATCACCCCGGGTATTGCCTTCGGTGGCGGCGCAGGGTTGCAAAGCGCCGCTATTCGTATTCGAGGCGTCGGGCCGGAGTTCTTTGCCCTCGGCACCCCGCCCAATGTGGCGGTGTTTGTCGACCAGGTCGCCCAGTCGCAGATCGGCGCGGTGTTTTCAACGCTGGTAGATATCAACCGGGTTGAACTGCTTCGCGGGCCGCAGGGAACCCTTTATGGTCGCAACGCCCCGGGCGGCGCTTATAACATCTCCACCCAGGATCCAAACCACGACGGCATAAACGGATATATTGAGGGAAGCGCTAGCCTCTACGATTCTTCTGATCTTGCAACCCAGGATGTACGGGCAGCAGTTAATATTCCGCTGCTGGAGGATAAACTGGCCTGGCGAGTTGCCGGCGTTTATTCAGAATCCGACGGCCACGTCCGCATGGTAAATCCTGTCGCGAAAGATTCCACCACAGGCGGCAAGGATAACCAGGCGATCAGGTCCAAGCTGTTATGGAATCCCTCCGATAGCATAGACTTGTTGTGGATAGTCAACTATCAGGATCTTGAGCAGAACCCGGCTGGATTTAACTATGAGGGACTCGTGCCGGGAACGGGCGGCACGGCCATTTCACCTGTACCTGCGATTTTTAACAAGTTTGACAATAATCGTAACTATGGCGAGCGCGCCAGCGTAGTCACGGGCGAGATCAAGGATACCAGCTTGCACCTGGGTTGGGACACCGAATTGTTTCGCCTGGATGTGATCGGGTTGTACCAGGAATTTGATACTTTTTCAAGTGAAATTCGCGCTCCCTACCCGGGAGGTACCGGAAAATTTCAGATTGCTTTCGACAGCGAGATCACCACCCTGGAAGTTCGCTTCTCCGAATCCGGTGATACCCTGGATTATGTTGCCGGCTTGTATTACTTCGACACTTCCTTTGACGGTGACACCGACATTCAAGTTCAGGGTGTTGATGTTAACGGCTTGTTTGAAGGCGAGACCACGGGCTATGCGGCATTTGCCAATGTGAATTTTCACCTGACAGACAAGTGGGACCTGGCGGTGGGCGCCCGCTATGATGATATCGAAGACACCTTGACGTCCAGCACGACCTTTAGCGGTATTACCGCAGCCATCGAAGATGAAAAACTAACTTTCGACCATGTCTCCTGGAGCGTAAAACTGCGCTATTACATTAGCGACGACATGACCGCCTACCTCGCGGTCGACCACGCCTTTAAACAGGGTGGCTTTAATGGGCTGGTGGCCGGAGTAGCCGCCGTGAGCGACGGCTTTGGGCTGACAATTCCGCCAGTCGTTGCAGCGGCAGCAGCGGACACCCTAACCTACGACGAGGAGACCTCAGATGCCATCGAACTGGGTATCAAGGGCACGTTTCTCGAGGACCGGTTAAGCCTTGGGGCCGCCATCTTCTACCAACGCTACGATGATCACCACGTCGCACAAACAAACCAGGCACCTCAAGCCCTGGGAGGCATCTTCGGTTCCTTTTTCCTGGCTGCGATTACCAATGCTGAAGAGGTTGCTACTCAAGGTATTGAATTCGATGTGGCTTACCTGATGGGCGATTACTGGGATGTCGCTCTGCGCGCAGCCTACTCTGACCCAACTGTTGAGGAGTGGAGTTCACGCTTCTGCCCCTTCGGCGAAAATGAGACCCCGGATCAACTCTACTGCCCCAAGGACAGCGGAGAGTCATTGAACAACCTGCCCAAGTGGGGCACCAACGTCCAGCTGGGTTACAGTCGCCCCATCAATGGGCAATGGGATTTTTACTCGCGTGCCAGCTGGAGCTGGCGGTCCGAGCCGGACGATACCAGGCTCACCGACGATTATTCCGAATCCAAAAGCCAGATTGGCCTCAGCGTAGGAGCCAGTGCAAGTGCATTGGGTCTCGATATCCGGGCCTGGGCTAAAAACCTGACCAATACCGACCGCAATATCGACCCGGGCAGGCAGGCAAACGGCGATCCCGATCTGCCCCGGGCTTTCCAGGGCAGCTTTACGCCAGGTAGGCAGTACGGCGTGACCTTGCGCTATACATTTTAGCTAACCCAGCCTTGCCCCAGACTGGCAGGAAACTGATTACAATGAGCAAGCACACAGCAACCCTCAGAAGCGAACACTGGTTCAACGACCGCAGCAGGCCCGACCAGACGGCGCTCCACCTCGAGCGCTACCTGAATTTCGGGCTGACGCCGGAAGAATTACAGTCCGGCAAGCCCATTATCGGCATCGCCCAGACCGGCAGCGATCTGGCGCCCTGTAATCGCCATCACCTGGATCTGGCCAGCCGGGTGAAAGACGGCATACGCGAAGCGGGCGGTATACCATTGGAATTTCCTGTACACCCGATTTTTGAGAACGGAAAGCGCCCCACCGCCGCGCTGGATCGCAACCTGGCCACACTGGGGCTTATCGAAGTGTTATACGGCTACCCTCTCGATGCCGTGGTACTGACCACGGGCTGCGACAAGACCACCCCCGCCACACTGATGGCGGCAGCCTGCGTCGATATTCCCACCATTGTCCTGTCCGGTGGCCCCATGCTCAATGGCTGGTCCAATGACCGCGATAACCCGGAAGTAGAACCGGAGCAACGCCTGGGCTCGGGCAGTATCATCTGGGAGTGCCGCGAACTGTTCGCGGCGGGCGAAATCGACTATGCCGAGTTTATGCGCCGGGTGTCCGCCTCGGCGCCCAGCGTGGGGCACTGCAACAGCATGGGCACTGCCCTCACCATGAACTCTCTGGCCGAAGCGCTGGGCATGTCACTGCCGGGCTGTGCCGCTATTCCCGCCCCCTACCGAGAGCGCGGACAAATGGCCTATTTTACCGGCCGGCGTATTGTCGAGATGGTGGCAGAAGATCTGAAACCATCGGACATCATGAGCACTACCTCCTTTCACAACGCCATCGCCGCCTGCGCCGCCATTGGCGGTTCTACCAATGCACCACCTCACCTGCAGGCCATCAGCCACTACCTGGAAGGCGTCTACCTTTGTATCGACGATTGGCAGACCCACGGCGAGCACATCCCGCTGCTGGTAAATTGCCAGCCGGCCGGAGAGTATCTGGGCGAAGAGTTTCACCGGGCCGGTGGCGTCCCCGCGGTGATGGGCGAGTTGCTGCGAGCCGGGGTTATTGACGGCAATACGATGACCGTTACCGGCCATACGACCGCGCGAAACTATGCCAAATCTTGCAGCGTAAACCCCGAGGTAATACGCAGCTATAATTCGCCGCTGAAAACCCATGCGGGATTCGCTGTCATGAAGGGCAACCTGTTCGATTCCGCGGTTATGAAAAAGTCAGTCATCGACCAAGCCTTTATCGAAACCTACCTCAGTGACCCTGAGCACCCCAATTGTTTTCGCGCCCGCGCCATTGTATTCGAGGGGCCCGAGGACTATCACGACAACATTAACGACCCCGCATTGAAAATCGACGAGCACTGCATTCTCGTCATCCGCAACTGCGGCCCGGTGGGCTACCCCGGTTCCGCCGAGGTGGTTAACATGCTACCGCCGGACTACCTGGTGAAACGCGGCATCACCTGCCTGCCCACCATGGGCGACGGCCGCCAGAGCGGCACCTCCGCCAGCCCTTCGATCCTGAACATATCACCGGAATCTGCTGTGGGCGGTGGCCTGGCACTGCTGAAAACTGGCGACTGGCTCGACATCGACCTGAATGAGAACCGCGTCAACCTGGTCATCGAAGAGACCGAGCTGGATCGACGTCGGCAGAACCTGGTAAAACTGATTACCACCGATCAAACCCCCTGGCAGGAGATTTATCGCAGCAGCGTTACTCAGTTGGAGGCCGGTGCTGTACTGGCCACAAAGAAGGAGTACTCGCGCATTAACAAGGTGCACGGTATACCGAGAAACTCTCATTGAAAAAACACTACGACAGAGACTGGAACAATGACCGGATTAAGCTGCGTGTGGGACGGCAAAGCGGAATTGGGCGAGGGCGTATTCTGGCACGAGGCGGATCAGGCCGTTTACTGGGTTGATATTATGCAGTCGAATCTGCACCGGTTGGTAGCTGATGGCCATACGGATTGCTGGCACTTTCCCGGACAGATCAGCGCAGTAGTGCCCTGTGAGGGCGGCGGCTTGCTGGCCACTTTTGAAAATGGTCTGTCCCACATTGACCTGGATACAGCATTAGTCACTACTCTGATAACGCTGGAAACCGAGCTGCCGGACAACCGCTTCAACGACGGCTGCAGCGACACCCGCGGTCAATTCTGGTTTGGTAGTATGGATGGCAATCAGCAAGAGGCCAGTGGCAGTTTCTACCGCATGGATCGTTGTGGCGATATTGAACAGTTACAGACTTTCGGCCAGGTCTGTATCACCAACGGTCCCGCCTTTAGTGCAGATGGCCAGTGGATTTACTTCACCCATTCCATGGAAAAAAAGGTTTACCGCGCCCCTCTGACGAAAGATGGCCGTGCGGGCACGCCCCAACTGCACCTGCAGTTCGGCGAGCGAGACGGCTTCCCGGACGGCATGTGCACCGATACCGACGGCGGCCTATGGATTTGTCACTTCGCCGGCAGCCGCATCACGCGCTTCCTGGACAACGGTGAAGTCGACTACATTATCGACATGCCGGTACCCAATATCACCAAATGTGCCTTCGGCGGCCCCGACCTGCGAACCCTTTACATCATTACGGCGGCAACCTCATTGAATGCCGCACAACGTGAGAAATATCCCCAGTCCGGCGGCTTGTTCGTTATTGATCTGCCCTTCAGGGGAGTGGCCATGGCGACGGTGGCTCGACCACGCGCTGCTGCTCACCCAGCCCAGTGATGGCAACGGTCATAACATCGCCTACTTCTAGGTATCAGGAAGGCGGGGCCGTGGGTGAGGTGCTTGAATCGCATAATGATGCCTTTCCGCAGGGTGCTTTTGTGAGCCATATGGCGGAGAGCATAAAATGAAGAGACGGCCCAGTAGAGGTTTATTTCTCACGTGGCGGATGAATTGTTGCTTGGTGGCGGCATTATCTGTCGCTACCAATACCCTTGCGAATACGACGGAGAACACAACTGACGCCCCCAATATCATCGTCATTCTGGCCGACGACCTGGGCTACGGGGATATCAGTAGCTTTGGCGCCGAGTTAATCGATACCCCTCGCATTGACCAGTTGGCTGAAGACGGCATTCGATTTACCCAGTTCTATGCCGCATCATCGATCTGTACCCAATCCAGGGCCGGCTTACTGACAGGGCGTTACTCGGCACGAATGGGAATAAGTGGCGTGTTCTCGCACGAGTCCCATGACGGTATGAGTCCCTCGGAAATCACTATCGCCGAGCAGCTGAAACAGGCGGGTTATCACACGGGCATGGTTGGAAAATGGCACCTGGGGCATCTGGATCGCTATATGCCCTGGAACCAGGGCTTTGATGAATTTTATGGCGTGCCTTACAGCAACGACATGGCCAATTTTTTCTTCTACGAAAACCAGGAGATTATTCACGAACCCATTGATCAACGCTATTTGACGCGCCGTTATACGCAAAAGGCCGTGGACTATATTGAACGTCATGCCGACGCGCCCTTTTTCCTTTATCTTGCCCACAATATGCCCCATGTCCCGCTCTATGTGTCACCGGCATTCGAAGGCAAGTCCAAGAGGGGATTGTATGGCGATGTGGTGCAGGAACTCGATTGGAGTACCGGACAACTGGTGGACAAATTGCGTGAACTGGGCTTGCTCGACAATACCCTGATCGTTTTCACCTCGGATAATGGCCCCTGGCTGGCTATGGGGGATCACGGCGGCTCTGCGGGATTGCTGCGGGACGGCAAGACCACGGCATTTGAGGGAGGGCAGCGGGTGCCGACGGTGGTGCATTGGCCTGCACAGATTAGAAGCGGACGTGTCGACAACTCCATTGCCAGCATGCTGGATTTGCTGCCAACCTTTTCAGCCCTGGCGGGTGTACCGGTCCCCGATGACAGGGTCATTGATGGTGAGGATATCTCAAAAGTCTTAACCGGTGCGGGTGAACGTGAACGTCAACAGTTTTTTTATATGGCGCCATTATCGGATACGGTGGCCGCCTTTCGCGATGGCGACTGGAAGCTCAAGTTGCCCAGGCCCGGTTACCCAAAATTTCTGGACATGATTTTCAGAATGAATAGATACGCCCATGATTTGCTGTTGTTTAACCTGAAGGACGACCCATACGAAAAACACAATATCGCCGATGAGCATCCGCAGCGGGTGGTGCGCATGCAGCAGGCCATTGCCGATTTGGAAGCAAGCGTTGCGGCAGAGGCGCCGCGTGCGCTCTATATGAAAGCCACCAGCGCAGATCGTAAGGGTTACGGCCCGTTGATGGTCAAAGGGGGGATTGCGGCACTGCTCACTTTAGTAATAGCTATTTCGGTTTTGTATGGCATCTACAGGGTGATTAAGTCTAGATTCAGGCAGGGGTGAATTTAAACGCCATCCTGGTTCGATGAGAATATGAGTCTGTCTATTTTGTGCGGGTATGGATATCAATGAAATGAAAGGTGGAGAAGAGGGGGTGGCTGCCTATCAGGCAAGCGAGGATGGGCAGCTGGGAATGCAGGAGGCCATCGCCGGGTTTTCTGGTCCGATCATTGACGCAGTCAATGGCGCCGCTGGCACAGTGGCCATCGGAAGGGTAGGTCTGCATAGATGCTGGAGAAAATGCTCCTGGCTGTACTCGTCCCTGTTCTCGCTTTCGGCGTCTATCTCCAGCAAGCGGGCCATCATCTGACCCTGAGCAGGACTGCCCCCCAGTGGAGCCCACCTCCGCAAGCTGCCCCCGCTGTACAGGCACTGCGCCGTGAGCCGTGTGATCACTATCAGGCGAATGTCTTTGATTCATGAGTCGCATTGCTGCGCTCTGATCAGGCGCTCGGGTGGAATGGACTCCCGGCCAGTGTCACAATAGATACTGGAAAAGAGCCAGTTCATGTTCTTCATCGCTTCATCAAGCAAGGCCTTGATGGCGCGTAACGGATGATCCGTTGGTACAAATGATTCCAGTTGAACTGTCGTGAAAAGGGACTCTTGAAAAATATCTGCACCGCGCACTGAATCAAAAATCTCGATGGGTTATCATTTTCTGTATTGTATCTAACCCAGTGACACTAGGCGAGAAAATCAACAGCCTGCTAGGGCACGTTCACCGCCATCGACCTGGATAACGAACAAATCGCCTGGCGCAGCGGCAGCCATTAACTGCCGACGTTTTATTCCCGCTCTCCTAGTCCTGATCGACGACGCGCTGGCGCTGTTCACCCAGCCCACTGATCGTCACAGTCATGACATCGCCCACGTCCAGGTACACCGGGGGTTTCTGACCGAGGCCCACACCTGGGGGCGTGCCAGTAGAAATCACATCACCGCTCTGCAAACTCATGAACTGGCTCAGGTAGCTGACGATAAATGCCGGGCTGAAGATCATGGTTTTGGTACTGCCGTCCTGATATCGCTTGCCGTTCACTGCCAGGCTCATAGCCAGGTCTAACACGTTCGGAATCTCATCCCGTGTGACCAACCAGGGGCCAGTTGGGCCAAAGGTATCGCAGCCCTTGCCCTTGTCCCACTGCCCGCCCCGCTCCAACTGGAAGCTCCGTTCAGACACATCATTGACCACACAGTATCCCGCGATATGCTCTTCGGCTTCGGCTTCGTCGATGTACACGCCGGGCTTGCCAATGACGATGCCAAGCTCCACCTCCCAGTCCAGTTTGCTACTGCCACGGGGCTTGATTACATCGTCGTTGGGGCCACAGACCGCACTGGTCCACTTATTGAAGATCACCGGTTCGTCGGGAATAGGCATCCCCGACTCCTCCGCGTGATCAGCGTAGTTAAGGCCAATGCAGACAAATTTGCCGATTTCACCCACACAGGCACCAATACGCTGTCCCGCCTCCAGCACCGGGAGAGTCTTTAAATCCAGCTTTGAAATATTTTGCAAGCTATCGGGTAATAGCGTCTTTCCGGCAATATCACCCACGACAGAAGACAAATCCCGGTACTGCCCCAGCTCATCCAGAATGGCGGGTTTTTCCTGGCCCGCGGGGCCAACTCGTAACAATTTCATCCGTTCACTCCAATAGAATCGAAAAATAGTCTTTGCCAGGTCCTGGAAAAATTACTGAGGCGGCACGGCCCGTTACTAGACGCTCCAGCCGCCATCAATGATCACCTCCGTGCCGGTCATGAAAGCGGTTTCGTCGCTGGCCAGGGTTAAAGCGATGGCGGCGATCTCATCGACCGATCCGAGGCGTTTCATGGGCTGGCGATT
>Ga0114950_10004633_pt1 | contig 10689 bp, 7 predicted proteins | sample N075metaG_FD_83503 | JGI IMG/M metagenome (GOLD analysis project Ga0114950, IMG submission 83503) | Deep subsurface microbial communities from Kermadec Trench to uncover new lineages of life (NeLLi) - N075 metaG | ecosystem: Environmental > Aquatic > Marine > Ocean trench > Sediment | place... | reverse complement strand
GACGTTGGCAGCGACACCGCAAACGACGCCAGGCATAGAAACAGCGCGACTCGCTTCATTGTGGTTCCTCCTAGTTCTCCGCCGTATAGCGACCTTCAAGAGCCGCGTTCAGGCGGGCGACGGCATCAGACATGGGCGCACTCCGGGATCAGACTGCGTTCAACATCCGAGAGTGAGCCGGTAGGCGCAAGCAGAAGCCCGCTCGACGCCCAGAATTGCCTTCTAAGCGTCTTCGGGTTGTGTTCGGTATCCTAGGGTGCGGGCAGCACAAGCGGATGCGACACGCCCAGGTTGTCGTTGCGGCGCTGACGTTTGGTGAGGCCCCTCATTCCGAGGTCCCCCCCGAATACGGACCCTGGACCACTTCGATCTCATCCAAGAGGCCAAGTTTCTTGACCGCCCTTTTCTCTTTGGGCTCCAAAAGGCCGCGATCCCACAGATATTTTGCCTGGCTCTCGTACGTCGGGGGGTCGTCTGGATCGAACGCTTTGACCGGCTCGTCCGGGTGGTCGCGATTCACAAGACCGCCGTTCTCGCCGTGCTCGGCGTAGTAGGCCAGCGTGCTCGCATTGATGAACGAGTCGGGGATTCCAAAGTCGAAATGAGGGACGTAGCCCAGGCACTCAAAGATCGGCGTGCCCGTGCCACTCATCCGTCGCCGAGGCTCGGCAAGCGTACGGTCGTAGTCATCGGGAGAATCATCCCAACGAGGAGCATCAACAAGCCACCACGCGCGGGGGCGACGGCCGGGCTTCTCCCGTATCCACGTCTGCATGATCTCCTCGCGTACCGCCCCCCACAGGCGCCCAAGAGCCGCCATACTCGCGCCGTGAGTGGGATAGTGCAGGTCGAACATCGCAAAACTGTTCCCCTCAAAACTTTCATAATTGGGATCGTCGGAGAGGTACGCGAACTCCCTCTCTGAAACCTCGATCGTCCGACGCTTGCGGGCGGCGGTAGCGCGTTGGCGAGCCATCAGTAGAGCCTCGGAGTACGCGACGGCTCCGGCATCACGTCCAGTTGAAGCTCCCGAACGAGTTGGCGGAACAGCGTCACACTGGCTCGCCATATCGCTGTCTCCGGGCGTTCTTTCGGCTGCTCGAATCGGTCCAGGAACGTCGGTCCCTGCTCCCGAACGACTTCCAGCGCGGTCTCGGCAACGTCCCAGCTCACAGGCCCGTTGGAGGATGCGTAAATGGTGCGGATCTAGCTCGTACGCCCTCACGATCTCGTCCCACCAGTCCACCATCCCCGGTGACAAGCCCCTTGGAGCAGGCGGGAACGCCGACTCCCGCTGTATCGCAACCACGTCACCGCTCATTCGGGCCTCCTTTTCGGACGGAATTCCTGTTCATTCGGTCCCCCTTCCGTAAATGCAAAGCTGTCCCAGCGGTCACGCGGCGTTGAGCCGTAGAGATAGATAGGCCCCTTCCCCTTTGGCCGTTCACGCCGCGTTCTGTAGCCGATGCCTCGTGTCCCAGTCGAGGGCGCTCAAGACGATGCTTGTGGCTCGGGTCCCGCTCACCACGTGTTCGTGTTGAAGCTCGATGGCCAACCACTTCACGGCCTGCCAGTGCTGGCGCAGCAGCGTCTTGGCTTCACGTAGACCCGTCTCGCTTCCGCCATCCTCAAGCTCATCAGCACGGGCTCTGTCCTTCTCGCTGCCCTTGCCAAGGACCTGCGGTGGGAAGCCGTGTAGCTCTTCACCCGCTTGGCCGGACATCCAGATCAGCGGCGTCATGGCGCCCGACCGCATGGTGCAGTGACCGACGATGCGCGCCAACGATCCGTCCCGCTTTTCGCAGCGAAGCCCAAGCTCAGCCGGGCTTTCCCCGGCCAATACGCCCGCTACGAAATGCGCGCCTTCGTGATAGGATACCGCCAACAGATTCAGGTAATCATTGCCCGTAAGGGCCTCGATCTCGGTGCCAGAGAGGGTCCCGCAGAGTTCACGTTCCAACTCGGCTGGCGACCGCCCGCCCGTTCCTGTACGTCCTCCGGCTAGTCTAGAACATCACCGTCATAGTTTGGGCATAGTCGAGCCCCCAGGGCCGCATAACTAAAGGGCTCTGGGGGCTTAATCACTGGATTTTGAGTCCGGTGCGTCTACCAATTCCACCATCCCGGCGCGTACCGCAGCGGCAAGATACCAAAGGGTCCAGGCGCCGTACATCGTTCAGTGGCCCCTCGGGGCCCAGCGGGCATCAGGCAACCGGAACGCCATCTACCGATGGACTTTCCCCCGTTAGTTGCGCCTGGTCGTCACTTCGATGACCCCGCCAGGAAAGCCGGTGCCGTACTTGGTAGTGGCGTCCGCGGCGGAGAGGTACCGCATGGTTTCGATGTTACCAGTATTCAATTGGCGGAGAGAGTTGAGTTCGCCACGGGAAACTCCATCGACCACGACTCGCGCAAAAGCAGGTCCAGAGGCAAGGCTGACACCTCGCCGGGATCGTAACCAGCGCCGGTTAAGGGTCGCGACCGCGTCATAGGCGTTCCGGTTCGTGAGTTGTAGAAGCTGGGCTCGGACGATCAGGGTTGAGCTCCCCCGAGCGGTCCGTGTCGCCGTTTCGCCATCCTCGGCGAAGGGCGTGTCTGGAGACGAAGCACAGGCGGAGAGGACGGGGGCTAAGACGAGGACTAGGACGAGGGATAAAAAGCGACATAATGACATGGACGGCCCCCACTCTCGGATGTGACTTCAACAACGTACCTATGTCCCCCCCCGGTGCGTCTACCGATTCCACCATCCCGGCGCGTACCGGACTTTCTCCCGTCAGCGGCCCCTCGTCGTCACTTCGATGACCCCGCCAGCGAAGCCTGTACCGTACAAACGTTCGATCGCATCCCAGGCGCTCCGGCCCACGAGTTGTTCAAGCTGGGCTCGCACGATCAGGGTTGAGCTCCCCCGAGCGGTCCGTGTCGCCGTTTGACCGCCCTCGTCGAAGGGAGAGTCTGGAGACGAGGCACAGGCGGAGACGACGGGGGCTAGGACGAGGACTAGGACGAGGGACCAAAAGCGACGCAAAGACATATACGGCCCCCGCTCTTGAATGTGGCTTCCAACACGTACCTCATAACCGATCTCGGATTCGGTCTTGTCAAGTAGGGCTGGTGTCCGACTCCGTCGAAAACGGGTAGAATCCCGACGGTATTTTCCGACTCTGCTGGAGGCGTGACCGCCAGCAGGGGCGATTGGATTCTATTCGGGAGGAATTGTGCTGAGGCAAGATTGGCCGCCAGCCCGTGTGAGCAAGTTCCGGCAAGCGGGCTTCGTTTACCTTCACGTAGCCATCCTCTACGAGGCAGCAGTGTACGCGATGCTCGGGGCGGGCGCCCTGCCCGTTCGCCTCGGCTCACCGTGGGCGTGGCTCGTTGGCGGTGCCGCGTTGGCGGCGTTCGTATTCGTGGGTCTTTACCATTGGCGTAACGTCTGGTTCGCCCGGATCATCTGGGGGCTGAATGGCCTGCGAACGCCTTCCCTGATCGGGGGCGCCTTCTTTGCTTCGCCCGAGAATCTGACCCCTCCGGCATTTTATCTGACCGCTCTGGTCGTCGTCGTCATCAACCTCTGGATGCTCGCACGTGCCGGATGGGATCTGTGATCAAGGTGGAAGACTAGATGCGGCTCTCCACACTCGATTGGTGGGTTCTGGCGTTATACGGAGTCACAATCCTCAGCGTGGGGTTGGCCTTCGCCCGTCGCGCTGGAGGAGGGAGGGAGGACTATTTCCTCGCGGGTCGCACCATGCCCTGGTGGTTGATCGGGACCTCCATGGTGGCCACGACCTTCTCGGCCGACACGCCCAACTTGGTCACCGACCTCGTCCGCACGGGGGGTGTCAGCCAGAACTGGGTTTGGTGGGCGTTCGTCATCACCGGAATGTGCACCGTTTTCTTCTATGCCAAGCTCTGGCGGCGCTCGGGAGTGCTGACGGATATCGGATTCTACGAAATGCGCTACGCCGGGCGCTCGGCTGCCTTCCTGAGGGCCTTCCGTGCCATCTACCTGGGCGTGTTCTTCAACGTCATGATCATGGCCACCGTGACTTTGGCGGCCATCAAGATCGGCGGGGTTCTACTTGGCGTCGACAAGTACACGGTGGTTCTCGTGGCCGGCACTGCCACGGTCATTTACTCCGCCACTTCGGGCCTGTGGGGTGTCCTCGTCACGGACCTGCTCCTCTTCACCATCTCGATGATCGGTTCCGTGGGGGCTGCGGTCTACACCCTTCGGCTCCCGGAGGTGGGAGGGTTATCGGGACTGATGGGCCACCCCAACGTCGTCGACAAGCTCTCTTTTCTCCCTGACTTCTCGGACCCTACGACGGCTGCCGCAGTTTTCATCGTACCGATCGCTGTACAGTGGTGGAGCACCTGGTACCCGGGAGCCGAGCCCGGAGGCGGTGGATACACGGCACAGCGCATGCTCGCAGCGAAGGACGAAAAAAACGCGATGCAGGCTACGCTCTGGTTCAATGTGGCGCACTACGCGATTCGGCCATGGCCGTGGATTCTGGTCGCACTGGCCTCGCTGATCGTGTACCCGACCCTGAGTGACCTCACCGCCGCGTTTCCGAACGTCGATCCCTCCGTCATCGGGAACGACCTGGCCTACCCGGCGATGCTCGTGTTCCTCCCACACGGCCTTCTCGGTCTGGTCGTGGCCTCCCTCGCAGCCGCGTATATGTCGACGATCAGCACGCACCTGAACTGGGGGGCATCCTACGTCGTGAATGACGTATACCGCCGCTTCGTGGCCCCGGATCGTGAGGAGAAAGATTACGTGATGGTCGCCCGCGTCTCGACGGTCGCGCTCATCGTACTTGCCTCCTTCGTCGGCCTTCAGCTGGAGACGGCGATGCAGGCGTTTCAGATCCTCCTTCAGATCGGCGCCGGAACAGGGCTGGTGTTTCTGCTTCGTTGGTTCTGGTGGCGTATCAACACATGGAGCGAGATCTCCGCGATGGTGATCTCGTTCGTGGTCGCCGTATACTTCGGGTTTTTCCACACGCGGCTCGGTTTCACGAGGTGGGACCCTTCGGCGGAACTCGTGGTGGGTGTCGCCGTGACGACGGTGGGTTGGCTCGTGGTCACGTTCCTGACACCCCCGGTGGATACCGAGACGCTCCGCGATTTCCACGCCAAGATCCGGCCGCTCGGAAAGGGATGGGACGCCGTCGTGGCCCGTACCGACGGAGCCGGACTGGACGGGACGGGTGAAAGCGACTCGGACTCGGGCGGCGAGTTTGCCGCGGGCCTTCTTGCTTGGTTCCTGGGTTGTGTGATGGTGTACGCGGCACTCTTCGGCACGGGTTTCCTGTTGTACGGAAACGTGGCCTGGGGACTGATCGGTCTGGTTTTGGCGGCGGTGGCGGGGTGGGGAGTGCTGAAGCTGCTGCCCCGGGTCGGCTTCCTGACCTAGAACCTCCCTTTGGTCGGGCCTGCCCCGCATGGAGCGGCCTGTTGTGAAGCATCACGGGCGAGGGGCGGCTCGACGTGAGGGATCCCAGCGTGGGGCGACTCAAGTAGGTGCCGGGGTGTTTCCGATGCAGCGTCTTCGATATTGTGTTCTTGTCACACGCGAGGACCATCCACGCAACAGCCTACGCGGCACAGCGCGCAGATCAACGGGCGCACGTATGACTACGAGGTCCCATGGGTAACGATCCCTTTGGCACACTCACCAATATCGACTTGATCGAGGGCTCCACGTCGTTCTACAGCCTGGCGACGCTCGAGGCGTCCGGCGTGGTCGACTTGGACCGCCTGCCGTTTTCGATACGTATCCTCCTCGAGAACGCCCTCCGGCATTCCGGTGGACGGTACGTGGGGGAGGATCACGTGAAGGCCGTAGCCGCGTGGAGCCCCACCAACGCGGGCGCGGATGTACCGTTCATGCCTTCCCGCGTCGTTCTCCAGGACTTCACGGGTGTTCCGGCGGTCGTCGACCTGGCCGCCATGCGGGATGGACTCAAAGCGCTGGGCGGTGATCCCGGCCGGATCAACCCAGTGGTACCGGCCGACCTCGTCATTGATCACTCGGTGCAGGTCGACTTCTTCGGCACTCCCGAGGCGTACCGGCAGAACGTGGAGCTCGAATTCGAGCGAAACAGGGAGCGTTATGCCCTTCTGCGCTGGGCCCAGCATGCCTTCGAGGACTTCCGGGTAGTTCCGCCAGGCATCGGCATCGTACACCAGGTCAACCTCGAGTACTTGGCCTCCGTGGTGCACCGCAGGACGGAAAACGGCATCTCCGTCGCTTATCCCGACACGTTGGTGGGCACGGACTCCCACACCACCATGATCAACGGACTCGGGGTCGTGGGGTGGGGGGTGGGAGGAATCGAGGCAGAAGCCGTTCTAACCGGTCAGCCCTACTACATGCTCCTCCCCGAGGTCGTGGGTGTGAAGTTCACCGGAGAGCTGCCCGAGGGCGCCACGGCCACGGACTTGGTCCTTCATGTAGTACAGATGCTGCGCGCCCACGGAGTGGTCGGCCGTTTCGTCGAATACTTCGGGCCTGGGCTATCGAATCTGACGCTGCCGGACCGAGCCACGCTGGCGAACATGGCTCCTGAATATGGCGCGACCATCGGTTTCTTCCCCGTGGACGACGAGACCCTGGCCTACTTGAGCGGTTCGGGCCGAACTGCGGAGCTCGTCGAGCGGGTCGAGCGGATCAGCAAGGAACAGCGCCTTTTCCGTACGGACGAGACGCCGGATCCCGAGTACACATCAGTCCTCCACATGGATCTCGGCAGCGTCGAACCCAGTGTGGCGGGCCCCAAACGGCCTCAGGATCGGATCGCGCTGGGCGATCTTCCGCAGGCATTCGCGAGAGACCTGCCGGCTTTGTTACCCCCCGGGTTCTCGATAACCGGAGATGGCGCGCGTACCGTTCAGGTGGACCTCGACGGGGTAACGTTTGAGCTCGGAGACGGAAGTGTCGTAATCGCAGCCATCACGAGCTGCACGAACACATCGAACCCCTCGGTTATGGTGGGCGCGGGCTTAATGGCCAAGAAGGCAGTGGAACTCGGGCTCCAGGTCAAGCCGTGGGTCAAGTCGAGCATGGCGCCGGGCTCGAAGGTCGTCACGGACTACCTCGAGGCGTCCGGCCTCATGGAGTATCTCGATCAACTCCGATTCGGCGTGGTCGGGTACGGGTGTACGACCTGTATCGGGAATTCGGGGCCCCTCGCCGAGCCGATCAGTGAGGCCATTCGAGACCAGGGCCTGGTGGTCGCCGCGGTGCTCTCCGGGAATCGGAATTTCGAGGCCCGTATTCACCCTGAGGTCCGCGCCAACTATCTGGCGTCCCCAATGCTCGTAGTGGCGTACGCCCTGGCGGGTCGAGTCGACATCGATTGGCAGACCGAGCCGCTGGGCCAAAGCGCCGATGGGCCGGTCTACCTTCGGGACCTCTGGCCCAGCTCGGAGGTCATCCGGGAAACCGTCCAGCAAGCGCTCGTACCCGAAATGTTTGTGCGGCGCTACGCCGAGGTCTTTGAGGGCAACGACCTGTGGCAGGCCCTTCCGCTCCCCTCGGACGACGGCAACCTGTACGACTGGGAGGATGACTCCACATACATCCGTAATCCTCCGTTCTTCCAGGGGATGTCTCAGGACGTCGGAGAGCTCGAGGACATCCGGGGCGCCCGTGTCCTCGGCATCTTCGGGCAAACCACGACCACAGACCACATCTCGCCGGCAGGCGCCATTCCCAAGGATGAACCCGCGGGAATGTACCTTCGGGAGCGAGGCGTAAAACCGTGGCAGTTCAACACTTTCGGTTCCAGGCGCGGCAATCACGAGGTGATGATCCGGGGCACATTCGGCAACGTGCGCATCCGGAACCTGATGCTCGAAAACCGGGAGGGAGGCTACACGGTCCACGTCCCGAGCGGAGACGAGCTGACCATCTACGATGCGGCCATGCGGTATCAGTCGGAGGGAACACCCCTGCTCATTCTCGCCGGCCAGGAGTATGGGACCGGCAGCTCCCGGGATTGGGCCGCAAAAGGGACCCTGCTGCTCGGCGTCAAGGCCGTGATCGCGGAGAGCTACGAGCGGATCCACCGCAGCAATCTGGTGGGCATGGGCGTGCTGCCCCTTCAGTTCGAAGAAGGTGACACGCCGCAGTCGCTCGGTCTGACCGGCCGCGAGACCTTCGACATCTTAGGGATTTCGGAGGGACTGGAGCCTCACGCCCGTCTGACCGTCGTGGTCCGTACGGACGACGGACAGGAGACGAGCTTCTCGACCGTCGCCCGTCTCGATTCAGAAGTGGACGTCGAGTATTACCGAAACGGCGGAATCCTGCACACGGTACTCCGAAGGATCGCCTCGGGCGAGATGTAGGACGGCGTGGGGTTAGAACAGAGGCTTCCAGCCCGAATCTCGTAGTGTTACGGGAGGACTCAACACCTCGGCCAGGATTATGGCCTCCCGGAGGGAGCTCTTGGTGCCGAGCCTGACCCCCGAGAGCAGATCCCGCCGTTTCTGGGCGCCGCGAAGCTCCTTCTGCGGCTTGCTCGGCTGCTCCGCGGGATGCCGCACAAACTCGTGTGGCAGCTCTTCAGGGAGGGGTCGGGACGGCGAGGCAACCTGGGCATGCTTCTCGTGAGCGTGCTCCGCGTGGCTAGCGGCCTGGTCGGGGTGTAAGTACCCGCTCTGGAGATCGGCTGGACGGGCCTTGGTCAGTGAAGAAGCATCCGGCCGATCGTATGACTCGGCCGACCGTCCGGCAGGCCGTCCGCCTTCCCGCGCGAGAGTGCGCATCTGCCGAACGTCTTCCTGCGGAGCACTCCACGCTTCCAGCTCGGAGTCCGGATCGCGGGTAAAATCCAGATCGCTGGTCGAGTCCGCATCGCTGGTCGAGTCCGCATCGCGGGTCACCGGACCGCTGCGGACGTCCACCCCCTGCCCCGGCCCCTCCCCACGAGCCAATGAGGCGATCTCCTGCCAGAGATCCTCAGGCACCACCCCTTCAGAAGACTCAGCCGTTTGATCCAGATCGTCGGCTGCCTCCGAAAGCCTGTTCGACTCGGGGAGATTCCCCAGGCTTTGTGCTTGTTTGCGCCGCCTGCGGGCGGCTCCGTCCATCATCGTAACGATGATAAAGACGGCGACGATCAGAAACTGGATCAGTCCGTCATTCATGAGCGTTTAGGCCAGTGGCTCCGGATCCGGCTCTTCGGGGCTGGCGATGGCCTGCCGCATGGACGTGTCGGATTGGATGTTGTCGTATCGGACGTAGTCCATGACGCCCATATGACCAGCCCGGAGCGCTTCGGCCAGTGCGAGCGGGACTTGCGCCTCGGCCTTTACCAACTCGGCCCTCATCTCCTCGACCTTCGCCTTCATCTCCTGCTCCTTGGCGACGGCCATCGCGCGCCTCTCCTCGGCTCGGGCCTGGGCCACGCGTTTGTCGGCGTCGGCCTGATGTGTCTGGAGGTCGGCACCGATGTTCTTGCCGACGTCCACGTCGGCGATGTCGATGGAAAGGATCTCGAAGGCCGTACCGGAGTCGAGCCCCTTGGCGAGGACCGTTTTCGAGATCTTATCCGGGTTCTCGAGGACTTCCTTGTGGGTGGCCGCCGAACCGATGCAGGAGACGATGCCCTCCCCGACCCGAGCCAGAATCGTGTCCTCGCCAGCACCACCCACCAGGCGGTTGATGTTCGCCCGTACGGTCACGCGGGCCTGTGCGATGAGCTGGATGCCGTCCTTTGCCATGGCGGACACCTTGGGCGTGTTGATCACTTTGGGATTCACCGACACTTGCACGGCTTCGAAGACATCACGGCCCGCAAGGTCGATGGCCGCGGCCTGCTGGAAGCCCATCTCGATGTTCGCCTTGTCGGCGCTGATGAGCGCACGAACCACCCGATCCACCCGCCCTCCCGCGAGGTAATGCGCCTCGAGCTCGTCCACGCTCACCGGGATGCCCGCCTTGGTCGCCCAGATGAGAGGCCGAACCACCGACGCCGGAGGCACTTTGCGCAGACGCATACCGACCAGGTACCCCATCCCGACACGCGCGCCGGCAGATAAAGCTTCGACATACAAACGTACCGGAACCGCCCACGCGACCACCGAGATCACCGCGACAACCGAGAAAACTACGAACAGATTGAAAATATCGCCTGGAAGCATCAAGGAATCCTTTCGCTGGACCGGCTGACCCTAGGGATGGATTCTCCGCAGATCAGTCCGGCATAGGTGTTAGACGTCGGTTACTTCGGACGGTTCTTGTTCAGATGAGCCTTTGGCCACGCCCTCCTCACCGGAGTCGGCCGACCCGGGGTTTTCTTCGCTCGAGCCCGCCGATGCGGCGGCGGCGGGACCCGCAGCATCGGGGTCCTCGCCCGTGTCGCGGATGGGCCGAACCACCTGGCGGTATCCTTCTGCGCTCACTACGCGGACGGGCGTTCCCTCCTCGATCCACTCCGACTCGGACACGATATCGACACGTTCGTCACGGAAGATACCCACACCCGAGGGCCGAAGATCTGTGGCGGTGACACCCTCGGTGCCGATGAGGTCGGTCCTCCTTTCGGCGGATTCGTACCCGATGGCGCGATCGGTCCGCGTGCCGAGGAAGATACCCGACTGGAACAGCCGAGTAGACTTGGGCAGATGCCGCAGAAGGGCCCATCCCGTGACCAGCAAGATCAACAGTGT
>Ga0114950_10004632_pt1 | contig 10690 bp, 5 predicted proteins | sample N075metaG_FD_83503 | JGI IMG/M metagenome (GOLD analysis project Ga0114950, IMG submission 83503) | Deep subsurface microbial communities from Kermadec Trench to uncover new lineages of life (NeLLi) - N075 metaG | ecosystem: Environmental > Aquatic > Marine > Ocean trench > Sediment | place... | reverse complement strand
ACCGGCGATTACCTGACAGCCTGCCGACCAGTTACTCGTGCCCGCGCCGCTCCAGTGAAGGTTGATGCTGAAGTTGGCCTGGGCTCCGTTCGTAAAACTGGCTGGCGTCAGCTGGCCGTTCTTCGCGCGAACGACGAGTACGCCGCTATCGGATTTTGGTTTGAATGCCCGGTACACCTTCTCGGTCCCGGAACCAATGCTACTGAGTTTATGCCAGCCGAAACGGTACTCGTGCTGACCGCTTATCAGGAACGCGGCGTCGTCGCGACCGGCCATGCTCGGGCTCGGATCCGTGGAGCCTCGAAGCACTATGCGAATACCGTTGACGAGCAGGATGAAAATATCGTCATTTCGGCGCACGAACTTGCCGTTGTTCAATACAAGACTGGTGTCGTTTCGCCGAATGCCGATCAGGTGTGTGTCGTTCGGGTTGAAGGTCCAGTCTGCGACCTGACGCGTACAGGTAGTGCCATTGTAGTTGTTCAACACAGTAGTGGCAGGGTCCGGCCGTTCGGCCAGGTAATGATCGCGCAAAGTTTCCAAGCCGACGAATATCTCGGACTGCAGGTTGTCCGCCGGGGCCCAATCGGCGATTTTGCCATCGTCGATCCATTGCTCGATGCGCGTATGTGTCTTTCTTCCTGCGATGCCGTCGGCGATACCGACATCAGCGTCACCGTCTATTGTTCGGACGTATTCCTGGAACAGCCTCACGGCAGACTGCGTTCGATAGCCGAAGATGCCGTCAATCGGGCCCTTCGGATTCAACCCGAGGGTGCGCAGTTGCTGTTGCAGCGTTGCGACGTGCGTACCGGTTTTCGCCGTCAGCGATCGCCAGACATTATTGGGCTCGTCACGAAGTTGCGTTGGCCTGCTCGTCCAGTCGTGAAATGGGCGCACGGCCTGACTCCGGTCCGTGGGCATGGCCGCGGCGTCCACGCTTCCGAGTCGAAGTGTCGGAGACGGTGCCATGATTATTTGCCGGCCGCGTTATTCATCAACTCGCAGCGCAGTTGATCTGGTCGTTCGGGTCGTGGTCTTGCCGGATCGTTTCCAGCTCGGCCTGATTCTCTGCGAACTCAGGGGCGGTGTTGCCGACTGACAGCATTTGCACGGCCAGTGCATCGCGCATCCGGCAGAAGATGAAATTCTTATTCTTTTCGTTGAGCTCATCGAGTCCGTCGGGCAGGGCGATGTCGACGAAATCGGCCTTGGCAGCCTTGAATCCGTCGAAGCGGTTCTGGAATCCATCGAAGATCGCGTCGCCTTCGACGCCAATCTGCGCAATGACTTCAGGCGAGCGATCCGCAACAGGCTTGGCCCGTTCGGCTTTGATGTCTTCCGTAGCCTGGTCGAGTCGTGCCGTGAGTTTGTCCGTTGCCGCCAGGTCCGGAATGACGCGCAACATAAAACAGTCGCGCGTTGGTGCAGTTGCCAGTCCGAGTTCTTTGCATTTGTCGAAGCCGCTGGTACCCAACGCAACAACATTGGTGCTTTCACCCTGCCAGGCGGCGGTCGCGGCAATGCGGTAGAACGCGATAACGTCGGGTGTGGTCTTCGCCTTGCCGGCATTGCTCTCAGCCTTCGATGCCAGTGTTCGCAATTCGCCGGCGGCGGCAACTTCGGCCGCTGCATCGTCAGCATTGCGTGCGTCGATGAGCTCGGTTTCCAGGTTCGTCAGTTGTTTAGTCAGACTGCCCAGCGTTGCGCCGTTACATCCGGCGACGAAAACAACGACGAAGACAATCTTGATAATGAGTTTCATGCGTCTTCTCCCTCGAGAATTGTGATTGCCAGTTCGATAGTAAGCTCATCCACCTCTGTGCCGCTCAAAACCACCGTCAACAGGTCGCGGAACAGGGCCAGCCATTCCTTGCTGCCAAATTGTTCCTTGTTGTCCGCGACGAAGGCCGTCAATTGGGTGAGGATTGCTTCGATCTTTGGCAGATGATCCCTGGCGGCTGCGGAGTTGCCCGACGTTGCGGTAACCACAATTATGATGGCCTCGCGCAGTGTCTCGCCAAACAGTGTGGCGCCGCCAGCACGCCCCACGCTGCGCATACTGTCGGACGCCGCCTTGATCACCAGCTTGATCAGCTCCTCGGCGAGTTTTTCGTTTGGGTGGGTACCGTCCAGATCGAACAGCCGGCCCGGGTTGGCGGCGGCTTCCGCGACGATTACGGCGGCAACTTCCCGCCAGTCGTCACCGGTCAACAACAGGTCTTCATCGGCTGCCACGAGTGACGCGATTAGCCCGACGAGGCGAGTTATCTCGGCATTGCCACTGGCAATCATGGACGGTGTTGAGGCGATCTGGTCGAGGACGATGCGGCCCAGTTCCACGAGCTGCTCTTTCGAGAATACGGTTTGCAGCGGATGGTGATTGCCATCGATGACGCCTTCTTTGAACCCGGTCAACATGCTCTCCAGCAGGTCTGCGGCAAGGCCTTCCCAGGGCTGGTCTGCGTTGACATACAGGTGCACATTCGTCTGCACGACTTCGAGTACGGCCACGCCGAGCTGCGAACCAATGCCAGGACTGTCGTCGTCGCGATCCTTGCGCAGCACGTCGGCGAACTTCGTCAACAGTTGGCGGGCGGTATCATCCGCATCGCCGCTTATTTCGTCGATAAACAGTTCGGGACGGGTTGCGGCGACGCCAAGCGCGGCTTTGTACACCCTTTCCAGGCCATCGTGCTCGAAGAGGTCGGCAAAATCGCCGTCGCTTGCTTCGGTCAACACGGCCTGAGTTACGGCACCGATTGCCGTGGTACTGGCGAAGTCTTTGCCCAGGAACGCGCCGGGGTAATCGGCAATCGTGCCGAGTGCGGCGCTCAAGGCCGGGCCCGAAATTGCTTCAAGTGTGCGTTTGAAATCGAGTTGTTCAACGATGTTGTCAGGCAGCGAATCAATGACCGGCATGAGCGACTTGTCGAGCAGGTCGCGCACATGTTCCTCGTCAAAGAGGATGTCTGTATTACTGGTTATCGTTTCGAGGCCCGCGCGCAGCGCCACTCCAAACAGGCGTTGGGCGAAGCGATGTTTGGGTCCGAGGTTGCCATCGTCAGGCAATATGGTGCTCAGGCTTTGTGCGAAAGCTGCGAGTAATTTTTCGCCGCGGCCATCGAGACCCGCGATTGATGGATCGTTGGCGACATACTCGAGGGCAATGTCGGCAACCGTGATCAGGACGCGCGCCAATGGCCCGACCGGTTCATTCTCGTCAGCCCACTGTTCAATCATCACCATGCCAGCGGCTATCTCGGTGTCGGCGGACATCGCATTCGTAATGTCGATACCTTCCTCGGAACGGATTTTGACGATCGCGATGTACAACGCATCAACCGACTGCGGGTCGGACTCATTCGGACCAGTGGGCGACCAGAATTCGGCGTAAGGACCGGTCCCGGGCGCCACAAAATGTTGCCTGTTTTGCTGCGCAAAAAAACCGGTGACAAACACGGTCAGGTCCGGCTCGGGTTGTATGAGGTCCGGAAATACGGCATCTCTGTCGCGCGCGTATTGAGCCAGCGCAGATTTTCCGGCGTTGCCGAGCCGCAATAAGGCGCGAAACGCGAAGCTGATAAGGTCTGGACTCATGAGACTCTCCCGTCTTGACTGGTTCTCTCCCCGATACTCCATCAACGACAAACGTCGTGGGGAATTACCGGGCGGAGCACATCCGTGGCTTTACCCGTTGAATGTCAGAGTGTCAGTCTTACGGAGACCGGGAAGTGATCTGACGCTTTGAGCAGGTCTTTCATCCACTTCATATTGTAAACGGCTACTTTTAGCTTCGCGTGTCCTGCCGATCCGCTGCTTGGGCTATACTCATTCAGGTGGTCCAAAATCGGTATAGTTTGACCATATAATCAAGCTTAGACCCGGAAATGGGGAATATCAAAGTGAATGTGGCGCGAGCGCCCGGCTCGCAGGCCCACATTAGGGGAAGGCGATGGCGAAAAGCAGCATGATCCTGGTGTTTGTACACGGCTGGAGCGTAACCAATACCGAAACATACGGGGGACTCCCCGCCCGGCTGAGGAACGAGGCCAAGGCCAGGGGCATCAACGTCGAGATCAAGCATGTATTCCTCGGCCGCTACATCAGTTTTCACGATGAAGTCCGTCTGCCCGACGTTGCCCGCGCGTTCAACAAAGCCGTCGACGATGAACTCGGCTCGCTTCTCGAAGGCGGCAAGCGATTTGTTTGCATAACGCATTCGACGGGCGGGCCGGTCGTCCGCGACTGGTGGCATCGCTACTATGACGGAGTCCAGGGCAGTGGCGCGTGCCCGATGAGTCACCTTGTCATGCTCGCACCTGCCAATTTCGGTTCCGCGCTTGCGCAGCTCGGCAAGGGCCGCATTGGCCGGCTCAAGTCCTGGTTTGGTGGTGTTGAGCCGGGGCAGGGTGTGCTCGACTGGCTGGAACTCGGCAGTGCTGAATCCTGGGAACTGAACACGGCGTGGATCGAGCATGGCGATAGCAAGATCGCGGCCAACGGCATATTGCCATTCGTACTGACAGGACAGACGATCGATAGAAAATTGTACGATCACTTGAATGCCTACACCGGGGAGTCCGGCTCCGACGGCGTGGTGCGGGTCGCCGCCGCAAATCTGGAGGGCCGGATGATCGAGTTGAAGCAGGAGGCGCCCCGGAAGAAGACCGGCAAAAAAGGCGGCCTCGAGGCCCCGAATCTGACAGTCGCGCGAGTAGTGCCCGGGCCGGAGACCGCTCTGAAAATAATCGGCCGTGCCTCACACTCCGGTAGCCGCAAAGGCATCATGCGTAGCGTTCGCGTCAAAGCCGGTCATGCCAGGGGGCGCCAGGTTGTGGATGCGATTTTCGAGTGTATCGCGGTCAGCAATCGTAGTGAGTACCGGCAACTCGTTGAGAAATACCGGAGCGAGACAGACCAGACCCAGACGGATGAAAGACTCGAGATAGAAGAAGTACTGCTCCTCGCGGACAAACGTTTTGTGCACGACCGCCATTCGATGGTTGTTTTTCGCGTGCATGACGACGAGGGATATCCGGTATCCGACTTTGACCTGGTCCTGACGGGCGGCAAAGACAATGACCCGGACAAGTTGCCGGCTGGTTTTTTTGTCGACCGGCAAAGAAACAACACCTCACGAAATATCATTACTTACTTTTTCAACTACGACATCATGGTCGGCGCACCCTTGGTAAAGGATAAAGACAAAGTTATTCGACCAGCGACCGAGGGTGTTGAGGCCTTGGGTGTTAAAGTCATCCCTCGGCCATCCACGGGCTTCGTTCATTACCTCAATTGCGATATTCAGGCATCTAAAGATTTGTTGCATCACGTGCTGCAACCGAATACCACGACTCTGGTGGACATCTGCTTGCGGCGGGTTGTCAGGAAGAACGTTTTCCGCATGAGCCGCATGAAGGGTGATTCAAGCAAAGGTGGATTCAAGAAGACGCGACCCGGCGATGACTTCGTGAGTTAACAGCAATGGGCAAGGTTCAACCCAGGGTTTTTCTTAGCTACTCGCACAGTGATATCGCGACTGTGGAGGTTATCAAGAAGTTACTCACGGACAATCAGATCAGGGTTGAATGGGATAACGGCTTTGCAGTCGGCGATAACTGGACGATACAACTCATGCGCGATCTCAAGGAGGCCGATTGCGTACTCGTGTGCTGGAGCCATACATCCGCTAAATCGAGAATGGTGCAGGACGAATTTTTCGCCAGTTTTTACGACGACAAGTTCATTGGCATAGCGCTGCAGGACAAGATCAAGTATCCGGGCATTGCCGACCAGCCGCATCATGAGCGGTATTTCGACTGGACGGTAGCCAACCGTGAGGAGCGCCTGAATCATCTATTGAAGTCCATCAGGGATAAGGCCGCTTGGCGGAATCCGCCTGTATCGCACAAACAAATAAGGAATTTCGTGCGGCGTGTGAATCGCAGGCCGCAAGCAAAGGCGATCAAGTCGGCATTAAATGACGCGATGTCAGCGGACCATCCTCACCTGATCTGGTTGTTTGCCGCACATCGGTTTGAACAACCGGGAGAATTTGCAACGCGCGCGGCGAATGAGCTATTGCCTCAATTTTTGAAAACCAAGGGCATCATTAGTGACGCCAATGATCAGAGCTATGAAAAAGACCTTTACACGCTGAAATGGCCCGAAGGATATCGAGATACGCCTGAGGCACTGGATGTCATGATTCGTGAACTGGCCGGGAAAGTGCCCGGCGACGTCGACGACAACTCGGACCTTGCAGCCTGTATTCAGGCGACAGACTCGATTGCCCCGATTCTGTATCTCGAACTGCCGCTCGATCGCTGGCGGCCGACCGATATCGATGTGCTGCGCGAGTTTCTGAAACGAGTGAGTGGAATCCGATTCCAGGCTGCCCAGCAGAAATATCTATCTGTCTTTGTCGCTGCGAAATATTATAGCGAGAAAGAACGGCAGGTAGAACTGCCCGCGCAAGGGCTACTTGCTCGCTTTCGCCCCCGACGTCAGGATATTGATGAGGTGTTCAATTCGCTTGCCGGCGAGGACGAATCCAGGGATCTGCTGCCAACACTTGGAATGATCAAGCCCCGGCACGTCGACGACTGGAAGGACAAAATTGCTGAGGAAATTGAAATTCCCAAGGAATACGAAAACTATTTCGTGAAAGAGATTCACAAACCGTTTCTCGACAAGGATTCAGAGGAAGAGCACTACCAGACCATGGCCGATAATTTGCAGAAAGCGCTGGTTACGGTGTTTCTGGGAAAAGGTGACAGGCAGGCTTAAGAAGAAAATAACAATTCTTGAAAAAGGAGTCCGTTTTGCTTGAATACAAACTGACACTCGAAGACGCGGATGCGGATGATCGGGATGAGAAATCCCGTGGTCTGTATTCCCGGATCAATCATCCACGCAACTACCTCCCTGGCAAGCAACTAGTGGCGGCTATCAATGTTGCGATCAAGTTGAATCGCCCATTGCTTCTGACCGGGGCACCGGGCTCGGGCAAGTCGTCTGTCGCGACCAGCGTTGCCTGGCAACTCGCGCTCGGCAAGACTCTGGAGTTCGTCGTTAAGTCTGATACACAGGCGAGCGACCTGTTCTACACTTTCGATGCGATTGGGCGGTTTGCTGCGCGGAAAAATGAAAAAGAACCTATCCGGTTCATCGACTATCAGGGGCTTGGCAAGGCAATACTCTATTCAAACGATATCGAGTCGGATGACTTCAATGGGATATTGTCGGCGGATCACATCGCGAAAGCGAAGAGCGAGCATGGCGATCACTGGCAAAGGCCGCGTCGAACCGTTGTCTTAATCGACGAGATTGATAAGGCACAGCGTGATGTACCGAATGACATTCTCGTCGAGATCGACCGGCGCGAGTTCAGCGTCAAGGAACTTGGGTACCAGCGGGTCTCCTGCGCGGAAGGTCTCGAGCCCATCGTAATTATCACGAGTAACTCGGAGCGGGCATTGCCCGATGCCTTCCTGCGCCGTTGCATCTATTACCATGTCTCGTTCCCGGGCGAGGAAATCCTCAGGAAGATAGTCGCGGGCAGACTGTGCGACCGATTTTCTCAGTCAGAGCACCCGGTTCTTGGCGATGCAGTGGCGTTCTTTGAATACATGCGAACGAGCAATCTCGCGAAGAAGCCGGGCACGGCTGAATTGCTCGACTGGCTGTCGGCGCTTTACACGGCAGAGGAAGTGGTAACGGCCGACGGTATCGACTTCTCATCCGGTGAGGTCGCCAGCACGGCAAGTGTTTGTCTGACAAAGACGCAGGTCGACCAGGAAGGAATGCAATCGATTCTTAACGGATGGCGGGACAGCCGGGCCGCGGGGGATCAGGAGCAGGAGGAGTAAAGATCCGTGCGCATGCAAGGGCGACCACTCGCTAAATTCATTGATCGGCTCGTCCTGTCGATGAAGGGCGTTGGTCTGCCTGCAAGCCCGGAACAAATTATCGATGCCAACGAGATCGCAGTCACATTATTGTCGCGCGGCCACGGCGAGGTCGAAAGCGACGATCTGAAGTACGCGCTTGCACCCATATTCTGTATCGATACGGCAGAGCAGGATACGTTCTACCGGCACTTTGACGACGGCATTGCCGCCCCTGGCATTATTCCGGTGCCGTTGCCTGATGACGATTCCGGCCCGAAGCCGGACAAGCCGCGCAAACCAAAACCACCGGGAATCTTTCGGCGCTGGCAATGGATTCGGGCACTGGCGGCCGGGCTGACTGTTGTTGGACTGATATTCACCGCGCTCTTGTTGATATGGGAGTTTGCGCCGGTTCCCGTTATCGATACGCCAACGGTACTGCCCGACGTCGCTCCGCTACCTGCGGATCCACAGGGCGGTGAGGTATTACAGGATGCGACCCAGACCTCTGCTGAAGACGTGGCATTTCAGCCTCCGCCGCGACCGCCCGCTCCGGTAGAGCTATTAAGAGGGCAGCAGCCGCGGGTCATCTCGTCATTAATATGGCTGATTATCACGATTCCGGTCATCCTCGGCATAGCAGCACTGATGCGTCGTATTGCCGGCAGACGGGTGTTTCTCTCGGCGGATCGCAGTCGCAGTTACCCTGAGCTGAAATCCGTGCCCATCGCAGAAACGCGCGCCGGTCTGTTTGCGTATTCCAGCCTGGCGTCCTCGGTCACCAGGATGCGTATGCCGAAGCGACGCGAGACGCGCCGGCTCGATGCGCGAAAGACTGTCGACAAGACTGCTCGTTCGGGCGGCTATCCCAGCCTCGTTTTCGAAACCCAATCGAAGCGCCCGGGATACGTCTTGTTGATCGAACGCAGGAACGCGTTCGATTTTTTCGCACACGCATCGAAATCACTGGCCGATTTCCTGTACGGCGCCGGGCTCGAAGTGTACGCCTACGCATTCAAAGGGCGCCCGTTCCGACTAACACCGTTGTGGCGCAAGGGAAACAGGGTCACCTACCAGGAGATACTGCAGCGTTATCATGGCGACGCGCTCGTCGTTGCTGGTGATCCCGGAACAATTCGGCGCGGCGACGTCGCCGGGGCGAATCCGTGGCAACCGGATGCGTCCGCGTGGACCGCCATGGGATTACTGAGCAGCAACGCCAGTGAGACGTGGGATCAACAGGAAGACTGGTTCCTTGAGAAAAACTTTTCGGTCGCCGAATTTGGTAGCGCAGGTTTCGAAGATATTTCGACGTGGCTGGCGAGTCAAAATGAGAGCCAGGGGGAGCCGCAATTTGCCTGGTTACCCAATTTCGGCAACTTGTATCCGCGGGTGCTGGCCGACGATCCCGACCGCTGGCTTGATGAATTGGAGCAATCCGATCAGGACAGGATGTTCGAACAATTATCCAACTATCTGGGTGACGACGGAATGTTTCTGCTCGCCGCAATCGCAGCGTATCCGGAATTGCGCTGGCCGATTGCGCGATTTCTGAACCAGGAGTTATTCGACAGCGAAGAGGAGGCGCAGCGCACAGAACAAAGGCTGTTACGCATTGCGCGGCTCCCCTGGTGTCGCGAAGGAACGATGCCGGATTACATCCGCGTCAGGATTTTGTCGACGCTTGGTAACAATCAACGTGAGGACGTACAGGTTGCATTCTACAAGCTCCTGAATGACTCACATCGAAGGATCGCGGGCGGTCCGGCCGTGGATATCGCAGTTCCCGGCCCGAAATCATTGCAGCAGTTCCTCACACAAATGCTGTCGACAGCACCTCCCGGACCGTATCGAGACTATATTTTCCAGAGCGTAATGCTCGACAAGCCGAAAGACATGCTTGGTATAGAGATGGAGAAACGTCTTGCCGAGCAGATCGGTAAGCAGCGCTGGCGTGACACGATTCCCGACCTGCTGAGCGCCGGGCGCAGGACAGCACTCATTACGGTTGGCGTCGCTTTTGTCGTGTTTAGTTATTTCGAACCTTTTGTAACCGGTGCAATTGAAGATCGAAATCTCCTGCAGAACGGCAGTGTCGCGGTGAGGCTACTGTATCGCTCTGAAACGGATGCAGTCACTATTGGAACGAATGTCCGGTCGACTGAGTACCTGGCGCGACGCATGAAATGGGTACTTGAGTCGCGCGGTTTCAGCGTGATCAGCGAAGCATTTGGTCCGTCGCAAGCGCAGCTGCAAAGTATGTTGGCGCGAGCAGAGCCGCCCGCGTTGGCCATCAGTACAGGTCCGACCGCACATGCCCTGAGCAAACCGATAGAGGCGAACTTCGTGGCCTATGACGCGCGAGTTGGCGTTTCGATCATCAATCAGCAATTGCAATTGGACCGGAGCACGTTTTGGGGAAGCCTGTCGACGCCGATGCAAGAGTTTTCGAATCTGATTGCGGATCAGCTCAGGTATGCCACCTACAGTCAACCAGTTCAATTCGGTGACTCTGCTGATAGCGCTGCGTTCGACCAACTTCTTCGCAGCCTCCAACCTGACTCCCCAATGTCATTCGCCAATGGAGAAATAGTGGTCGTGCTTGTCGAAGACTCTCGCAGTTTCCAGGACCGGCTCGAAAAAGGTGGTCTCGGCCCGATCATGACCCTTATTGCTCCTGGTTCCATCACGAGAACGCCGCCGGCAGCACCAGCGACGCGTGATCCGAACCAGTTCCGTCCCGTAACTACAGTATTCAATCGCTTATTTGCTTTTGGCAAGTTCGAAGTCACTTT
>Ga0114950_10004629_pt1 | contig 10693 bp, 8 predicted proteins | sample N075metaG_FD_83503 | JGI IMG/M metagenome (GOLD analysis project Ga0114950, IMG submission 83503) | Deep subsurface microbial communities from Kermadec Trench to uncover new lineages of life (NeLLi) - N075 metaG | ecosystem: Environmental > Aquatic > Marine > Ocean trench > Sediment | place... | reverse complement strand
GAATCTTGCACATAGCCCTTGAGCTTTTCTAACTTGGGATCGTCTTTCAACGCGCCGGCTGCCAATTCTAAGAGCCACGAACGAACCACGCTGCCATGCATCCACAGGTCTGCGATGTTCGCCAGATCAAGGTTATAGTCACTTTTTGACATCAATTCAAAACCTTCGGAATATCCCTGCATCATACTATACTCAATTCCGTTGTGGACCATCTTCACGTAGTGGCCGGCACCATGGCCGCCAACATGGGCCCATCCGTTTTCAGGAGCTAAGGTGGTGAAGAGAGGAGCTAAGCGGGAAACCGGACCTTGTTCTCCGCCGACCATTAAGCAATATCCGATCTGCAGACCCCAGATTCCGCCACTGGTTCCGGCATCGACATAGTGAATACTGCGTTTTTTGAGATCCGCTGCGCGGCGGACATCATCGTGGAATTTGGTATTGCCTCCGTCAATGACGATGTCATCGTCATCGAGAATGGTCCCGAGATGGCGAATAGTGTCTTCAGTGGGATCGCCGGATGGCACCATGACCCAGACGGCTTTCGGTTTGGGTAATTTGGCGACAAGATCTTCAAGTGACGTGGCGCCGGTTGCGCCTTTCGCTTCAGCTTGTGTGATGAGATCCGTGGTGCGATCAAACGCAACGACGCGATGCCCGCCCTGGCACAAGCGCGTTATCATATTCATGCCCATTTTGCCGAGTCCGATAAATCCGATATCCATCAAATCCCTCCTTGGGTTAGAGCCGTATTCAGTCCGTGAATAGTCAATATGTAGGGCTCGCGAAACAAGAACGTCCCATTTTCGCATCTCATCTTTAGGCCATCTTGAGCCGATCTTTACTCACGCAATCCTCAACGTGGGCTTTGCTACGCCTGTGCTCCCTCAGTTCGACTCAACCCGGCCAAAATCCGGGCGCGAATTCTTGGAAGGTCTTATTTCGCGAGCCCTTAGATCGGTGAATAAGAAGACGGTCGATTCCTTCGTGCCACCGTATGGGCGGATCGTTTCGTATTCAGAGCCAAGTCTAAATTGCATGCAGCGGTGATGAGCCCGAAATGGGTAAACGCCTGTGGGAAATTTCCCAATTGCTCACCGGAATGTGAGACCTCCTCGGCATATAAACGAAGATGATTGGCATAGCTTAACATTTTTTCGAAGATCAGTCGCGCCTCTGACAGCCGACCGGCTTTCGTGAGGGCCTCGACCAACCAAAAGGTACACATACTGAAGGTACCTTCTTCGCTCTCCAGTCCATCGGATGCAGCATGCTTGGTATCGTAGCGGTAGACCAGACTTCCAAGAGCCAATTGCTCCAATGTGCGATCGATGGTTGAGAGCATACGAGGGTCGGTTGGTGAGACAAAGAAAACCAGCGGCATAATCAAATTGGCGGCATCCAGCGCGTCACTGTCGTAGGATTGAACAAATGCGCCGATTTTTTCATTCCATCCACGCTCCATCACCTCGCGGTAGATCCGGTCACGTTCAGTCATCCACCGGGCGCGGTTACCGGGAAACCCGCGTTTGTCGGCTAATCGAATTCCACGATCCAATGCCACCCAGCACATCACTTTGGAATAGACGAAATGTTTCCGCCCGCCACGGACCTCCCAAATGCCCTCATCAGGCTGCTCCCAGTTTCCACAGACAAAATCTAACAGCCGGCACAGATTCATCCACAGATCATAGGAAATGGAGGCGCCATGTTTATTATATAAATACACCGCGTCCATCAGGGCCCCATACATATCCATTTGCAATTGTGAAGCTGCGGCGTTCCCGACGCGGACGGGGCGCGATCCTCGGTGCCCGTCCAAATGCGGGAGTTCATGCTCATCTAAGTCGCGCCGGCCATCAATGCCGTACATGAGTTGAATGGAGCCATCGGGATTCAAGTCATGACAGCGAGCGTTGATCCATTCCATAAACCGCTCGGCTTCGACCGTAAAACCTAAACGCAACAGGCCATAGAGGGCGAAGGCCGAGTCGCGAATCCAGGTATAGCGGTAGTCCCAATTACGTGGTCCACCAATATGTTCCGGCAAACTTGTCGTGGGAGCGGCGACGATGGCTCCCGTTGGAGCGTAGGTGAGTAACTTGAGTGTGAGGGCTGAGCGATGGACAACCTCCCGCCAACGTCCGTCATATTGGCATTGCGAGAGCCATCGTTGCCAGAAGGCCGATGTGTTGCGAAACGCTTCTTCCCCTGATTCAGGAGTAGACAGCAGTGGTTGCCCGTTTTTTGTTTCCAGATATTCTAAGAAAAACGTGAGATGTTCGCCTTGTTGAAGTGTGAATTCCTGAAAGGCCATTCCTTCGTGCGTCTTGAGGGAGATGGGACTGACTAATCCAACAGATTGATCGCCGGACTGAAATACCACGCCCTTGGGCCGGACATCGATTTCGTGGGTGTCGCGTCCAAAATTAAACGCAGGGAAACATTCCAGGCGAAACGTGAGGGTGCCGCGGACTACGGTGAGCATGCGAATGATTTGATGACGGCGAGGGCGGTGCCCGGCTTCATCCGATTCCACCGGCATAAAATCCGTGAGTTCTCCGACGCCATCATCCTGAAGAAAGCGAGTGAGTAAAATATTGGTTTCCGGTAAATACATTTGCCGGGTATTGCCTTTCTGGACAGGCGCAATTTTAAAGTGTCCGCCAATTTTGTCGTCCAGGATGGAACCGAAAATGCTCGGGGAATCGAACCGGGGAAGGCAGCACCAATCGATCGACCCGTTCAGCCCCACTAAGGCAACGGTATGCAAATCTCCAATAATGCCGTAATCACCAATATGTGTATAACTCATGAAACTCCTCTGTGGGCCACTTGGTTGGAAGGTAAGCCGTCAATATACCCGAGGTGAGTGAAAAGCGCCATATACAGGGATAGCTTTATTTGTACCCAACAAGATGTTGGATTGCAGGTGAATGATCTGCCTCCCTACTCTTGTCCATGGAGATGAATGAGCGAGGGCCGAGATCACGGGTCGGCCAGGCATGTTACACCCGGATATCAATGTGCGAAGTGGAGCCCTCCATACGAGGCATCGGGTCTTCGGGCATCTCTTCCTGTGATGTCTCTTTCTTTTTCTTGTGCCGTTGGTAGTAAGGAGTATTCTGTCCGACATCTCCATCACCGACAGCAGATGTTGAGCGTCGAGGGCTAATCGCGGGCGGCGGAAAATTGGTGATTTCCATAAAATACCTATTGTCTTTTGGATGTAGTTGAAGTGGGTTCCATGCCTTTTCATTCTCTTATGATGACTTATCGTCAATGTTGCACAAATCTTTAATATCGAAATGATGTGATGAAATATCACAGTTAATTCATAGGCAAGGTCAGAGAATTCATGAAGGATATTTCACATAAAAACCATTCAACTTCAATATGTTAAAAAAAAGGGCACTATTCAGGTGGATAGTCTGAAGGCTGTTAGTGGCTCAGCATGCGTGATCATCCAACACTTCAGGTATGATAAGTCCTCGTCTTCAAAGACCCTCCTCAGTCACTTCAATGTCACTTTCCATCGTCCAGGTGCGCCGCACGCTTACGAGTGCTGAGTCGTGCTCGGTTCCCTTGTCCGTCGTCCTCGCGCTGGTGGGGACCTAGAGCAAGGACGTCGGAAAGCCGCCCGAGTGGGATTCCTCACGGCCTACTGTTAACTAAAACCTAAATTGAGCAATTCTTTCTTGAATAATGTGCAAACGTCCCTCGTCTCACCGCCCTAGTACTTGGGGTCATTGCTTGACTTTATATTTCTTGTTCGCAAAGTTGCCCCTCCTTTGAGGTTTCCCATGCCATCTTGCCCCGATACTTCATTCGTGTAATCCTTTGCGTAGTAGGATTGCGACGCCTGCGGTTGTGCTTCCTCAGATCGGCCCAATCTGACACAAATCTTTGCGCGAATTCCGGGAAGGTCTTGTTTCGCGCATTCTTAGTCAAACGGATGAATGAGTCGCCGCAAATCGTTGAGGTGGAACATTTCTTGTGTCTCTATTTCTTCCTTGATACGATAATATGATATTCAATCCTGGAAAGAATCGCCGTATTTTTCATTCGGGGGAGGGCGCTTTCCGTTTTTGAAACTTGAGAGGTTCATATGACATCTTTACTGACAAGACTGACCTATGAGGACTATCTTCTGCTTCCCGAGGATGGGAAACGATATGAAGTCATTGAGGGCGATCTCTATATGACGCCGGTTTCATTCACCCGTCATCAAATTATTGCTGGACGTCTTCATCACCTACTCATGTCCTACTTTGAGAAACAGGCCTCTGGCACTGTTTTGATGGCTCCTTGCGATGTGCTGTTAAGCGAAACCGATGTATGCAGCCGGATTTGATTGTGGTGTTACCAGGTGGTTTGGCAACCATAACGGAGAAACATATTCAAGGTCCACCGGATGTCGTGGTTGAGATTCTCTCCCCATCAACGGCTAAACGAGATCGTAACCTGAAACGAAAGCGATATGAGTATTTTGGTGTGCGTGAGTACTGGCTTGTCGATCCGTCCACTCGTTGTTTCGAAATTCTCCGGCTCCAAGGCGGGCAGTTGATGAACCAGGTTTCCGTTATCAGCCCGGATCAATGTTCAACTGATCTTCTGCCCGGGCTCATTATTGACCTTTCGTGGGTTTTTCAATAGAAGGGTTGTTGATTATTCAAAATAGCAGGCATTTTAAAGGGTCAGACTCGCTCTATTCATTCACCATATCAAGCTGTTTGAAATTGTTGGTCTTCAACGGCTAAGAGAGTAAGAAAGTCTATACGGGTATTGAGACTGAAGACTCTGACTCAGTACTTCATACTCGGATCAAGCCAGGCAAGATTTTCTCCATTTCGACAATCTTTTGTTCAAAGTGACGAATCCTGTTGTATGATCATGCGTGCATAGCCAGTACAAGCCTTCGGCCTTCAGTCATCCACCTGAATGATTACTAAGAGATGACAAGACGTGGGGGTGATCGTATAATCGGCCAGGATGGGACTTCAGAATTCTCAGGCCTCGATTCCTTTGGACCTTTCACGTCTTTCTTCTACCCTTCAGAATCAGCTTCCGTTTTCAGCTTGTCTTGATCGTTGCGTGGCGTTGGCCGGGGATGCGTCTAATCGGCGGTATTATCGTTTGCATATTTCCGGTGCGCCGGTGAGATCGCTCATTCTTATGCAGTTAGCCGACCCTGAAGGGTTTAAGGCTTCTGAAGAAGCCGTCAGCGGACAAGAGTCAGAGATTTCAGAATTGCCGTTTATGAATATTCTGAAGTATTTGCAAACGATCAATGTCACTGTGCCGGTTTTGTACTTTTACGATCAATCAGCCGGCCTTCTGTATTTAGAAGACTTTGGTGATGTGCCGTTGGCTCAGGCCTGCCACGAGGCATCTACCGCGACCATTGAACGATTCTATCGGCTGGCTCTTGATGTGCTTGTCCGTATGCATACGCAAGATTCTGCCTCATCCCATTCTTCGTGCTTGGCGTTTTCCCGTTCTTTTGATGTGCCGCTGTATATGTGGGAATTCGATCATTTTCTGGAATATGGCATTGTGGCCCGCCGGGGAACACTGATGTGTTCTTTAGACTATCTCCCTATCCGGGAAGAATTCCAGAAGATTGCTGAATGGCTGGCTAGCCAACCCACTGTGTTGACCCATCGTGATTTTCATTCTCGCAATCTGATGGTGGATGGTGAACGGTTGGGGGTGATTGATTTTCAAGATGCGTTACTGGGGCCGGTCACTTATGATGTGGCGTCGCTTCTTCGGGATTCATATATTACGCTGGATGAATCGTTGGTTGATGCGTTGTTGGCTTACTACCGGGAGCAGATGTGTCAGGCGCTTCCTGTCTCTCAACATGCGCCGATGTTTTTACGCGACGCCGATACGTTTCGCCGCCTTTTTGATTTCACGAGCATCCAGCGAAACCTGAAGGCAGCCGGACGCTTTGTCTACATTGATCGTGTAAAAGGCAATCCGAATTTTTTGGCATCGATTCCCCGAACATTGTCCAACGTTCATGCAAACTTGATCAAATATCCCGAGTTGAGCCGGTTACTCAAACACCTCTCCCCCTACATTTCTGAATGGCAATAAGATCCTCCTCATGAAAGCTATGATTCTCGCGGCGGGGTTGGGAACTCGTCTCCGTCCGCTAACCGATACCATTCCCAAGCCGTTGTTGCCGCTTGGAGGTACGCCGCTTGTTCTCTGGAATCTGTTAAGGCTCCGTGCAAGCGGCATTCGAGAGGTGATGATGAACGTGCATTATTTAGGGTCGATGATTGAAGAGGCGTTGGGAGATGGATCACGGTGGGACATGCGGATTACCTATTCCCGTGAGTCGGAACTGCTAGGCACTGGAGGTGGGGTGAAAGCCGCCGAATGGTTTTTTGAGAGGCAGCCGTTTCTGGTGATCAATGGGGATACATTGATTGATTTGGATATGCAGGCGTTGCGGGATTTCCATCAGGCGCAGGGTGGAATCGCGACGTTAGTATTGCGAGACGATCCTTTGGCTGTGCAGTGGGGAGCGGTGGAGTCGGATGCGCATGATCGTCTCCTTCGCATTAATGGACAAGGTGTTCAAGAAGGCTCGTCGATGCCTGCTGCCACTTCCAGGATGTTTGCCGGTGTCCACATTCTCCATCCCTCTATTTTAGATGAGGCGCCAAAGGGGAAACCCTTTTCGATTATTGATTCCTATACGCGGGCGCTTGCCGGTGGTTCTTGCCTGTTCGGGTTTGTTCATTCCGGTTATTGGTCTGATATCGGGACGGTGGAACGTTATACGCAAGCGCAGGCTGATGTGGAAGCCGGATTCATACATCTTTTTCATTCGAAGGGTTGACTTTTCCCATGATTTGCCAAAGGATGATATGTGACAGGTTTATTCTGTGAGAAACGGTTTTTCGTGTGCGTGAGGTTGAGGTAAGATCCATCATGGCGACGTTTGATCAATTTCAGCAATTACTCGAACAATCCTTACGGGATCTTCATGCTGAATCGAATAATCGTGAATCTGCACAAGAGCAAGAATTATCTCAGGCCCTTCAGCGTTTAGCGGGTCGCTTGAACGGGATCTTTGCGGAATCGAACGATTGTGATTTATTCGATGAGCGGATGGTTCCACGTTCTTCTCCTATCGTTTCTGTCTCTGCCCCTCTTCCTCAATCTTCTCTCCATTTGATGACGTCCTGTGATGGCATGCTCCTGATGGCCAATGATGCTGTCCTTGCAGTGTTGGGCTTGGATGTCTGTCGCATCGGCGCAGTGTCCATCGCTGAATGGATTGCTTACGAGGATTGGAGGTGGATTCGCCGGGAATTGACGGCGGTTCAACCTCCACAGGGGTCTGTTTCCTGGGCTGTGACCATGGAACTATCCGGAGTGTCGTGGAAAAAGATGATCTGTTCGGTCACACCGATGCTGGATCGATCGCGGAAGGTGGTCGCTTGGCACTGGGAATTGCGCCAGCCGGATGATGCCGTTCGTTCTCATCCCTTTGGCTCATTTGTGCAGGGCTTTGAAGCACAACTCTTACATGGACATGGTCTCGATTCGTGTTTGAAGAAAATCTGCGACGGGTTTGTACAGACGTTTGGATATCCGTTTGTCTGGATTGCGACGGTGCAGGATGGTCAACCCGTCCAATTGCGGGCACAGGCTGTGACGCCTGATCTGGATTGGGATATTCATGGGCCAAGTTGGTGGGAGTCGATTTCCCGGCAAGACATGTTGGCGCAGGCTTGTGTGGCTTCTGAAGGTTCTTTGGTGTCTTGTGATAGTCCCTATACTGGTGAATTTGCGTGGTTCCCCCCGGTCTTTCAGCTTCAAGAAGCCTATTGTGTGCCATTGGCGGGGAAAGATGGTTTCTCGGGGATTTTGGTTGTGTGTTCGAAGACACCGAAGGCCTTTGATCCATCCATACGAGAATGGCTGGAAGCCTTGGGGCGCGAGATGGAGAATGTGATGGCTCGCGGGATGGAGATGGAGCAATTACGTCTTCATAGCGCTGTCATCGGGTCAGTGCAACATGCGGTGTGTGTGACGAATCCACATGGTCGTGTGGAGTGGGTCAATCAGGCCTACATGACGTTGTTCGGTGTGACGCTTCACCAGGTGTTAGGAACGCCGTTGCGATCGTTCCCTCATGCGCAACTACAGAAATCGTGGTCAACGCCTGAGTCTGCAATCATGGAGACGGGTTGCGTGAAAACAGAAGTGATGGAAAAAGGCAAAGACGGGGTGTCACTGGTGTTTGAACAGGTGTTGACGCCGTTAGTGGATGCGCAGGGGGAAACGACCCACTTTGTGGTTATTCTGCATGATGTGACGGCGCGTACTGTGGCTGCCATGCAGATGAAGCATCAAGCCTATCATGATGCGTTAACCGATTTGCCCAATCGAGTCATGTTTGAAGACCGTTTGCAGTTGGCCATTGCACAGGCCAGGCGAAATGGCGTCATGCTGGCGGTGCTCTTTTTGGATTTGGATAATTTCAAGTCAATCAATGATCAGCATGGGCATCAAACGGGAGATCGATTATTGCGAGTGGTGGCGAAGAGACTGGTGGCATGTGTACGAACAACGGATACGGTTTCCCGTTTAAGCGGAGATGAATTTACTATTATTGTGCAGGGGGTTGACCGGATTCAAGACATTCGGCAAGTGGTTCAGAAAATTGTGGATTGCCTGACCGCTCCCATCCATATAGGCGGGCAAGAGATTCCGGTGCAGATGAGTATTGGCATTGCTGTCTATCCAAAAGATTCAACAGATCCCCGTCGTCTTGTCGCGATTGCCGATCATGCCATGTATCGAGCGAAAAATTATGGTGGACGGTGTTGGTATTTCGCGACGCCGGAATGGAATATTGAGTAAGGGTCCGTAAAGAAATACGTGGTACATGAAGACGCTGAGATTGAGGTCAGATTTGGTCGATCTGAATGAGAGAAATAAGAGGAATAGTTGTGCTATTTTGAAGGTTTCTCGATTGAAGACCGGCCAAAGATGGCCTGAAGATGAGATGTATACATGTACCATGTATTTCTTTACGGATCCTAAGAGTTGTTCTTCCACTCTCGGGTTGTTCTTTGACCAGGTCTTTCTCCTTCCTTTCTCAAAATCGAAATGACGCAGGTGCGGTTGTCTCACCGTTGACGAAAAGCCACGATTGTTGAGAAAAAGCTACGTGCCTAATCGTGAACGATGGTTCATGGCATGGCGCTGGGTACGATCTGTAGGCTGTTCCCTCCAATTTGCACAATCAGATGATGTGTCGTGTATGGGAAATCCTCCATTCCCTTCCGTGCGTTTCGACATGATGCCACAATCGTAACTGTGCGAGATAACGCGAAATTTGTTGATGTATTGCGGTATGACCTCCGCCTGCATTCGCTGGGAATTTGCTTCTCATTCCTTGTGGTAGTGGTTCCGTCCGACGTGAAAGACATTCTAGATTCTCTTCTGGCCTTGTTTTTGCATAATTTTTCTTCATCAAATGAATGAAGTGCGCTGAATATGATGAGTCAAACAGTTTGTGTGGGAAAAAGGAGTGTGAGTCCATGATCGTTTGCTTCCAACCTATGAGACTACTTGTCTGGGGTCTTGTTGTGGTGATGGTCGTTCTGGTTATGGGGTGTGGAAATCGCATATCCCATGGGAGTCACCGGTATTCGGAAAATTTTGATAAGGCGAGGATGGTGGCGCAGCAACCGGCTGAATCAGATCTCACGTCTTCGAATGCGATGTCGGGGGAGAGAGCAGGGGGCGAAGGATATTTTTCGGATCGCTCCGGCGCCTATTCTGACTTACTTGAAGAAGAAGCGATGGTTCAAGAGGATCCACAGTTTGGAAGCAATGGTATGAATGGCGGGTCCCCTCAGGATTATTGGCTGACCCGTACACGTGCGGAACAGATCACCGCACAAAGTGGTTTGGAGGATGTGCCTTTTGACTTTAATAGTTTTCAACTGAATGAACGAGCCAAAATCATTTTGCTTGCCAATGCTGAATGGCTAAAAGCTAACCCTGATGCTGAAGTGACGATTGAAGGGCATTGTGATAATCGAGGCACGTCTTCCTATAATTATATCTTGGGCGAAAAGCGTGCGAGTCGGACAAAAAATTATCTCACCAGCTTAGGTGTCTCAGATGCACGCTTATCGATTCTGTCATTTGGAAAAGACAATCCTGCCTGTCGGGATCCGACGGAACCATGTTATCAAAAAAATCGACGGGCACACCTCGTGTTAGGCCTGAAGATGACAGCCACGGCCATGCGATAGGAGTGGGGGAGTGAAAGACCGGGATCATGTTTTTACAGTGTCACCATAGATGGCAAAAGGCGGTGAAATCGTTATGACACATACGTGGCTGAACCTGAGATGTTGGCGTGCGGGAGTGATGATGCTCAGTTTGAGCGCCCTGCTTGCGGGCTGTGTCGCGCAACAAGCTGATGTGGTGCGCATCAAGCGGGAATTAGATGCCAAGATCAGCCAACTCGACAAAAGTAAAAACTCCCTTCAACAGGCCGTCGCCGATGCCAACATGGCGCTGAAAAAAACTCATGTACTGATTGCCGGTCAGCGGGAGGAAATCAAAGAGCTTCTCCATGCTCGTGCCGAGATCATGGATCAAATGGCAACCTTGAAGGACACGGACTTATCCAAAATTCGTGGAG
>Ga0114950_10004627_pt1 | contig 10694 bp, 8 predicted proteins | sample N075metaG_FD_83503 | JGI IMG/M metagenome (GOLD analysis project Ga0114950, IMG submission 83503) | Deep subsurface microbial communities from Kermadec Trench to uncover new lineages of life (NeLLi) - N075 metaG | ecosystem: Environmental > Aquatic > Marine > Ocean trench > Sediment | place... | reverse complement strand
CGTCGCAGCGTCGATTCGCTGCAAGTCATCGGCGAGATGGTCGCCCTCAAGCGCCGGGGCAGCCGCTGGGTTGGCCTGTGCCCCTTCCACAACGAGAAGACCCCCTCGTTCACCGTCGACGCCGAAGAGGGCCTGTGGCATTGCTTCGGTTGTGGCGAGGGGGGCGACATCTTCCGTTTCGTCATGGACCAGGAAGCGCTGGGCTTCTCCGACGCGGTGCGTTCCTTGGCGGAGCGCGCCGGCCTGGAGGTGCCGGAGTCGGAGGCTACGCGGACGCCGCAAAACCGTCGTGCCATCGACCGTCGCCGGGTGATTGCCGTGCTCGCCGCCGCCGACGCTTTCTACCGCGACCAACTCAGCGGCGAAGCCGGTGAGCGGGCGCGCCGTTTCCTGGTCGAGCGCGGCTTCGAGGACGACATCGTGAAGCATTTCGGCGTCGGCTTCGCGCCCGATTCGTGGGACGCTGCGCAGCAACACCTGACCTCGGAGCAGTTCGATGAGGAAGAGCTCGAGGTTGCCGGATTGGTCAAACGCCGCGACACCGGGAAGGGCAGCTACGACCGTCTCCGCGATCGCGTGGTGTTCCCCATACGCGACCTTCGCGGCCAAACGATCGCTTTCGGTGGCCGCGTCATCGATCGGGGCGAGCCCAAGTATCTGAACTCTCCGGAGACCCCGACGTTCAACAAGGGCCGCACGCTGTACGGCTTATACGAGGGCCGGGACGCCATCGCCGAGAGCGGATTTGCCTTGCTCGTCGAAGGCTACTTTGACCTACTGGCCTGTGCCCAATATGGTTTGCGGAACGTGGTTGCGTCACTGGGCACGGCCTTTGGTGCAGAGCACGCCAAGTTGCTGGCGCGATTCACGCGAAAAGCGGTTGTCGCATTCGACGGTGACACGGCTGGCCAGACAGCCGCCGAGCGCACCGTCGGCATCTTTTTGGGGCAGGGATTCCAGGTGAACGTAGTACGTCTAGCCGCCGGTCACGACCCGGATTCGTATTTACATGCCGAGGGAATCGACGGCTTCCGCGCTGCTATCACGAGCTCCGACTCGGGACTCGAGTTCACCATTCGGCGGGCCGGCGAGCGCCACGACCTGGGGACGCCGCACGGCAAGGCGGAGGCTCTTTCGGCGCTGCTCGAGTTCGTCGTCCCGATCGCCGACCGCGTCGAGCGTGCGGAGTGGATCGGTCGCCTGTCGGAGCGACTCGACATCGAGCCGCGTCTCATCGAGGCCGCCGCGCGGGACCTGCGGGCCCGCATCCGGCGTCGCCGCGAGCCGGTGTACGAGGAGGGCCCGCCGCCCGGGCGGATGGAAGCCGGGCCCCCGGGCTCGGCCCCGTCATCGGGATCCTGGAGGGCCGACCTCGACAAGGTGTCGCTGGCCGAGCGCGACCTGTTGCGGGCCGTTCTCGAGCACCCGGAATGGCTTGCACCGCTGGCGGAGATCTGTGTCTTCGAGGCGATTCGAGACGCCCGGGTGCGGGCGCTGCTGGCGGCGGTGGCGGTGTGCGAAGACGAGGGTGTGAAGGTGGACGTCGCCAACGTGTTGGGGCGCTGCGAGCTGCCCGGGTGTGAGCCGCTGCTGTCGCGCTTGCACCTCGAGGAAGGCCTGCCGCTGGACTGGGACGCGGCGCGCAACTGCGCCCTCGGCATCCACGACGACAGCCTGAAGCGGCGGCTGCGTGCGATGAGCAAGGACATTCGAGAAGCGCTCGCGGCGGGCGACCAGGAGCGCTTCAGCGAGCTGAACAAAGAAAAGGTATCGCTGGCCCAACAGATCGGGTCGGCCTAGGAAATTCACTGGGGACGCAGTGGAAGTAGACAAGAACACCAGAGAGATCGGCGCGCTCATCGACCTCGGTCGCAAGAAGGGTTTCCTTCTGTACGACGAAATCAACGACATGCTGCCGGCGGAGATCACCGCTCCGGCGGAGATTTCCGCCCTCCTGGGGCGCATCGCCGCCGCCGGCATCTTGCTGAGCGACGAGCCGCTTCAGGTGGATACCGGGGAGAGCGGCAGCGCCGGGAGCGCGGGACCGGGCGCGGCCGTCGAGGAGCACGCCAAGGTCGAGGAGGTCGGTCGCGCCATTCGCTCGGGCGCGGTGGATAAGACCACCGACTCGGTGCGCATGTATCTGCGCGAGATGGGTACGCGCGCGCTGCTCGATCGGGAAGGCGAGGTGGAGCTTGCGCAGGCCATGGAGGAGGGCCGGGATCGCGCCGTGCGCGCCTTGTACGGCACCCCCTTGGCACTGCGCTTGGTGCTGCCAAACGCCTCCAAGGTTGCTGCCAAACCCCACAATTTGCGCAAGATCGTGGATTGCGTCGATATCGAGGACGAAGCCCTGGGTGCGCGCGCGCGCCAGTTCATCGACTGCTGCGAGGAGTTGCAACGCCTCGCCCGGTTGCTGTCCGAGGGTCGCGCCCCGCTGGCTTCGCTGGGCGATCAGGTTCCCGCCAGTGAGGAGCTCACCAAGGAGCAGCGGCGCCGCTGGGACCGCGTGCGCGAGATCCTTGACGGCATGGGACTACGCGAGGAGGTGCGGCTGGCGCTCGCCGCCGAGCTGCGCGAAGCGGTGGATCGCATCCGCCTCATCGAGAGCGCCATCAAGCTCGAACGCCGGGAGATCATCGGCAGCAGGGAAGGCGGCGCGGCGCTGCAGCGCATCCATGAGCTGCGTGCCGAGATCGCCGCCATCGAGGTGCGCTACGACCTGCCGGCGCGCAACCTGAAGAGAGCGCTGCACGAGGTCACCGTCGCCGAGCGTCAGCAAGAAGAGGCCAAGCGGGACCTGGTGGAGGCCAACCTGCGCCTGGTGGTGTCGGTGGCCAAGCGCTACACGAACCGCGGCCTGCAGTTCCTCGACCTCATTCAGGAAGGCAACATGGGCCTGATACGCGCCGTCGAAAAGTTCGACTACCGGCGCGGCTACAAATTTTCTACCTACGCTACCTGGTGGATCCGCCAGGCCATCACCCGCGCAATTGCCGACCAGGGGCGCACCATCCGCGTCCCGGTACACATGATCGAGACCATCAACCGTGTGGTTCGGGTGTCACGGCGCATGGTGCAGACGCGGGGGCGCGAGCCCAAGCCGGAGGAGATCGCCGAAGAGCTCGGTATTTCGGCCAGCGAGGTGCGCCGCGTGCTGCGCATCGCCCAGGAGCCGGTATCGTTGGAAACTCCGGTGGGCGAGGACGACGGTTCCAACCTCGCCGACTTCATCGAGGACCACGGAACCGCCTCGCTGGTCGACTACCTGGTCGACGTCAACTTCAAGCAGCAGACCCACAGCGTGCTCGACTCCCTCGCCTTTCGCGAGAAAGAGGTGCTGCGGCTGCGCTACGGTATCGAAGACGGCGAGGAACACACCCTCGAAGATGTCGGCGGCCGCTTCGCGCTCACCCGCGAGCGCATCCGCCAGATCGAAGCCAAGGCGCTGCGCAAGCTGCGCCACCCGACGCGCTCCAAGCATCTGTTCGAGAAGCGCGACGGGCGGAAGGAATAGGGGCCCTTAGCTCAGTCTGGTTAGAGCCGCCGGCTCATAACCGGTAGGTCCCAGGTTCGAATCCTGGAGGGCCCACTCTATAAATTGCGCCTCGCGCCACCGACGCGTGGCCATCTCTACCTGGATGATCTGCGTTGGCCACCCAGGTCCGCCAGGTAGGTGCGATTTCTGCAGCGTACGACTGCTCGCTGCTCACCGGTGCCGGCGCATCAGGGACGGGAGCGGCTCGAGGAGAGGGTCTCGTGGGTCAACTTGCGCGGGAGCAGGCTCGGGTATACAAGTTAAGTTTCATGGAGCTGGCCTTAGGATTAAGGCTCCTGGAGAGGATTCGATGGGGGTGCGGCTATTCAGGCGGGAGCGGGGCAAGACGCCGCCTCTTGGTGCGCGCGCCGGGATCGGCCGCATGGGTGGGCTTTTGCCCGCCCTTTTTTTTGTGTCCTTAGCCCGCTACGGGGACGCCGTGGCGACAACCATTTCGGTTCGATGATGAGTATCAAGGAAGATCTGAGAGCCCTCGTGCAGTTGCAGTCGCGCGAGCTCGAGTTGGGTCGTGTCGATGACGAGATCACCGCGATCGGAGAGGCGCGTGAGGCAGCGCGCGCCGAGATTGCGGCAGCGGACGCAGTGGTGAAGAAGGCCGAGCAGGATGTCACGGATGCTCTTGCCGACGCCAAGCGTCTCGATCTGGACCTCAAGTCGGCGGAAGACGTAGTGTCGAGGTTCAAGGACCAGATGCACAACGTCAAGACCAACGAGCAGCTATGGGCCATCCAGGAGGAGATCGCCCACGCCGAGAAGGTCGTCGGCGACGTCGAAACGAAGATTCTCGAAGACCTGGAGATCGCTGACTCTCTCGAGGGCGTCATCAAGGAGAAGAAGGCCGAGCTGGGCGAGGAAAAGAAGCGCGTAGATTCCGAGATCGCTGCGTCGGCTCGCACCGAGGCTGAGCTGGTGGCGACCAGGGCGGAGGTCGAAGCCGCCATTGCCGAGTTCGCCGGCCAGGTTCCCGCCGACCTCATGCGGAAATACGAGGGCATCAGGGCGCTGCGCGGCGGCGTCGGTGTCGCCGAGGTGTTCGAAGAATACTGCCTGGTGTGCAATACCAAGGTGCGCCCGCAGCTCTATGTCGAGGCCTTCAACCTCACCGACGTCCTGCAGTGCGAGAATTGCAAGCGCATCATGTTTGTCGCCGAGCCTCTGGGCCTGGCCGCCAAAGCGCCGCCGGCGGCGCCCGGCGAGGCCACCAACGCCGATTCCACCGCCGACGTTACTTCTTGAGGCTGTGGGGGATGGACAAGGCGGTGGTGTACATCGACGGTGGATCGCGCGGCAATCCGGGCGCTTCCGCCTGCGGGGTTTTTGCCCGCGATGGGGAGAGCCGGCCGGTGGCGGCGTTCGGCCGCTTCTTGGGCACCATGACCAACAACCAGGCCGAATACAGCGGTTTGCTGGCGGCGCTCGAGTGGGCCCGCGAAGCGGACGTGCAGGAGCTCCATGTGATGTCGGACTCGCAGCTCATGGTGCGGCAGATGAACGGCCAGTATCGCGTCAAGAGCCCCAACCTCAAGCCACTGTTCGAGGACGCCAAACGGCGCGCCGCAGAGTTTCCGCGTTTCGTCATCGAGCACGTGGGGCGCGACGGCAACGTCGAAGCCGACCGGCTCGCCAACCTGGCGATGGACGCGCGCGGTCCGGTGGAGGAGGAGTGCGGCTAGACCGGACAGCTTGGGCTGACCCGAGCGTCTAACCGACCAGGGCGATGCCGCACAGCATGCGACCCGCGGCGTCGCCAGCGGCGCGATACGACCACAGCCAATCGCTGTTGCATACGGTGCAGACGGCGGCGTGGGCGACGTGGTCGTCCGGGACCCCGAGCCGCCCCAGAATGGCCACGGCGATTGCCCCGAGGTTGGCGTAGGGTCGAGTGTGCCGGGGCCCTGACACCCGCGCCTCGGCTTCGTAGCCGCGTGCAGCGAAGGCCTCGATAACCTCGGGGCCCACCTCGAAGCAGCACGGGCCGATGGCGGGGCCGATGCCGACCACCAGGTCGCTGGGGGTGATCCCATACATCGATTCCAGGGCGGCCACGGTGTTCTCGATGATGCCGGCGGCAAGGCCGCGCCAGCCGGCGTGTACGGCGGCGACGGCGCGGGCGCCCCGGTCGGCGAACAGCAACGGCAGGCAGTCGGCTACCGCCACCGCCACCGTTGCTCCGAGAGCGTCGGTCATGAGGGCATCGGCGGGGGGTCGTTCCCCCACCGTGGTCCGATAGAACGGGTTGCGGGCGTCGGTGCCCCGCGGCAGCGCCAGCACCTCGGAGCCGTGTACCTGGCGCAGGCGCGCTGCCGGGGCCGGGGTAACCTCTTCGAGGCGTCCGTGACGGGTGGCGAAGCCGTGTCGCACTGCGGGGACGACGTGGAGCTTCTCCAGCTGGAAGACACCTTCGGCGTCGGGTAGGGCACGAATCATGACTGCCAACCGCTCATGCTGCGGCGTCGACGCCGCCGCCCATCGCCTTGTTCCACTGATTCGCGAGCGCCGCGTCCGAGGCGCCGGTGTGTAGGTGATCCCAGGGTAGGGGGGTGGCGGGGGTCAGCGGCCGGTAGGCGAAATGCTCGAGGGACCCGCCACGTTCCTCCCAGGCGCGCACCGCTGCGGGCCAGGAGTCGGCCTCGGCCCATAAGTCCACCAGATCGGCAACCCGGCGGTCGCCGCGCGACATGAGCGCCTGGATCTCCGTGGTGCGGGGCGGCATCGCCTCGATCTCGACGTTGGGCACCTTGCCGAGCCGCCGGCGTAGCCACTTGAGCTTGCGGCGGTACTCCGCCGGGCGGATCTGCTCGGCCCATTGGAACGGCGTGGAAGGCTTGGGGATGAGGCAGTTCACCGACAGTGTGATGGTGCCGATGCTGCCGCGCGCCCGGCCTTCTTCGATCATCACCTGGCGCATGTCGGTGGCGAGATCGACCAGATCCTGAAGATCCTGCTCGGTTTCTCCGGGGAGGCCGATAATGACGTAGTTCTTCAGGCTGCGGGCGCCGACGCGGAAGATCATGCGCACCTTCTCGAGGATTTCTTGGTTGGTGATGCGCTTCATGATGAGCTCGCGCAGGCGGTCGGAGCCGGTCTCCGGTGCCACCGTGATGGAGCGTTGGCCGGATTCGATGACGGCGCGCAGCAGCGGCTCGCGCAAGGTCGAAATAATGAGGCTGGGAGAGAAGACCTCGAAATCGCGCTGGCGCAGGCCGGTGGCGATGGCCTCGATGTCGGGATGGTCGAGCAGGGCGGTGGCCACTAGGCCGACGCGGGAGGTCGTGGCGCGCCAGCGCTGGGCTACCTCGAGCACGTCATCTACCGCATGAACCCGGAAGGGCAGCACGTTGTAGCCCACCCAGCAGTAGCGGCAGCCCTTGGTGCAGCCGCGCGCCACCTCGATCATGATGCGATCGCCGAACTCGGTGTCGGGCGAGAGAATCGCCGTCGCGGCGACCGATTCCACGCCGCCGAAGGTGGCCCGCACCTTGTTGATCGTCTGCGGCGCGCCATGTTGTGCCGTAAGCGATACGAACGCCGGGTACTCTCCGCCCTCCGACGCGTATCGGGGCTCATACAGCGAAGGCACGTAGAGCCCGGGAAGCTGCGCCAGGCGCTCGAGCAGCGCTTGGCGCGTGGTGTCGGTAGCGCCGCCGGCATGGCTGATCACCGCTTCGATCAACGGGCCGACGATCTGCTCACCCTCGCCGACGCAGCACACGTCGAGAAACGGCGCCACCGGCTCCGGGTTGATGGATACCGTCGCGCCGCCCATCAGCACCAGCGGATGACGCTGGTCGCGCGCCGCGGCGCGAGGTGGCAGGCCGGCGAGGCGCAGCATGCGCACCACGTTGACGTAGTCGTTCTCGAACGAGGCAGAGAAGGCGATGATGTCGGCATCGGATACCGGGCGCTGCGATTCCACTGTCATCAACGGCGTGCCACGGCGACGATACGTCTCGATCTCGTCGTCGTCGGGCAGGAAAGCCCGCTCGCAGCATACATCGGGAAGGGCGTTGAGCAGCCGGTAGACGGTGTGCAGCCCGAGGTTGCTCATGCCCACGGCGTAGGTGTTGGGGTAGGCCAGCACGACGCGCAAACGACCACCCTGATTGGGCTCCACCAGGCGCGTTTCGCGCTGTCGGCGGCGCCGCAGGCGCTGGGCGAGGTCTAGACCCATCACATGTCCGCCTATTGCTCGTCGTTGCCGATCGGCAGGTCTTGCGTGCGCAAGAAGGTCGGTACGTCGAGGTCTTCCTCGACGGTGTCGGAGGTGGTTGAGGTGTGGTCATCGCCGGCGGGGCGGTAGAAATGCCCCGCATCTGATGTGGCCTTCGGTACGACGCTGTCGTGTTCCATGCGCACGCGTGCCTGGAAGGGGGCGGCGGCTTCGAATCCGGTAGCGATGACGGTGACCTTGACGGCGTCTCCCATGTTCTCGTCGATCACGGCGCCGAACAGGATGTTGGCGTCGTCGTCGGCCGCCTCGTAGATGATGGAGGCGGCGTCGGAGACCTCGTGCAAGGTCAGGTCGAGACCGCCGGTGATGTTGATCAGCACGCCGCGGGCGCCGTCTATGGAGGTGTCCTCGAGCAAGGGGCTGGAAATCGCCGCGATGGCTGCTTGGGTGGCGCGGCCCTCACCGCGTTGGGTGGCGGTTCCCATGATCGCCATGCCCATCCCCGACATCACGGTGCGTACGTCGGCGAAATCGAGGTTGACGAGGCCGGGCACCAGGATCAGGTCGGCAATGCCCTGCACGCCCTGGTGCAGCACCATGTCGGCCACCGAGAAGGCCTCCACCAGCGGCGTGTCGCCGGCCACCGTCGCCAGCAGGCGGTCGTTGGGAATCGAGATCAGCGTGTCGACGGCGTCCTGCAGTTCCAGCAGGCCCTGGTCGGCCTGCTGGGCGCGGCGGCGGCCCTCGAAAGTGAACGGGCGGGTGACCACGGCGACGGTGAGCGCGCCGAGCTCGGTTGCCAGCCGCGCAATCACCGGTGCGGCGCCGGTGGCGGTGCCGCCGCCGAGGCCGCCGGTAACGAACACCATGTCGGCGCCCTCGAGCATGTCGACGATCTCTTCGGTGCTTTCCAGCGCTGCCTGGCGGCCGATCTCGGGGTTGGCGCCGGCTCCCAGGCCACGCGTCAGGCTGGCCCCGAGCTGCAGCTTCTCGGGTGCATCGTTGACCTGCAGGGCCTGCAGGTCGGTGTTTGCGGCGACGAAGTCGACGCCCTTCAACCCTGCCTTCATCATCCGGCTGATGGCGTTGCAGCCGCCGCCGCCGACCCCCACGACCTTGATGTGGGCGCCGCGCAGCATCGCCTCGGAGAACTCGCCGAGCGAGGACGAGGTCACCGCCGGTGCGTCGGGCTCGGCGCGCGTAGGTGCCTTTTTCTCGGAGGTCCTTATCATACGAATCGGGGCGCCGGACGCGGACGCCTGCTTGCCTGCCTCGGACTCGGCGGGAGTGGTTTCGGTAGCGGCCTCCGACTCGGTGCTAGCGGTTTCGGTAGCGGCCTCGGCCTCCAGCGGCTCGGGGCTGGCCTCAGAGTGCTGCTCGCGCAGCCGTCGGAGTTCCTCGTGAAGCTCTGGCTGCCAACCCCTTGGTCCGTCCGACATACTCACCCCTCCTTGCTCACCCTGCGTGGTGGCCCCAATGTATCCCGGCGTCATCGAGAGTCAACCCTGGGGCCTTATTGAGCCGTCGCAACGCAGTACTGACGCGTCGCGCTGGCACAGTAGCCACCCGTTGAGATATCCAGGTTAGCATCAGAACAGCTCGGTGAGCCATCGAGACAGGCGGCCGGCGGTGCGGCCCAAGAGCCCCGCACCGGCGCGGCCGAAGTAGGTATCGACGTCGCGGTTGTAGTGGCCGTACAGGACCAGGCCGACGGCGGTGGAATACGTCGGACTGGAGACCACGTCGACCAGTCCTTCCACGCCGGTGGGTTGTCCTAGACGGACCGGCAGGCCGAAGCGTTGCTCGGCGAGCTCGGCAAGTCCTTCGATGAGCGAGCCACCGCCGGTCAGTACCAAGCCGGCGTTTAGATGCTCCATGAAGCCGGCACGCGCCAGCTCGTTGCCCACCAGGTCGAGAATCTCGATGGCGCGCGGCTGCAAGATCTCGCACAGCCTGGCGCGTGGCAGCAGGCGGGGGCCGCGGCCGCCGATGCCGGGGGCCTCGATGGTTTGTTCCGGGTCGATCAGGCTGGGCTCGACGCAACCGTAACGGCACTTGAGCAGCTCTGCTTCGGCGATCGGCGTATTCAAACCCACGGCGATGTCGTTGGTCAGATGGTCGCCCCCGGCGGGGAGCACGGCGGTGTGGCAGACGCTGCCGTCCACCAAACAGATCAGGTCGGTGGTGCCGCCGCCGATGTCGATGAGGGCGACGCCGAGCTCGCGCTCGTCATCAGTGAGCACCGCCTCGTTGGCGGCGAGCTGCTCGAGCACCACGGCGTGCGCCTCGACGCCGGCGCGGTTGACGCAGGTGACCAGGGTCTGAATGGCCGAGAGAGCGCCGACCACCAGATGAACATCGACCTCGAGCCGGCTGCCGGACATGCCCAGCGGATCGACAATGTCGCCCTGCTCGTCGACGGAGAACTCACGCGGCAGCAGGTGGAGTATCTCGCGATCGGCAGGCAGCTCGAGGGCGCGCGCCGCATCGATGACGTGGCGGATGTCCTCCTCGGTAATCTGCCGAGCGCGGCCGTCGATGGTCACCGCTCCGCGGCTGTTGAAGCCGCGGATATGCGCTCCGGCGACGCCGACGTAGGCGCGGTCGACGCTGATGCCGGCCATGAGCTCGGCTTCTTCTATCGATGCCTTGATACTCTCCACGGTGGAGTCGACATCGACCACCGAGCCCTTCTTTTGGCCGTGTGCCTCGGCGACACCGACGCCGATGATCTCCAGGGCGCCGTCGTCGGTGGGCTCACCGATGACCGCACAGACCTTGGTGGTGCCGACATCGAGCCCGACGATGTAAGGGTCGCCTCGCGCCATCGGTCTTCCTACTCTGTCCCGCTGGCCAACGCCCGCACCACGAGCATGTCGGTGTAGCGGGCGTCGATGGTCGAAGGTACGAGCGGTGGGTTGGTCTGCAGCAGGCTGCGCACCGCGGCGATCTTGGCGTTCATGT
>Ga0114950_10004625_pt1 | contig 10697 bp, 10 predicted proteins | sample N075metaG_FD_83503 | JGI IMG/M metagenome (GOLD analysis project Ga0114950, IMG submission 83503) | Deep subsurface microbial communities from Kermadec Trench to uncover new lineages of life (NeLLi) - N075 metaG | ecosystem: Environmental > Aquatic > Marine > Ocean trench > Sediment | place... | reverse complement strand
GATGCAAGGCGCGCGCCGTGAGGGATACCGGAGGCGTACGTCAGTACGTCGTAGGTAGACCGATCAAGCGCAACGCCGCAGACACTGCCTTATCGCTCCCGCCTACGTCTTCAGGCCGGCGGTTATGTACCCCGACAACGCCAGGAACATCGCGTGCGGCGCCCACGCGGCGATCACCGGCGGCAAGAACTCTGCCTGGCCGGCGGCGCGGAAGAACACGAAGGTCAGCCAGAACAGCACCGTAAGTGCCAGCCCCACGGCCACTCCGGAGAGCGTGCCCTGCCGGCCCATGCGGAAGCCGAAGGGAATCCCCACCAGCGCCAGTACCAAGACGATCGCCGGAAAGGAGAACTTCTGCTGCAGGTCGATCTTGTACTTGCTGGCGTCGAAACCGCGCATCTCGAGGCTGGCGATGTGTGCACGTAGTTCGTTGGCGCTCATCTCCTCGGGGAGCCGTTTGTCGGTGGCGAAGTACTCCGGGCGTTCGGTAATCGCCAGCTCTACGGTGGGCATGCGCATGAGCTCCGGAGAGGTCATGGAGCCGTCCTCGTCGGAATAGATGTAGTGGCGCCGCCAGCTATCGGTGGCCAGCCAGCGCCCATCCACCCAGCGAACACGCGACGCGTAGTCGATGCGAGAGAGGCGCCAAGTATCGGCATCGAGGTAGTAGATGCGTAACCCTTGGAAGACCTTCTGCTCGGAGTCATAGTCGGCGTAGTTGAAGATGTGCTTGCCTTGCCCTCGCACCCAGTTTCCCTGGGCCGGTCGAATGCCGCTGCTGCTGCTTCTGAGGTTTAGCGACCTCTTGATCTCGGTGACCTGCTGATTGCTGTACGGGACGATGTAATCGGAGATGGCGTATTGCACAACGGTGAGCATGAGGACGGGAACGAGCACCGGGGCGGCGAGGCGAAACAGGCTGATCCCCCCGGCGAGAACGGCGACCACCTCGTTCTGCCGGCTCATGAGGCTGAAGACCACCATGACGGTAAGGATCGTGGCGATGGGGATGGTCATCATGATGATGAAGGGCAGCTGGAACTTGAAGTACTCCAACATGATCCAGCGGCTGGCGCCGGTGGAGTAGATGTCGTCGGAAATCTCGAAGTATTCGCCGATCATCCAGATGATCACCAGGCCGCCGAGCGTGGTGGCGAAGATACGGGCGAACTGCGACACCACGTAGCGGTCCAGAATGCGCGGGAAGCGGCGGCGGCGCGGAGTCTTCGCCAATGCGTTGCCGGCCGGCGAGAGGGCATCGTCGGCAGTGCTAGGCTCACCACGCCAGAAGTGCCACACGGCGGCCACTCTATCCGTTACCTCGTCGGCGAGAAGGAGAATTCGATCGGCGACGCCATAGTTTTTCTCGCGCGCCTTGCTCCACAATAGAAAGAGTGCGCCGGTACCGATGACGAGGTTTCCGGCCCACGCACCCAGCCACGCCGGCACGGCTCCCTCCTCGGCAAACTTCTCACCGCCGTCAATGAACATGTAGTACACGGCGATTACGCCGATCGCTACCAGGTACCCAGTCGCCTTGGTGTGACGGCGTGTGGATACGCCGAGGGGGAGGGCGATGAGCGCCATTACCAGGCACGCCGCCGGGATGGCGAATTTCTTGTGGATCTCCACGGTGTACTGATTGGTCGACTGGCCGGAAGCTTGTCGACGTGCCACCTCGGCGCGCAATTCTCCGAGGTTCATGGTGCGGTCATCCTTGGCTACCGGTGAGACCTGGTCGAAGCCCAGTTGTCTTCCGAGCAGCCGTTCCGTGGCCAGGAAGGAGGTGACGCTGGACTCCTCGGGAGTATTGCCACCCTCGTATATGTAGCCTTCGACGAGCTCCAGCCAGGCCTCACGGGTCTCGGTGCTGTAGCGAAACTGGGCGCTTTGGGCCATGAAGACCTGTGCGGGGTTGACGTCGGTTCGCACCAGAAGAAGCTTGTCCCAGCGTTGGTTCGGGCCCAACTCTTCGACCCACAGGATGAGGTTCGGGAAGCGTGTCTCGAAGACCCGTGGGCGGATCTCTCCGGCAATGGTTCGCGTATTGATGAGCCGCCAGCGGTGCTGAATGATGGCGTTGTTGCCCCAGGGCAGCACCACGAGGCACAGGTAGAGGTTGAGCGCGAAGGCCGCCAGGCCGACCAACAGGATCGGGAACGACAGTTGGTACAGGCTTACCCCGCTGCTGCGCAGGGCGATGACCTCGGAATCAGCGGACATGCGCCCGAAGGCGATGAGGCCGCCGACCAACACCGCCATCGGAACCGTCAGGACGATAATATTCGGCACCGTGTAGAGAAGCAGCAGGCCCACGTCGTCGGCACCAATGCCGTCCCGAATGACCAGCGTAGCGAGTTCCAGCAAGGCGTTCATCAGCATGAAGAAGGTGAACAGGCCGAATCCCATGAGCGTCGGTGTGGCGAGCTCGCGCAGCAAGTAGAAGGTCAGGGTGCGGGAGGGCGGCCTGAGCGAAACCAGACCGGCGGGGCGATTGATGGTGGCGGCGGCGTTCACCGGACCGCCTGGTAGCGGCGTGCCAGGAGCGCCGGATCGACGCCGCCGTAGTACAGCGCCTTCAAGATCCACATGCGCAGAATGGTGCGCAGTGTGCCGCCACGCCGCCACCGACGGGCGGATGTAACGACGGCGAGCGGCAGGCGGGTCACCGGGCCCTCGCGTTTGAGCCGGCGGCTGAAATCGACATCCTCGAACAAGGGCAGGGCAGAGAAGCCACCGAGCCGGTCGAAAGCTTTCCGGGTGACGAACAGGGCCTGGTCGCCTGTTGCCACGCCGGTGATACGGCTGCGAACGGTGATGGTTGCCGCCACCAGTCGGAGCAGGGGGCTGCGGGTGTCGAGGCGCAGGCCGAAGCTACCGCCTACGGCGCCGTTGCGAACCGCCCGGCGCACACCCCCTAATGCCTCGAATGGCAACTCGGTGTCGGCATGCACGAACATGAGCGTGGTACCTGCAGTTGCTGCGGCTCCGGCGTTCATTTGTGAACCTCGGCCACGGGGCGCCGAAATCCAACGCAAGCCCGAGGCCTCGAGCATCTCGACGGTTGCGTCGGAGCTCCCACCGTCGACGAAGAGGATCTCGGCGCCCAGCCGGCGCATGGATTCGAGCAGCTTAGGCAAGGCTGCAGCCTCGTTGAGTACGGGAATGACAACGCTCACACACACGGCAAAAGGCTATCAGTAGTACCATCGTCCCGTCATGTTCCAGGTTACCGTGCTGGGGAGCGGCGCCTCACTTCCCACACTGCAGCGCCAGACCACCGCGGTCGCGGTGCAACGCGAAGGCGACTTGTACCTGCTCGATTGCGGGGAGGGCACGCAGCTGCAGTGGCGGCGTGCCGGCCTGCGCTTCAGCAAGCTGCGGGCGATCTGTATCTCGCACCTGCACGGCGACCACGTCAACGGCCTGGTCGGATTGTTGCAAACCCTGTCGCTCACCGGGCGAGAGGAGAGGCTCGAGGTTATCGGCCCGGCGGGGATCGCCGGCCTGGTCGATGCAGCCCGCACGCACGTGGGCTTGCGGCTCGCCTATCCCCTGGAGGTGCGCGAGTCGAGCGGCGGCGAGCTCATCGCTGCTGACGGCTATTCATTGCGTTGTGCGCCACTCGATCATGGGCCGCCGACGTTGGGTTTTGCTCTGGCGGAGAGTGCCCGCCCGGGCCGTTTCGATGTGCAGGAGGCGGAGCGTCTCGGGGTTCCGGAAGGGCCCTTGTTCGGGCGCCTGCAACGGGGAGAAACCGTCGTCCTACCGGATGGCTCGGAAGTACAGCCCCGCGAGGTGCTGGGCGAGCCGCGGCCGGGCAGCTCGGTGGCCTATTGCGTGGACACGCGCCCCTGCGATGGAGCGCTGGGGTTGGCCCGCTCGGCAGATCTGTTCATCTGTGACGCTACCTTCAGCGAGGAGATGACGCTGGAGGCGCACCGGCGAGGGCACAGCACAGCCCGTGAAGCGGCAGAGATGGCGATGCGCGCCCAGGCCCGCCGCCTGCTCCTCATTCACGTGTCGGCACGCTACCATGACGCGCGGCCGCTGCTCGAAGAAGCGGCGCAGGTCTTCTCTCGTGTCGAGGTCGCCCACGACCTCATGGAAATGCAAGTCTGACCGATGGACGAGAAACGAATACCCGCCCGCCCGATGCGAGATTCCTTAGTCGGGATGAGCGAGCTGGTGATGCCCAACGACACCAACCCGCACGGTACCCTGAGTGGAGGCCGATTGATGCATTGGGTCGACATTGCCGGTGCCATGTCGGCCATGCGGCACGCCCGTCGCCGCGTCGTTACGGTGGTGATTGACGAGGTGACCTTCCACGCGCCGATCCCCGCAGGTTTCATGGTGTTGCTGGAGGCAGTGGTCGTTTGCGTGGGGCGCACTTCGATGGAGGTGCGGGTCGAGGTGCACGGTGAGAACCCGGTCACCGGAGATGTCTCGCACACCACCACAGCCCACCTCGTCTTTGTTGCCTTGGACGCCGGAGAGCCCACCGAGGTGCCTGGCCTGTTGCCGGGGTCGCCCGAGGAAGAGGCGCTCCACCAGCGCGCCGTAAAGCGGCGGAGGCGCCGCCAACAGCTGCGTGCTGACGACTGATCGGAAGGTAGCCGTGCGTATCGCCGTTCTCATGAAAGCCGCTGTCGAACCGGAGTCGCGCATCGAGCTGGACGACGCCGGGCAGGTCCAACGAGCCCATTTCCGCTACGAGCTCAACGAATACGACCTCTACGCGGTGGAGGAGGCCATTCGGTTGGCCGCAACCCACGATGCCCAGGTCACAGTGCTGAGCGTCGGCCCCGAGGATGCTGTGCAAGGCCTGCGTAAGGGCCTCGCCATGGGCGCCAACGATGCGGTGTTCGTGGCCTGCGAGGACTTTCTTGCCGACCCGGTATCCAGCGCCTCGGTGCTGGCCGCCGCCCTCAGGCGCATCGATGCCGACCTGATTCTCGCCGGCGTCGAGAGCGCCGATCTGGGCACCTCGCAGGTCGGCGTGCTGGTGGCCGAGGAACTTGGATTTGCGTGCGTCACCATGACCATCGGTGTGGAGCTACCCGGCAACGGAACGGCGCGGGTGCGCCGCGAGCTCGAAGCCGGCAACTTTCTCGAGGTGGACGTTCGTCTGCCGGCGGTATTGACCGTGCAGACCGGCCTGAACGAGCCGCGCTACCCTAGTCTCAAGGGGATCATGGCGGCGAAACGCAAGGAGCTGGTCCGTATCGATCTCGCCGAGCTCGACCGGGACGTCGAGCAGAAAGTGGAGACCATCGAGTTGGCGTATCCGCCGCCGCGCCAGCTGGCGCAGATGCTCGAGGGTGCTGCCGATACGGTGGTCGCCGAGCTGGTCACGTTGTTATGTGAAGAGGAAAAGGTACTGTGAGTCGCGAGGTGTGGTGCATCGTCGAACACCGGGCGGGGGCCGTCGATCCCGATAGCCTGCAACTGTTCGCCGCCGCTCGCCAGCTGGAGGGAACGGCGGTTGCCGTGATCTGCGCCGCCCACGCCGAAGAACTCGTCGGCCAGGTGGCGCGACACGCCGACCGGGTCATCGTGCTCCAGGATGCGGCGTTGGAGCAGTTCACACCGGACGGATACGCGCAGGCCATCGTGCCGCTGGCACAGGAACGGCAGCCGGCCGCGGTATTGATGTTGCATTCGCATTTCCTCGGTCGCGATCTGGCACCGGTGCTCTCCAGCCGGCTCGGGTCCGGTCTCATCACCGACTGCATCGACCTTGAATGGCGCGACGGCATCCTGGGGCGTCGTTTTATGTATCGCCGCAAGCTCATTGCCACACAGCGCTGCCGTACGTCGGGGCCCGATGTCATTACCTGCCAACGGGGCGCGTTCGTCGCTGCCGCGGCTTCGCAGGGGGCCGCAGAAGTGGAGACGGTGGTGCCCGCCATCGATGCCGCGGCAATACGCTGGGCGGTGGGTGCGTTCGACGCGGCCGAAGTGGTCGCCGGGGACATCACCGAGGCGGAGATCGTCGTAGCCGCCGGTAGGGGGGTCGGCAGCGCGGAAAACCTGGAGGCGGTGAGAGAACTGGCCGCACTCATGGGTGGTGCCCTCGCCGCGTCGCGCCCCCTGGTCGACAACGGATGGCTCGATCGCGGCCTGCAGGTGGGCTCGTCCGGCAAGACCGTGCGACCGCGCCTGTACATCTGCTTCGGCATTTCAGGCGCCATACAGCACGTCGTCGGGATGCGCGACAGCGACGTGATCGTGGCCATCAACAAGGATCCTCGGGCACCCATCTTCGAGTACGCCGATTACGGCATCGTCGCCGACGTCATGGAAATCGTCGAGCCGCTGAGCGCGGCGATCAAGGAGTTACGGGGGTAGGGCGAGCGTTCGCAGCCAGGCCTCGACCTCGTGGGCACTGCTCGCCCGGTGGACAGCGTGGGGGTGTTTGTCGTCGAGCCGGGTCCCGGCGAGTTGTGCGGCCCAACCCTCGGTGGCGGTGAGGGCGCACAGCGGCTTGCCCATCTGCCAGGCGTGGGCGATCTCGCTCAGCGTTCCGCTCTGTCCGCCGATGGCCACGACGGCGTCCGCGGCAAGGATGACGAGGAGGTTGCGCGCGTATCCCAGGCCGGTGGGGATGACAATGTTCGCATGGGGGTTTGCCTCTCCCTTGTCGGTGCCGGGCAGAATGGCCACGATCGGTGCATGGCCATCCGCTGCCGCGCGGCGGGCGCCGCGACTGGCAGCCTCCATTACGCCGCCGAGTCCCCCACAGACCAGCCCGCAGCCGGCGCGCACGACGGCGGCGCCTACCTCTTCCGCCAGCTTGTCGCGCTCGGGGTCCGACTCACCGTTACCGATCACCGCGACTAGACTGGCTACCGGCTGCACGCTCTCTCAAGCTCCGTCGTGGGCCAGCGTCTGCCGCGTCTTCTCCAGCAAATCGGCGAGCTGCTCGCGCGGCATGCCGTTGACAAACGGACTCACCAACCAGCGCACCACGAAGGGAATGGTACGGGTTAGCGAGATCGACTCGGTTTCGATGTAGATGCCGCCGTCGCGCTCCAGGAAACGCCAGTACGAGTTGATGCGCCACAGGAAGCCGCCGCCCTCGCCGTCGGCAAGCGCCCGTTCCGTGGTGCTACCCGGATCCTTCACCTCGCGCACCGAGGTAGTGCGCGAGATCGAGTAGGTGCGATCGCTCGCCGGGGTGACGTAGTGCACGTCGTGCACCGTGTCCATGACCACGGTGATCACCTTGTGCTTATGGAATCGCATGAACACCTCGAAGTGGTCGCCGTTGCGCGAGATGATGTGGGCCGCCTCTACGTCGGGTCCGTAGATCTCGCTGTGGCGGTCGTAATCCTGGATGAGCTCCAGGGTCGCCGCGAGCCCCACGCCGGGGACGAAAACGGCCCCCAGCCAGTGGTGTACCAGGCCGTCCCGGATCTCGATCTCCTGCCCGTTGGCGTCCCTGGTCTCGAGCCGTGCCATGAACAGCTCGCCGCGCCGCAGATCGGCGAGTATGCGGTTACGATCCTGTTGCGGTAGGTAGTCGAGGTAGAGAAAGGGTCCCTCGGGCCCGACCTGGTCGAGTACCCGTGCCTCGGTTGCTGCGGCGTAGCGTTGGAAGGCTTGCAGGGTGTGCGGCTTGAGGTCGGCGCCGCTGGGTGGCGCCGGTGGGCCGAGGCCGACACTGGCCACGGTGCCCAGTAAGCTGGTGCAAATCGCAATGATCGAGAGGTTCATGGGGTGTCGCTGATTGAACGTCTGCGGGCGAGGTGGGTACCCATAGACTGGATTGCTGCTGCCTACACCGTGTGGATGGGCTTGTTGATCGCCTGGTATTCCGCGCCCGTGCCCGAGTGGCGCCGCCTGCTGCTGATTCACCTCGGCATCGTGCTGACCCTGATGATCATACCGCCCCGCGGGGCGCCGTGGGAGGAGCGGCGCTGGCGGTGGCTGTGGCAGCGGGTACTGCATGAGTTGGTGCGTTTCGTGCGGCACGCGTATCCGCTGCTGCTGGCCCTGTTCTTCTTCGAGGAAGGGCAGTTCACCGTGAACATGATCTTTCCAGAGACACCCTACTGGTTCGAGCCTCACCTGTATGCCGCCGACGCCGCGATTTTCGGCGATGTGCCGGTGCGCCTCATGCACGGCTGGGTAACGCCCTGGCTGACCGAAGGGATGCACTTTTTCTACTTCTCGTACTACATCATCCTGATCGGCGGAACGGCGCTCGCGTACGTCGGGTATCGGCGGCAACAGCAGCCGCTGAAGACACCGGCGCCGGGTTTCGAGGAAACCATCACCAGCCTGGGGTTGGCTTTCATCCTGGCGTTTGCCGCTTACCCCTGGCTGGCGGCGCGCGGACCCTGGGAGAACCCCCAGCTGATGGCCGAGATGGTCCCCATGCGTGGATGGTTGTTTACCTGGATGATGGACCGCATCATCGAGCATGGCGCCGTCTCCGGCAACTGTTTCCCCAGTGGGCACGTCGCCGGCGCGTGGGCCATCGTCTTCGGACTGGCCTGGACCCGGGGACACCGCACCATGGCGTACGTGGGTGCCTTCCTGGCCGCGGGCATGACGGTGGCGTGCGTATACACCCGCTATCACCACGCCGTGGACATGCCGGCGGGTTTCGTCTGCGGCGCACTGGGGGCGCTTATCGGCGGCGGGCTCGTACGCCGCCGGCGCGGGCGCGCGGATGTTTATTCGTTGCTGCCGGCTAGGACCCGGGGGCGGCGGTCCTGACCCTGGCGCAGCAGGGAGATCCACTGGTCGCGTTGCTCGGCGAACCGCGCCATGTGCTCCGGGGGGAGCGGGGCGGCGGCGGGAAATTCGATGTCGAGCGGATCCACGAACTCACCCCCGCGCTCCAGCTGGTAGTGCAAATGCGTGCTGGTGACCAGCCCGGTGCTACCCACGTAGCCAATGACCTCGCCCTGCTCGAGCTGATCCCCCACGTCGAGGTCGGTGGCGAAACCACGCAGGTGCAGATACCAGCTGGTGTAGGAGCCCCCGTGGCGGATCTTCACGTGGTTGCCGGCCTGTGAGTTGCGGCCAACGTAGACAACCGTGCCCGCTGCTGTTGCATGCACCGGAGAGCCCGCCGGAGCGACGTAGTCGACGCCGCGGTGCGCGCGCACCACGTTCAACACGGGGTGCATGCGACGGTACGAAAAACCCGAAGAGACGCGCGAGTAGTTGACCGGGGAACGGAGAAAGGCGCGTTGCAGCGACGCACCGGTGGGCCGGAAGTACGCTAGGCTGGATCCTGGCCGGGTATAGCGAACCGCCTGGTACAGACGTCCACGGACGTCCAGCTCCGCCGCCAGGACGTCGCCGAAGCCGACGAACTCGCCCTCGAGGAAACGCTGCTCGACGACTACGTCGAGGGTGTCGTCGACACGGAGATCGGCGGCGAAATCGATGTCCCACGCGAAGATGCCGGCCAGCTTCTGGGAGAGGTTGATGGCGTCGCGGCGACTCAACGAGGTTGCCGCAATGGAGCCCTCTAGGCTGCCACGGATGTCGGCGTGGACGAAACGGGGGCGTATGTCGTAGGGCACGACGACTTCCTGCGCCCCCCAGCCGGCGCCGCCCTTGGCCACCAGGATGGCGGTCTGCCGGTCGGGCCGGTAGCGAAACAGAAGCAACTCATCGTCGGCCCCGAAGTAGATCTTGTAGGGGCGTCCGGCGCGGATCTTCTGTACCTCGAAGTCGTCGCGCACGGAGCGCGCGATGCGATCGATCAAAGACGCGGACACGCCGGCGCGCCGCAGCACGCTGGCGAAGGTGTCGCCGCGGCGGAACTCACCATCGACCGTCCTGTCGGCTTGCGCCGCCAGCGACATCGGCCAGTTCGGGGGGAGCGGCGGGACCAGCCGCGGCGGCGTGGTGCCCGAAAGGGCTGAGTCCGCCTCGGCGCTCGGCATGCCACCGAAGAAGCTGGCAGTGGCGAGCAGCAGAGCGAAACCGGCGAGCGTGCCGATGACCACGGCGACACTGATGGGCTCCCTTTTGATGAACAGAAAAAGGCGCATCTAGCAGGCTGCGGTGAAAGTATCGTGGCTCGTGCAGGTGTGACGTGCGGGTGAGGCGTTGCGCTTGATGGTGACGGCCGACGGGGAAAATCTCCCCATGATCCGCCGCACTGTAGCCTGCAAGAGACCTACGTGCAACCTTGAATTCGGCTTCGAAAATGGTAGGGGACGCCGTGTCCGGGCTTGCGCGGGAGCCTTTGCCGTTGCTATAAGATTTGTCTTGTGAGGAGGCTAGCCGGCGCAGTCATCGCGCGCCATCGCGCTCGTGCAGCCGTGACCCGTTGAGATATCCAGGCTTGGGTAGGGAGCTCGAAATGAGACAAGGGTGGCGAACGAAGCGCGGAGTGTGGTTGGCGGCCGTCGCCTGGCTGTTGAGCGTGAGCTTCTTTGCCGGGGTGCTGCTCCCCGCGGCGGCGAGGGTTTCCCCGCTGCCCGCACCGCAGCAGCGTGCGCAGACGGCGCCCGGGGTCATCGATCCGTCGGCGTTGACGCTGCAGGACCTGTCGCCCGGTTTTATGGGCCTCTATCGGAAGGTCATGGAGATCGAGGACCGCATCCGCCGCCACGCCTCCACCTACGGACTCGACTACGACCTGGCGCGCGCCGTATGCCTGTACGAATCGGGTGGCAATGCTCGTCTCACCTCGTGGGCCGGCGCCGAGGGGTATTTCCAGG
>Ga0114950_10004623_pt1 | contig 10698 bp, 12 predicted proteins | sample N075metaG_FD_83503 | JGI IMG/M metagenome (GOLD analysis project Ga0114950, IMG submission 83503) | Deep subsurface microbial communities from Kermadec Trench to uncover new lineages of life (NeLLi) - N075 metaG | ecosystem: Environmental > Aquatic > Marine > Ocean trench > Sediment | place... | reverse complement strand
CCTAACCCGGTAGCGCCTGGGCCGGTGTAGGGTAATTGGTATATTTCGCCATCAAAAGTTGCTCGATCTTCCCGTGCGAAGATCAGTTTCATGATCTGCACATACTCCTTCAAGCGCGTTACGGGTTTGCCGTAAGGTACGCCGTGCCAACCTTCGATGACCTGCGGTCCAGATGCGCCGAGGCCGGCAATGAAGCGGCCACCGGACAGTTCTGCCAGGCTCATGGCCGTCATGGCGGTCATCGCCGGGGTCCGCGCAGACATTTGCATGATGGCGGTGCCGACTTTTATGGTTGTGGTCTGGGCCAATATCCAAGCCGCCGGGGTGACTGCATCGCCACCCCAGGCCTCTGCTGTCCACACCGAGTCGTAGCCCAGTGCTTCAGCGTGTTTGATCGCATCCAGATTGATGTTGACGCGGGCACCGATGCCGCCGCCGAGAATTCCTAGTTTCATGCTGTGCTCCTGTTGGTAAGTTGTTGCGGCCTACTTGCCGGTAAATTGTGGTTGGGTTTTTTCGACAAAGGCTCGTGCTGCGTTTTTATGATCTTCGCTCAAGCCGGAATGCACATGATGTGTTGCCTCCAGATCCAGACACTCGATAACGTCTGCACCTTGTGCAACGCGATTGAAATTTTCTTTCATATAGCGGTAGGCGATCGGAGGGCCTGCCGCCAATCGTCGAGCGAGGTCCATGGTTGCTTGCTCCAGTTCCGCTGCCGGAACGACATAGTTGGCGATTCCCAGTCGCAGGCACTCTTCGGCGTTGACGCGGTCTGACAGAAAGTAGATTTCACGCGCTTTGCCCTGGCCGACTAACTGCGATAGGAAATAGGTGCCGCCGTAGTCTCCGCTGAAGCCAACTTTGGCGAAGGCGCTGGTGATAAATGCCGTATCCGCCATGATGCGCAAGTCCGCAGCCAGGGCCAGAGATAATCCGGCACCCGCGGCGGCGCCGGGTAGACTTGCGATGACGGGTTTAGGCATCAGGTGCATGCGCCCGGCAGTATTGCGTTGATTCAGACGTTGAGTGTGGATGCGTTCATCTAAAGTTGCACTGCGTCCGCCGCCGCCTGCATCACCCCCGGATGCCATGCCTTTGACATCACCACCCGCGCAAAAGGCGCCACCGGCTCCGGTAAGGACGACACAGCGAACCTCTGCAGATCGTTCTGCGTAATCCAAGGCGCGTTCGAGTGCCGCAGTCATGGCGCCTGACATGGCGTTGCGCGCTTTAGGTCTGTTCAGGGTGATGACAGCGACGTTGTCTTCCACATAGGCCAGGCAATCTTCTGTGCCTGTGTCGAATTTTTCTCTAGCCATTAGGTTTCTCCCATTTGATCAACGATTTTTCATTTTGTAAGGGCCACATTCTAAGCAGCAACGGGTTGCGCAATCACTTTTTCCGTCGTGGCCAGATCTTCACGTAGTGATTGTGCGCCGACAAAGTAGTGGAATGCGGCCCAAACATTGGCCAATACTGCCATGCACAGCGCCAAGCGCAAGGAATCGATGCCGTAGCTTGGGTTTAGTAGATCACTGAATACACCCACTAGATAGGGGCCCAAACCCATGCCGATAATATTCAGCATAAACAGCAAAATAGCCGAGGCAACAGCGCGCATACGCAGAGTCACGAGGGCTTGAGTCATTGCAAAAGAGGGGCCCAGATACATGCCGCCGAGTATGGAGACGACGATCAAGGCAGGTATCACGGCCCACAGGCCGCCATACAAATAAGCGAGGAACTGAAACGGCACCATAATGATCGTAGAGTAACCAGGCACCCACATGTACCAGCGTCGGTCGTCGAATCGGTCAGATAGTTTGTCGCTAAGATATCCACCCATGAACGTACCGATGGCGCCTATGCCGGAAACTAGGGCGAGCCAGGCACCCACTTCGGACACTGGCATTTCATGGGAGCGAATAAGAAAAGGTGCGTTCCAGGTGCCAGCCCCGTAGCCGACAAAGGCGTGCAAACCGGCGGCGAATGAAAGGTGGCGAAACGAAACTCTTTGCCACAACAAAGAAAGCACTTCTTTAACATCGGGTGCGTTGTCTGCTGCCGAAGTACTTGGCGCAGGGGTGAGTTTGCTGGTCTCACGTTCAGAATCCGCCATGCCTCGGGGTGGTTCTCGCAGGGTGAACCAGATGAGCAGGGCCACGAAGATGCCTGGAATGCCAACCAGGATGAATGTCGTGCGCCAGCCCAATTCCTCGGCACCCCAACCGCCGACATAGTTGCCGATCATCGAGCCAAACGGGATACCGAGCGCATAGATAGATAAGGCCGTGGCCCGAGTGTCGATAGGAAAGTAGTCCGAGATGAGCGAGTGACTCGGCGGGCTGGCGCCTGCTTCGCCAACGCCGACGCCGATGCGTGCCAGCAGCAGCATCATGAAACTTTGAGCGAACCCACACAGCGCCGTCATGGCGCTCCAGACAACCATGGCGACAGCCAGAATTTTGACTCGGCTACGGCGGTCGGCCATTGCCGCGATAGGTATTCCTAGTGTCGTATAGAACACAGCGAAGGCCAGGCCGCCGAGCATGCCCAGCTGAGTGTCAGTGAGTGCCAGGTCCAGTTTGATCGGCTCCAGCAATATCGACAGTATCGAGCGGTCGATAAAATTGACCACATAGCCTAAAAATAATACCGCCAGCGCATACTTGCGGTAGTTCTGCGAAAAGTGTACTTCCCCGGTCACGTGTTCCCCTTGTGCGCGCGTTAGCGCCGATTCATCAACCACCATTTCATTGTGCTGGTCACCAGTTCGGCGGCATCTTGTTGTACGAAATGACCTGCTTGCGGGGCCGTGACGATGGTCAGGTCCGCATCTATCCAGTCCCAGGTGTTGTTCAAGCCATCTGAGTGCAGAGCGGTGTCTTTCAGGCCATGAAAAACTAATACTGGCATCTGCAGGCGTGGCGGTGGTGGCGGTGGCTCGGCACCTGGCTCCGGTAACGTTGGATAATTGGCTTTGTAGAAGTTCAACATGCCGGCGAAATCAGATCGCGAAAACGCTTCAACGTAATGCTTCTTCGCGGCAGGATCACTGACCCATGCGGACAGACTTTGTGCGGTCATTGGCCCGCCAAAAAAGATGTCCGGGTCAGATGGGGAGCCTTCCCTGAAAACCCGTGCATAGTCGCTATTTGCGCGCTGTTCTGGATTTGCGGCCATTTCGCGGCTCATGCCCAGTGGGTGGGGCAGGTTGAGAATGATCAGACGTTCAGTCATTTGCGGTAGATTAAATGCTACCTGCCAAGCCACAACACCGCCCCAGTCATGGCCGACAATGGTCGCTTTGTCGCGTCCCAGATGTTTGATGACAGCCGCTACGTCACCGACCAATAAAGGCATAGCGTAGTTTTCTACACCCTGGGGTTGGGCACTTTTGTTGTAGCCGCGTTGGTCAATGGCCACCACTTGGAAATTGTCCTTCAGGCCCTCCATCTGGTCTCGCCAGCTGTACCAGAAATCCGGGAAGCCATGAATCATCACCACCAGCGGACCCTCGCCGACGGTGACATAATGGATCTTCAGACCGTTGCTGTCAGCATAGCCGTGGGTGACCTCATCGCGTATATCGGCACTCAGACCAGTCGCGCATATACTCAGCAGGAGCACTAGAAATACTCGCAGGTGTTGCATGGTGTTTATTCCTTCAACTTCCGGGTCGACCCATCGGGGTGTAAATACTACCAGACTCAATTTAACCCAGTTGGCAGGGTACAGACCAGCCTGCCGTCGTCGGGCAAGGCTTCTTTAGGGTAGGCGCAAAGAGGACGACTATCGGTGCGAGCGCCATCGCCGGTCTGCCGCCAGACTTCGATCTGCTCTGGTGCATGCCCACCCTCGACCCATTCTACCAAGGGTGTCATCGCGTCGAAGCGATCGGGTCCAGGTCCACCCCGGCAATGAAACATGCCGGGTACCATGAAGGTCCTGAAATATTCATTGATGTCTGCATCCAGCGCTGCGACCTCATCGCGATAGGCTAACAATGTCAGAGGATTGATATCGGGATCTGCCCATCCGAAATAGGTGAGCAGCTTGCCGCCATTTGCCTTGAACCGACCGAGGTCCGGGTTGACCGCATTAACGATGGCATTGAATTCGTCGAGGTTGTCCGGTGGGGTTTGGAAATCGAACTCTGTCCAATCGAACTCCGGCCGGTCGCGCACAAATGACATGTAGCGGAAAAAATCGGACCCCAGTGCGTCTAACAGTACTTGTTTACCCGGGTTGATTAACCAGGGGACCCAACCAGATCTGCCGGTACCATTAATGGTGTAGCCCGGGGCTTCGCTACCAACCAACATGGCTGGATACACTTGCTCGCCAGCCAGCATAGTGGCTGAATAGTACTTTTTCAGCGCGTCGCGTTCCGCCACATCGAAGCACGCGGTGGTGTCGGCACCACTGCAGTGGGGTAGATCCCGGTCAACGTCAAAATCACAACGGCGGGGGTCGGAAATCAAACCGTCCGTAAGGCCATCGAGGCCATCGCATGCGGCATAGATGTGCTCTGCCAACTGCAGCACCTCCTCTTCGCTGAGTCCGGATTTACTGATCGCGGAGACACGCCAGGCCTGGGAAAATTTGAGCCCCGAATAGTTGGCGGCGGGCGCGCCGGCGATGATGCCGTCAAAATCCTGCGGGAATCGTTGTGCGGAAATCATGCCTTGCCGACCACCCGTAGAACAGCCGTTCCAGTAACTGTGCCGAGGTGAGTTACCGTAATAAATTTTCGCCAGGGCTTTTGCCGTCGTCACCGTCAGATGGACAGCACGAAAGCCGTAGTCGACGAGTTTGTGCAAGTTCTGGTACGCAAATGTACCGCCGGAGTGGACGCGTTTGTCGTGCCCGGTGTCTGTATAGGCAGTGACAAAACCATTCGCTAATGCCAGGTCCCGGGCCAATTGTTTGGCCGGGTCGATTGCCGGCGTGCCCGCCAAGCCCCCATTGCCGAACATGTATAGACGATCGTTCCAGGTAGTTGGCAGATTGATTTCGAAACGGACCTCGCTGGGTACCAGGCCGGTGACGCGACAATGTGCAGGCACGTCTGCGGTGGCTGCGACATCAATGCTGCTGATGATGGTGTATTCGTAGTTGCTGGTGGCGGCTAAGTCCGCACAACGCATGGCGGCCGCGGTGGAGGTGGTGGTGTAGTCCACTCTACTCAGGCTGGCGTTAGCAAAAGCCTCGGCGTGAACTTGGGGTGCTAGCAGTAAAAGTGCAAGAAAAAAACGCATGTATTATGACCGATTGCCACTACTGAGGCTCTCAAGCGTAAAGGGACATGGCAAAGACATCAAACTGAAGCAGCGCGGGATGGCGCAAAGGTCTGGATTTCTGGTTGGTTTAACGGCGTACGCGTCGCTTCAGGCGATCCAGCTTTTCCTTCCAGTGCTGGAACATTTCCGGGTCACCGCCTCGATCCGGGTGATGCTCCTGGCACATGCGACGGGCTTCCTTGATCTCATGTATGGGCAGCACCAGTTGCAGGCCGAGGGCATCGATCTCGGATTCACTTAAGGTGCGGACCGGGCTTGCATCTTCCGGTGGGCGATAAAAACCACGCCAGGTGCTGGTCGAGCGGTTGGCGTAAGATACCGGTCCGGAAAGACCGAGCTTCCATGGGTGGTTTTTGGCTGGCTTGGGCATGCTTTAGTGTAAACCGTAAGTTGTTGTTAAAATGCGACGTGGGTAGCCCTGTGCGCGCGCCCCGCTAACAGGTTGACGGCGGACGTTAACATATTAGTGCCAGCAAAGAAGATTTTTAGACGTCGAAAAAGATAGGAGGAAATGTCCGATGAGTGAGTTGCCAATCAGCCGTTTTTCGCTACCTGAATTGCAGGATTTACCCGAGGATATTCGCCAGCGCATCGAGGCGGTGCAAGAGAAATCTGGCTTTGTGCCTAATGTTTTTCTTGTGTTGGCGCGGCGACCGGATGAATTCCGTGCTTTCTTCGCGCACCACGATGCCTTGATGGACAAGCAAAGTGGTTTGACCAAGGCTGAACGGGAAATGATCGTGGTGGCGACCTCCAGCGCCAACGCTTGCCAATATTGTGTCGTCGCCCACGGTGCGATATTGCGCATTCGCGCAAAGAACCCTTTGCTTGCCGATCAGGTAGCGGTCAACTACCTGAAGGCCGATATCACTCCCAGACAAAAAGCGATGTTGGATTTCGCCATGCAGGTGGCGTTGGAGAGTGCCACGGTAGAGTCTGAAGACATTGAAGCCCTGGCTGAACATGGCTTCAGTGAGGAAGACATCTGGGACGTCGGCGCCATCGCGGCCTTCTTTGCCATGAGCAACCGGATGGCAAACTTGTCAGGCATGCGCCCCAATGCAGAGTTTTACAGCATGGGGCGGTAACGGTTGCACCTCACTCAATTGTTTGTTTGCACCGCCGCTTCCCGGGCGCTGCGCACTTTTTCATTGGTCTGGTTGAACAATAATTCCCGGCGTGCTTTTTCTTCTTCTTCGGTACGCTCGCCTTTACCCAGTTCGCCACCTGCCTTGCGACCGGCCTGGACTGCAGGGCGTTCGCCTACTTCGTCCACCCAACGCTTTAAGTGGGGGAAGGTTTCCCACATGGACTCGTCAATCAGACGGCCGATTAAAAATGCCCAGGGCCAGGTGATGATGTCGGCGATGCTGTATGCGCTGCCGGCCAGATACTGATTTGCAGACAACTGGGCATCCATGACGCCGGACAAACGGTCAACTTCGCCAACGAATCGTTTGGTGCCGTAGACCAGTTGGCCAGGGTCGTCGGTGATATTCTTGGCGTAGTTTTTGAAATGGTTGGCGTTGCCCATCATCGGGCCGAGATTTGCCATCTGCCAATGTACCCATTGCAGCACCTTATATTTCCCGGCGGTGTCGGTTGGCAGGAATTTACCGGTTTTTTCCGCCAGGTATTCTAAAATTGCGCCAGACTCAAAAATTGACAACGCCGCGCCACTGCCATCTCCACCTGGGAGGGGCTCGTGGTCGACGATCGCCGGCATTCGATTATTGGGACTGATACGCAGAAAATCTGGCGTGAACTGGTCGCCGCCGCCAATATCCACCGGGATAATTTTATAATCCAGACCGCACTCTTCAAGCATGATGGTAACTTTCCAGCCGTTTGGGGTGGGCCAATAGTGGACATCAATCATTTTTCTTCTCCAACGTCTTATGTTGCATTGCCACAGACATTGTATAGGGTAAGCGGCAATTTTTGAGCTTGTTGAAAAAGGGGCATCGTCAAGCATGCAATACAAAGCGCTCGCGCTAGATCTGGACGGTACGACATTGGTTGGCGAAGACCTGCCTGAAGCCAATAAACTGGCGCTGCAGAGAGCCGCGGGTGCAGGCTATGAAATCATAGTGGCCACCGCGCGATGGCTGCAAATGGCGCAACGTGTGGCAGATCAGATCGGCACGCCTTCAGTGGCCATCGCTTGTTCCGGTGCCCAGGTGCATGACCCTCGCGTAGCGCAAGATATTTTCGACGAGCGGTTACCGGCAGATTTTGTGGAAGAACTCTATCGAGTCTGCAATGCAGCGCGCTGCATTGCGACGGTGACGGTGTCTGATCAGGTGTTACTGAAGCTCGACGGCGAACCCGATGCCAGCTTGATGGACGATGAAATGTCCTGGGTTAAGCAACTCGTCATCGACCATGCTGACCTGCCGCGCATTGCCGCCATCCAGGGAACGGCCGTGTGCGAGTATATCAAGCGCGAAATGAAGCAAGCCTATGCGGATAGTGTGAATATTTATGACTCTATTGGACCTAACGGCAAGCTGATTCTGACGATCACCGGTAAAGCAGCCAACAAAGGCGTGGCGCTGCAAGCTGCCTGTGATCACCTGGGGCTGGACCCGCAACATGTGATCGCCTTTGGTGATGCCGAAAATGATCTGCCCATGTTCGAATTGGCTGGTGCCAGCGTCGCCATGGGACAGGCCAGTGATGAGGTCAAAGCGGCGGCAGATTATGTCTCCACTGCAAACTATGAGGATGGGGTCGCACGGGCGATAGACGTTTTACTGGAGAAGGGCACCCTGCCTTAGACAGCAGCCTCGTCACCATGCTGCAACACTCTCTGATGTACTTCGTTCATCGCCCGGAAGATGATATTTGTGGCTTCCGGTACTTCTGTGTAGTAGTCAAAAAAGATCGGATCAAGAATATGGGATGCAACCGGCCCAGGCACCATCGCCTTGCTTCCCGGCGGACGGATTGCCTTTAAACCGGTCATATAGATGGGTACTACAGGTACTTTCTTATCAAGCGCCAGAATTGACACGCCATATTTGAATTTTGCCAGCTCTTTGCCTCGTGAACGGGTGCCTTCCGGGAACAACATGATGTTACATCCCTGGTCGAGTAACCACTTAGGGTAGTCCAACGTCTTGGAACCGCCGCCTCGCTTGATAGGATATAGACCCATCACCAGTGATTGATACCAGGGACGCAAGGTTATTTCCTTACGGCCTTTCAAAAACCAACGGTCTGCGGCAGCGCCAAAGTAAATATTCGAGCGGATCCGTTCAGGTAGGGCGGCCAGCAAAGCGTATTGGTCGAGGTGGCTGGCGTGGTTACCTATGACGATGCAGGGTCCGTTAATGTTTTCAATCTTGTCTTGGCCAGTGACGGTGAACGGATGGAAATATTTCTTTTCCCAGCGCGTGAAAGCATAGCCGCGCATCGCGCGCCGTGCCCACTGTGCCCATGTTTTTATCTGCCAGGTGTGTGGTCCGCCGGTTTTGACACTTTGCGTCATCAGCCGCTGAAACAGCGGCAGGTCGATTGCCGGTAGAATCTCGGTGTGGGCGGTTGTTGACAGTTCCTGGGCTAGCGTGGCCCGATAGGCTTTGAAATTATCCGGCGCGTCGATGATGATGCATTGGTCGTATTCTCCCAGCAAACGATAGCTGGAGATGACTTTGGCGTCCCAGCGTTCAAGAGCATCGTGTATACCCATCAACAATGACGGCTTCTTCTTCACCTCCATCAGGCCTTTTGAGTGGTACTTCAATAACAACACGTAGTGCGCCATTGCCGGTCTCCGCGCCAGTGGTTACTGCTTGCTGTCTTGTTCTTCCTGCTCGGTTTTGACTCGAGGTGGGCTGGCCTTCATGTTATTTGCGAATTCCTCGATCGGCATGCCGGGCAGCGTGGTTATCTTGATCGTACCCCGTGAGCCGAGTTCCATAGAGATGCGAGCCATGACCTCATTGCTCGGGGCGTCAATCACATTGACGAAGTCGTAATTACCGAGAACCGCGTATTGCGCGCGCACTCGGGCACCCATCTCTTCCACTTCCTTGTTAACGCTGTACAAGCGGTCGGGGTTGGCCTTGAGGGTCTTGCGACCTTCATCGGTGAGTGTCGTGAGCATGATGTAAGTAGGCATAAGTTCCCCTTCAGTCCTTGTGCAGTCGAGGTACTCTAATCTACTAGAGATCGAGTTTCACCCAGGAATTTTTTGTCTGCCCGCGGCAGGCAATGCCATCCCACTGAGATTCAATCATCGCGACGAACTTTTGGTACGGTTTCAAGCACTGCCCGAAGGTTTCCTTCAGAACATAGGTGGTGTTCAGACGTCGATTGGCTCCGACTCGCCTTTTGAGTGCGTGGCGTCGGTCCTTACGCTGGGAAAGCAACGTGTAACATTGCTCCTTGATGCACGCCCGTCCTGACCACCGAGACGTTTGTACTCACTGCACCAAGTCTCATCGAGCACCTTTGACAAATGGCGCATGATATGGAACTTCACTTACGTCGCACACTGTATCCATCCGCTGGGAATGTGGGATCCAGCGGAACAATCTCTGCGCTGGCTTAAGTCAATGCGATCATCGTGCTTTCAATCGATACCCAATCCAAACTGGATCAAACGGCCGGCCTCGTCCGCTACTACCGCCACGAACCTGAGGAGACTTCTCTCTATCCGATTACAGAGCACAACCTGCCCCAATTCTTGCGCCATGTATCGGAACATGGGCTGCCTCGATTCATCACTCAGGAGTTCAACGACTACCTTGCTTGTGGTCCGCTCGAACATGGCTTTCTGAGGGTCAAATGCAATGGCTGCCGACACGAACATCTGGTAGCGTTTTACTGTAAATGTAGAGGATTTTGCCCTTCCTGTGGCGCACGTCGGATGATCGAGACTTCCGCCCATTTGATTGATCACGTGAGACCTCCCGTGCCAACCCGACAGGGGGTACTCTCTTTCCCCTGGCCTTTACGCTTTCTCTACGCCAGCCGTCCAGCCGTACTGACACGAACGCTCGGAGTGATTGCCCGAGCCATTGAAACCGACCTCATTCACCGTGCCGGTCTCACCCGTAAATGTGGTGCCAGATCCGGCATCATCACCCTCGTCCAGCGCTTCGGATCTGCGTTGAATCTCAACGTGCACCTATACATGATCGCCTTAGACGGTGTCTACACGTTCGATGACGACTCATCGCGATTTAATCCACTCAAAGCCCCGACATCGGCGGACCTTCAATCCCTGCTCGATCGCATCATCCACCGCACAATAAGCCAGCTCGAACGGGATGGGGTCTTAATTCAAGATACCGAGCAGCCGTACTTCGATTTCACCGAGGCAGACGTTCAAGACACCTTCAATGCCGCTTCGGTGCGTTAACGCATTGCCATCGGTCCCAAT
>Ga0114950_10004614_pt1 | contig 10709 bp, 8 predicted proteins | sample N075metaG_FD_83503 | JGI IMG/M metagenome (GOLD analysis project Ga0114950, IMG submission 83503) | Deep subsurface microbial communities from Kermadec Trench to uncover new lineages of life (NeLLi) - N075 metaG | ecosystem: Environmental > Aquatic > Marine > Ocean trench > Sediment | place... | reverse complement strand
TTGGTCATATATTTTTATTTGTTTATCTGATAACTTATAACCGCCAGCCACAAATATTTGGGTTTTAACAAGGTCTATTCCGGTAACCATTTCGGTGACGGTATGTTCTACTTGGATGCGAGGATTTACTTCAATAAAATAAACATGGTCTTCTTTGTCTATTAAAAATTCGACGGTTCCTATATTGTTATAATTTACTTCTTTAGTTATCGCCAAGGCGTATTTGTAAAGGTTTTGTTTAACTTTAGTTGAAACATTAAAGGAAGGTGCAATTTCTACCACTTTTTGGTGTCGGCGTTGTACAGAACAATCTCTTTCGTATAAATGTCGAATAGTACCGTGATTGTCAGCAACTATTTGAACCTCTATGTGCTTAGGATTTTCTACATATTTTTCTAAAAACATGGTGTCATCTCCAAAGGCATTTAAAGATTCATTACGAGCAGAATCAAAATTTGCTTCTAGATCTTCGGGAGTTCTAACAACCCGCATACCTCTTCCACCACCACCAGAAGCAGCTTTAAGCATTAAAGGATAACTAATTTTTTGAGCTTCAGAAAGGGCTACTTTCAAAGAAGTTAATTTCTTTTTATTGCCTTCAATAACAGGAACATTGCATTTTACGGCTATTTTTTTTGCCGTAATTTTGTCTCCTAAAGCATCCATTACTTCAGGATAAGGACCGATAAAAATAATTCCGTTTTCGGCACAAGCTCTTGCAAAGTTTGAATTTTCAGAAAGGAAACCATAGCCAGGGTGTATGGCATCTACATTTTTAGATTTTGCCAAACCAATAATTTCATCAATATCTAAATAGGGTTTTAGAGGTTGATTATTATCTCCAATTTGATAGGATTCATCAGCCTTATATCGATGTTGAGAATAGCGGTCTTCATAGGTGAAAATGGCTACAGTTGTTACATTAATTTCGGTACAAGCTCGTAATACTCTAATGGCAATTTCGCCACGGTTGGCAACTAGTATCTTTTTTATTTTCATTTTAATTATCCCGATACAAACGAGGTGTTTTTTAAATTAAACTTCAATTAATAATATATGGATTTTCGGTTTTGTAATTTCTTATTATAAAATCTAATGCACTTTTTAAAATGTCTCCCATATTGGTAGATTTTTTAAAATTTACGTCTTTAGTAAGCTCAAATAACTCACCCTTTAATTGGTTTATTTTGTCGGGAGTAGAAATACTATCTTTTTGCATACAGTTTAATAAATTGTTTAATCTATAAGAACTACTAATAGCTCTTTTGGCTAATAACGATCGTTCTTCGTTTTCGTATTGTTCAATGGAACCTTTTTGAAGCAATTCTAATGACATGTTTACAAGGGTTATATTTTCTTTCAAATATTGGGGTTTATAAACTTTCGAATTTCCTTCAAAACTTTGTTGGTCAAAATCTATGGCTCGTAACCTGTATTGTATTCTATCAAAGTCATGAGTTAAAACCACTACGTAATTATAAGCCCTCATGTCTCCTAATAACCGAACAAAACACCGCTCATTAAATTTCACAAACTCTTTAGCCAATTCTTTTTTGTCTTGTAGCGAACAGTCTTCTAAATTATTCGCTATAAAAACATCACAAGGTATGCCCGAGATATGTTCTTCGATAAGGGTGTCTTTATATATTAAAAATTCAATATGATTTGGGGATAAAAGATGTTCTAATTCCAATCCATAAACTCTTGAGGCGTCTGCCTTTTTTAAATAATAAAATGTGTAATTATCATTTAAAATATTTCTGATTTTAATTCTGAAAGGTTTCGTATTTCCAAAAGTGCAATAGTCTATACTATCAACGCTTAAATAGGGTATCGTAGAATCGTTCCCGTCTGCATGTAAAATGGTGTATATTTTTTTAAGCCCTAGATCTATATCATCTCGTTCATGTTCCGAAAAAAAAGTACTGAGCCACAGGGTGTCATTTCCGTTTTTATCATAAATAGCTACAGAATCCTGAAAGCGTAATAAATCCTCATAACATATCGGGATTTGTACATTTCTTCCATTAGTTGTTAAGTAGGCGGATAACTCTTTAGTTATAGGAAAAGCAGGCTTTTTTTTAGAGATTAATTTTTCATCCATTTCAAAAAAAATATGCTTAAAGATAAAATAATTTATCTATAAATGAACCTACTTTTTTTAATTAGTACTAAGAAAATTTAGGATAAATAAAGCGTAATAATTGCAAAAAATAGAAAGTAAAACTCAGTAATTGAATGGTTATATACCCTCAGATAATTTCCGCATTTTATTTACATCTGTAATTAGAATCCTTTTACCTGAAGTTTCGATAAGCTTTTCTTTTTTGAGTTCAGAAAGCATTCGAATACAAGATTCTGTTGCGGTACCTACAATATTCGAAATATCCTCACGTGAAAGTTGAATAATCATAAAACCATCAGGATCTACACCAAAACTCTCTTCTAAATGCAATAAGGTTTCAGCAATTCGTTGTTTTACAGATTTTTGAGAAATATTTACGATTACATCATCAGCTTCTTTTAATTCGTGAGCCAAATTATGGAGCATCTCTAAAGAAAAATCTGAATTATTATGTAAATTGTCTAAGATAATTTTTTTAGGAATAAAACATGCGTTCATGTCATTAACGGCAACCGCTCTCAGGTTAGTTGCTTCTTGAGCAATTATAGAGCGTTGTCCTAAAACTTCACCGACACTTACAAATTTTATAATTTGATCTTTACCGTTATTGCTTAATTTTGAAAGCTTGGCAATTCCATTTCTTACACAATAAATACCTTTTAAATGTTCTCCCTCATCAAAAATCACTTCACCCTTTTTAAAGGTCTTAGTAACTTTCTCATCAGATATACATTTAAGTTCTTCGCTACTTAATGTATTTAAACCCGTAAATTTTCTAACAATACACTTCTCACATTTGCTCATTTAGCAAAATTAATAATAAAATAGTGATATTTGTCATATTATTTTATTTCTACAAATTCAATATTTGTGCTCAATTTATGAATAGAGCTAAAGAAGTTTTGAATTGCTACCATTGTGGAGATTTATGTGATACCATTGAAATTATTGCAGATGAAAAATCATTCTGCTGTAATGGCTGTAAAACGGTTTATGAAATATTTTCTGAAAACGATTTAACTAGCTATTACGATATTCAATCTGCCCCTGGGACAACCCCTTCTGAAATATCTGGTAAATACGATTTTCTCGAAAATAAAGAGATTGTAAAAAAATTATTAGAATTTGATGATGGGAAACACCAAATCATTACGTTTTATATACCCACCATACATTGCAGTTCTTGTATCTGGGTGTTGGAAAATTTAAACAAACTTCAAAAATCCATAACAACATCTCAGGTTAATTTTCCAAAGAAAACCGTAAGAGTTACTTTTAAATCTGATGAATTTTCTTTAAAACAATTGGTGCTTTTAATGAGTTCTATTGGTTATGAGCCCTATATTTCATTAGAGGATTACACGTCTGGAAAAAAAACAGTAGATCGTCAACTAATCTACAAATTAGGAGTCGCGGGGTTCGCCTTTGGTAATATTATGTTTCTGTCATTTCCAGAATATTTTGATATCGCTGATGGAAATGAATTCTGGTTAGAAAAGTACAAGCACGTGTTTAGAGGACTAATGTTTATTTTTTCTTTGCCTGTGGTTTTTTATTCAGGTTGGGATTATTTTGTGTCTGCATTTAAAGGAATTCGATCAAAAATATTAAATATCGATGTACCTATTGCTTTGGGTATCTCTGTATTGTTTATTAGAAGTACTTCGGAAATATTTTTAGATATAGGCTCTGGGTTTTTTGATAGTTTGACTGGATTGATTTTCTTTTTACTAATAGGGAAGTTTTTTCAGCTACGTACCTATTCGTTTTTGTCTTTTGAAAGAGATTATAAATCGTATTTTCCTATTGCTGTAACAAGGATAGATGCTCATAAAAAGGAAGAAACCGTACAAGTATATGAAATAAAAAAAGGGGATCGATTATTAATTCGAAATGATGAATTGATTCCTGTTGATGGGATAATAATTAATGGTAATGCCCTTATAGATTATAGTTTTGTTACGGGTGAAGCTGTTGCAGTTCAAAAATTATCTGGCGATAAACTTTATGCTGGAGGTAAACAACTATCTGGAGTGATAGAAATTGAAGCTTTAAAATCTGTAGAACAAAGTTATTTGACACAGCTTTGGGGAAACGAAGCATTTAAAGAAGATAAAGTACAGGCTTTTCAAAGTTTGATCGACAGTATAAGTAAACGCTTTACCATTGTAGTACTTGCTATTGCTTTTTTTTCTACGGCTTTTTGGTTGTATTATGATTCAACTAAAGCATTAAATGTATTTACCGCGGTGTTAATTATTGCTTGTCCCTGTGCAATTGCTTTGGCTACACCATTTACTTTAGGGAATATGCTACGAATTTTTGGACAACAGAAATTTTATTTAAAAAATGCTAATGTCATTGAGCGAATAGCCAAGATAACTACCATTATTTTCGATAAAACAGGAACGATTACAACCAATAAAAAAAGTGTTATTTCCTATGAAGGTATACCCCTTTCAGAAAGTGAAGAAATATTATTATTCAATTTAGTAAGAGCCTCCAACCATCCCTTGAGCCGACAATTATACGATACACTTTCAGCTAGAAAAATTATTGAGTTTGATGTTTTTGAAGAAATTATAGGAAAAGGAATTCAAGCTACCTATAAAGGAGTTGATATTAAAGTAGGATCTGCGAAATTTGTAAATTTTAAAGGTGAACAAAATACCTTACAAACATCGGTTTATTTACAGTTAGACAGTGAGTATAAAGGTTGTTATGTTTTTAAGAATACTTATAGAGATGGATTAAACTATGTATTTGAAGAATTAAAAACGCAATCAAAATTAGTGATTCTTTCTGGAGACAACGAAGGAGAAAGAGTGAGATTAGCTTCCTTATTACCAAAAGAAACCACCTTATTATTTCAACAAAATCCCCAACAGAAATTAGATTTCGTTAAGAAACTACAACAACAAGGAGAAAGAGTGATGATGATTGGCGATGGTTTAAACGACGCTGGAGCATTAGCACAAAGTGATGTGGGTATTGTAGTTTCAGAAAACATCAATGTTTTTTCGCCAGCCTGTGATGGAATTTTAGATGCATTACATTTTCCTTCGTTACCCAATTATTTAAAGGTCTCGAAAAAGGCGTTAAAAATTATAAAATGGAGTTTTGTTTTTTCATTTATTTATAACATAACAGGACTTTATTTTGCGGTTACAGGAAATTTACTTCCAGTTATCGCTGCGATATTAATGCCCTTAAGTTCAATAAGTATAGTTGTTTTTGCAACAATAGCAACAGGTTACGAGGGAAAAATATTCAAGAAAAATTAAAAAACTGATAATTGTCATATTTAATGTTTTTAAAGGAAATTATCTTAGCCAATTAATTTAAGTAGATATGAGTATTATTTATTTGTTATTAGCAATAAGCATTGTAATCGCTTTAGGTTTTTTTATTCTATTTATTATCTCGGTTAATAAAGGGCAGTATGATGATGTTTATACACCATCTATACGGATGCTTTTTGATGATGAATTAGTAAAAGAGGCTAAGAAAACAAATACAACCAAAACAAAAAAACAAAATTAAATATGGAAGTACAACAATTTTATTACGATAATAAAATCGTAAAGAATTTTATTTATGCAACCCTTCTTTGGGGTGTTATAGGGATGTTAGTCGGGCTTTTATTGGCTGTTATGTTTTTGTTTCCTAATATAACCGAAGGTATTCCTTGGTTAAGTTTTGGTAGGCTAAGACCCTTACACACCAACGCAATGATATTTGCCTTTGTAGGGAATGCCATTTTTGCAGGGATTTATTATTCACTTCAACGTCTTTTAAAAGCAAGAATGTTTAGTGATGTGTTAAGTAAAATAAATTTTTGGGGTTGGCAACTTATCATTGTTTCGGCGGTAATAACACTTCCATTAGGCTACACAACTTCAAAAGAATATGCCGAGTTAGAATGGCCTATAGATATCGCTATTGCTATAGTTTGGCTAGTTTTCGGGTTTAACATGATAGGTACCATTGTAAAAAGAAGACAGCGACATATCTATGTTGCAATTTGGTTTTATATAGCCACATTTGTTACCGTTACCGTATTGCATGTTGTTAACAGTATGGAGCTTCCTGTAAGTGCTCTTAAAAGCTATTCTGTTTATGCGGGAGTACAAGACGCTCTTGTACAGTGGTGGTACGGTCATAATGCAGTAGCATTCCTACTAACTACACCTTTTCTAGGTTTAATGTATTATTTTATACCTAAAGCAGCGAATAGACCTGTTTATTCGTATAAACTTTCGATAGTCCATTTCTGGTCTTTAATATTTATTTATATATGGGCAGGGCCTCACCATTTGTTATATACAGCACTACCAGATTGGGCACAAAACCTAGGAGTTGCATTTTCAATAATGCTTTTAGCACCTTCTTGGGGAGGTATGATAAATGGGTTATTAACATTGAGAGGTGCTTGGGATAAAGTACGAACAGATCCTGTTCTTAAATTTATGGTGGTTGCAATTACGGGGTATGGTATGGCAACTTTTGAAGGGCCATTATTAGCTCTAAAAAATGTAAATGCTATAGCACATTATAGTGATTGGATTATTGCTCACGTTCATGTTGGAGTGCTCGCATGGAACGGTTTCTTAACCTTTGGTATGATTTATTGGTTAGTGCCGAGGATGTTTAAAACTAAATTGTGGTCTTTAAAATTAGCGAATTTCCATTTCTGGATTGGTACCTTAGGTATTATTATGTACGCATTACCCATGTATGTAGCAGGTTTTGTACAGGCGTCAATGTGGAAGCAATTTAATCCAGACGGAACACTTGTTTATGGTAACTTTTTGGAAACTGTAAATCAAATTATGCCTATGTATTGGATGCGTGCTATAGGAGGAACCATGTTTTTAATAGGAATGTTGTCTTTGGTTTATAATATGATTCGAACCATAAAACAAGGTAGTGAAGTTGAAGATGAATTAGCAGAAGCACCAGCCTTAGAGAAAATTACGAAAAGAAAAACAAAGAAAGAAGGATGGCATAGTTGGTTAGAAAGAAGACCATTGAAACTTACATTGTATGCAACAATTGTTATTTTAATAGGGGGTGCTGTACAAATTATTCCTTCATTAATTGTAGATGATTATATACCTCGAATTACAAGTGTTAAGCCTTATACTCCATTGGAATTAGAAGGGCGAGATTTATATATTAGAGAAGGATGCGTGGGTTGTCACTCACAGATGATTAGACCTTTTAGAAGCGAGGTGGAGCGTTATGGAGAATATTCGAAAGCAGGAGAGTTTGTGTATGACCATCCATTTTTATGGGGATCTAAACGTACTGGGCCAGATTTACATAGAATAGGGGGTAAATATTCAGACAGTTGGCATTTTAATCATTTTTATGACCCTCAAACAACATCTGACGGCTCTATAATGCCTTCCTACAAATGGTTTATTAGAGACAAACATGATAGGTCTAACATTGTAACAAAAATGGAAGCCATGGCAACTCTTGGTGTACCCTATACCGAAGAAGATATTGCAAATGCAGAGATTTCTATGGCAGAACAGAGTGTTAAAATAGAGAAAAATCTGTATGCAGATCCAGATTTTGCAAAGGCTTATGATGCAGATAAAGCAGCCGCAGCAGAAAAAGGAGAGGAATTTATAGAAATGAGAGACAGAGAAATTGTTTCTATTATAGCATACCTACAACGTTTGGGGACAGATATTAAAGTAAAAACAGTTAACAAATAATATTATGTTGCGATTTATTAAAGGAAATTTAGAAAGAATTGAAGGGGTAGGTATTTATCCCCTCATTTCACTACTTATATTTTTTATATTTTTTATTGCGCTATTTTGGTGGGTTGTAACGGCAAAGAAATCATATATAGATGAAGTAAGTAACATCCCACTAGATAACGATATAAATAATCAATCACCATGAAATTAATACTACCATTTTTAAGAGTACTCCTATTTATAATTATTACATTCGTATTATTTGAAGTAATAGTAGGTTCAGAAGAGCAATTGGCATTTCTAGAATATCCGATAATTAAAACTATATTTTTAGGATTAGTGATTTTAGCAATTTTCATTGAAATTGTTATTGGAATTTTAAAAAATAGAGTTTATAAATTGTTGGGAGATGAGGCTAAAGAGAGATATCAACAGTTAGAAAATGACAGCTATTTTAGTAAATTATATGCTAGGTTATTAGACACAAGATCTATGGAGGAAGAGGGTGAAATAATCTTAGATCATGATTATGACGGTATAAAAGAATTAGATAATACGTTGCCGCCTTGGTGGGTATATATGTTTTATATGTCTATAGTTTTTGCGATATTTTACATGTTAAAATATGAAGTGTTTGATGGAGATAGTACTATTGAAGAATATGAAAAAGAAGTAGCACAAGCAGAAATTGACATTGCAGAATGGAAAAAAACAGCAAAGAATTTGGTAGATGCTTCTACTGTATCCATATTAACCGACGCCAGTGATTTAGATGCTGGTAAAGCAATTTTTACTACTAACTGTGTGGTTTGTCATAAGGCTGATGGAGGAGGAGGTATTGGGCCTAATCTAACTGACCAAAATTGGATTTTAGGCGGTGGTATTAAAAACGTATTTACAACCATTTCTGAAGGAGGGAGAGATGGAAAAGGAATGGTTTCATGGAAAAATGATTTAAAACCTGTTGAAATGGCACAAGTTGCTAGTTATGTTTTAAGTTTTCAAGGTACTACGCCCGCAAAACCAAAAGCAGCAGAAGGTGATATTTGGGTAGATCCAGATGTAACTTCTATGGAAGAAAGAGATGCTCCAACAGAAAAAGAAGATAATGTAGTGATTGAAGCTTCTGAAGATTAATTTCTCTTCATTATTTTGAATATATAGACCAACCAATTAGAGAATTTAACTATTGCTATGGAAGAAAATTTTAGAGATTCTATTGGTACTATTAATGAAGAAGGAAAAAGAGCTTGGGTTTTTCCTAAAAAACCTGTCGGAAAATTTTACAAGTATAGAAAATGGGTTAGTTATTTTTTGTTATTTTTTTTATTGCTATCACCCTTTATAAAAATTAACGGGAACCAGTTTTTATTATTTAATGTTATAGAAAGGAAATTCAGCATATTTTCATTTCCTTTTTGGCCACAAGATTTTCATATTTTTGTAATGATGATGTTGGTAGGCGTTGTGTTTATTGTAGTATTTACGGTTGCTTTTGGACGTGTTTTTTGCGGATGGATTTGTCCACAAACCATTTTTATGGAAATGGTTTTTAGAAGAATAGAGTATTGGATTGAAGGAGACCGCGGAAAACAAATTAAACTTAGCAAGCAAGAATGGAATTCAGAAAAAATAAAAAAGAGACTTTTAAAGTGGTCTATTTTCTTTTTAATTTCATTTATAATTGCTAATGTTTTTCTTGCTTATTTAATTGGGAGTGACACCTTAATCTTTGATATTTTAGATGGCCCTGTGAATCACAAAAGCACCTTAATTTCTTTACTGATTTTCACAGGTGTTTTTTATTTTATCTTTGTCTGGTTTAGGGAGCAAGTGTGTATTATAGCTTGTCCTTACGGTAGGTTGCAAGGAGTATTATTAGATAATAAATCTATAATTGTAGCCTATGACCATAAGCGAGGAGAAGGTGACAATGGACGTTCTAAATTTAAAAAGAATGAGAATAGAGAAGAGTTAGGGAAAGGTGACTGTGTCGATTGTTCACTTTGTGTAAAGGTTTGTCCTACAGGAATTGATATTAGAAACGGGACTCAATTAGAATGTATAAATTGCACTGCTTGTATTGATGCTTGCGACAGTATTATGGAAGGGGTAGGCTATCCTAAAGGGCTTATTAGATATGCAAGTGAGGAGGAAATTGAGGAGAAAAAGAAATTTGAATTTACACCTCGTTTAAAAGGGTATATTGCTGTTTTAGTCATTTTAGTTGGTGTTTTAGTCGGCATGTTGTTTTTACGAAATAATGTAGAAGCATCAATTTTAAGATTACCAGGACAGTTGTTTGAGCATAAAGAAAATAATATAATAAGTAATGTATATACTTTTAAAATAGTAAATAAGACTTCGGAGGATATTGAAAATGTTGAGTTTAGATTAATATCTCATGAAGGGACAATTAAATTAGTAAGTCATAATAGTTTTGTAATTCCGGCACAGGGATTAGCAGAAGGAACGTTATTTATTGAAGTCAATGCGTCATCATTAAGTGAAGATAAGAATAGAGTTGAAATTGGCGTTTATAGCGGAGAAGAACTCATTGAGACAACTTCTACTTCATTTTTAGGGCCAAGAAGCTTTAAATAATAAGAACCTTGCTAAAAGATATAGTAACAATTTCAAAAAGTAGAAAATAATTATGAGAATAAATTGGGGTACAAGTATTGTAATTGCCTTTGTGGTTTTTATTAGCTTTATTGGTTTTTTTGTTGTGAAAATGATGACATCAGATAGTTTAAACCATGATTTAGTTACAGAGGATTACTATATAAAAGGAACTTATTTTCAACAAGAAATTGATGCTGAGAAAAACGCACAACTCCTCTCTGAAAATATAACAATAAATAGAG
>Ga0114950_10004611_pt1 | contig 10712 bp, 6 predicted proteins | sample N075metaG_FD_83503 | JGI IMG/M metagenome (GOLD analysis project Ga0114950, IMG submission 83503) | Deep subsurface microbial communities from Kermadec Trench to uncover new lineages of life (NeLLi) - N075 metaG | ecosystem: Environmental > Aquatic > Marine > Ocean trench > Sediment | place... | reverse complement strand
AATGTTGCCGGATTCCATCTTTTGTGAACGTTCTCTATTGAGGCGAAGCCAAATTCTTGCGCGCTTCGGGATAGTGACGAAAACCTCGCCAAACAATTAGTGCGGCCAACGGATTAAAGATTGCCACAACGGCGACAATCGAATAACGCACCATCATTTCGTCCATGAACACATAATCTGTGAACAGAGCAACCGCCGTGGGCCCAAACCCCAGTCCGACAAGATTAAGTGAAAGTTGATAGAGCGCGCCAAACTGGGCGCGCATTCGGTTTGGCGTGATAATCTGAACTAATGCGCCCGTAGGGCCCGCGGCCGCCATGCCGATGAAGAACGTGAAGAAAAGCACCCCAGCTGAGAGCCAAATATTAGGCATAAGTGGTGCGATGATGCCGGGGAAAATCAATAACATACAACAGACAAGCAAAACGCGTAGCTTGGCATTATCGTCGCCCCGCCGCTCTAGCCAATCAGCCCACCAGCCGCCGAAGATGGCACCGGTTATGCCGCCCAGTGCGACGGCAATTCCCATCACGAAACCTGCTTCCGCCGGGCTTACGCCATATGTGCGCATATAAAAAGCCGGTGTCCAGCTGGCAAGTCCATAGGCGGATATTGACGTGACACCATACCCGCCCATAACAAAAAAGTAGATTTTCCAATTCTTTTTGAGATAGCCCCAAACTTCGCTCACGGGAACGGGTTTGCCTATCGTTTCGCTGTCGAGCCCCTTACCTAATGTGTCGCGACGTACGGGCTCACGTACAAGTGCCATCAACGCTATGACGATAATGCCTAAAGAGCCTACGAGCATAAAAATAAGCCGCCAGTCCGACAAAGGCCCAATGATGGGCAGGTAGACCACACCGATTTCTTGCACCGCTAGAATAGCGGCGGCGCCCCCGATGAGCGCCAATCCCATACCACCCGAGACGCCGACGGAATATGCGCCGACCGGAAGAGCAAGTTTGTCGGAGGGGAAATAGTCCGCCAAGATGGAATAGGCCGACGGCGACAGCGACGCTTCACCTACGCCGACCCCCACTCGCGCCAAAAATATTTGCCAAAAGTTCTGCACTAAACCACAAAGCGCTGTCATCAAACTCCAAAGACTTATGCCAATCATAATGATGTGTTTTCGACTCTTAGAATCGGCAAGACGGGCAATGGGCAGGCCCATGAGGCCATAAAAAATGGCAAAGGCAAAACCTTGAAGCAGACTGATTTGTGTATCGGAAAGGCCCAGATCGGCCTTTAGTGCGGGCACGAGCAAGCTTAGAATCATTCGGTCGATAAAAGACAACGTATTGGCCAAGGCTAAGATGACAACCACAAACCAAGCGTGGGTAGCCGAGGGCCAGGGGTCTTCAACAGATGTTATCGTGTCTTGAGTTGCCATGGTTTATGTCGGCTCCCAGAGTTGCGTGACTATAACTGTCTCTAATAGGCCAGCGGCTACTATCCGTCGATCTAGGGCCGATATGGAAAATATGTACGTTCGGTGTGGGGCAATGTGTCTTCCGTCCCATAGCCGACGAGAGAATCGGGCGCATTATCTTGTTCGACCCATTGCTCAAGCGCATTCAACCAATCAATATCCCATGGCGCCGGCCCACCGCCGCAATGATTCATGCCCGGCACCATAAAGAGACGGAAAAAATCCATGGTCTTATCGGCACCCCCCATTTCCTCCAAAACGGCGTCGTAATATTGCACCGTATTGAGTGGCGTGACGGATTCGTCCTGCCAGCCGTGATAAGCAATGAGCTTACCGCCGCGGCGCTTGAAATCTCTCAAATCAGGATTTGTGGCATCGACGAGCGCGGCGCTTTCAGCCATTTTTGGCACATCGCGGTCAATATCAAAATCTTGCGTCGTATATTGGGGACCCGGGTCCACTTGAAAAGCGAGATAGCGCAAAATGTCCTCTGCCATCTGATAATAAAAAGGTGCTGCATTCTCCTGCGGCAATATCCCTGCGGCCCAATTCAATTCGGATCCGAAAAGTGGCCCCGGCGCAAGCATGCGTCCGTCCGAAGTATTAACACCTCCATAAATGAGTTGTGCGGCTTCAGCTTGGCGAGGTGTCAAGCATTGCGCGGTTCCACCGGCTTTGCATATCAAAGTCGCAGGATCGAAATCGCAAGCCCGAGGATCATCCAATATGCCATCATTCCTTCCGTCTAGTGCATCGCATGCTTCAAGAACGCGGGCGTGAAGCAGTGACAGCGCGTTCTCATCCAATATATCCACTTTTTCCTGGCCAACATTGACCCTGCCCATGGACAAGAGATTTAACGTGCCGCCGATCAAAACGACCGGGGCGCCGGCAATTATGCCATCGAAGTCATCGGGGAAAAGTTGTGCGAGGGTCAGACCTTGCCGGCCACCGGTGGAGCAACCGCGATAGTAATTATATTCTGATTGCCGATCATAGAAGGCTCGAACGAGCGATTTCGCGACAATGGCGGTAGCGCGCGTGGCACGATAGGCAAAATCAATTTCAGCCGATGTGTTGTTATAGCCCCATCTGCTTTCAACGATATTTCCCTTGTGTCCCATATCCGTGGTGGCGACAGCGTAGTGGCGATCAAGCGCGTCGTTCGCATCATCGATCATGAGAACGCCACAAAAGGCACGGCAACCTTGCATTAAAAACTTGCCGTTCCAATTTGAATTAGGCAAACGTACCTCGAAACCGATATCGGGTGCGATGGTGCCGTGGATGCGACAATAAGATGCGTCTGCATCCTGCTCGCTTGTGCTTTGCTTTAGTGTGCTCTCGGCCGAAAGCTCAAGCACGTCGACAAGATCGAGTCCGGCAAGACCCGTGCAATGGTCTAACTCATTCGATTTTCCGAAAGTCAAATTCGGTAGAATAACGATCAGGACAGCTGCTATCGGAATTACCGAATATCGTGTAGCTGAGGTCAAAGTGAGGACTCCGACATCTAATTAATATTATAGAAAGATGACAAGCTTACTCGCGTAAGGTCATTTCATCCATTGTGCCATTGTACGCTTTGTTTCAATACGTATCACCAGGGCATTTCCCCTCCATCATATGTCAGGAAATGGCCACTTTGCGCGCTGGTGAGATTGGCAATAACGCCCCGCAACTTTGTTACGCTTTCCACGACGCCGATGGACGCATCTTGCCCACCCATATCGGTTCGCACCCAACCGGGATGAAGAGGGACGGCGATGATCTCTCTTTCGGCTAGGTCGATCGACATGCTCTTCATGATGGCATTTACCGCTGCCTTAGAGGCTCGATAGGGATAAAATCTACCAAATTCGTTATTGGCAATGGAGCCAACTTCACTGGACATTGTGATGATCTTCTTTTGCTCACTCGCCGCCACATGTTCGACAAACGCCTCTGCTATTTTCATCGGCGCCATCACGTTGACGCGGTAGACATTCATCCATTCCTCCGCATCGAAATTGCCGAAGGCCGAATACTCAATGGCGCCCTCATCCATGGTATATTTGCCCAATATACCGGCATTGTTTATCAAGACATCAATCGGCCGGTCTTTATATTTGTTAGCAAGCTCGTCGACTCGATCGAAATCGGTCACGTCGAGCTGTTCCACAACCACATTGGGATTGGCCTTGGCAATCGCGTTGAGTTCATCGGCGGATTCAGGATTGCGCGCCGTGGCGATCACCCTCCAGCCCTGCTCGGCATATTGTTTGACGAGCTCAAAACCGATGCCGCGATTGGATCCGGTAATGAACAATGTGGGCGCCACCGCTGATTGGGCATAAGCTTGCAGTGAGCTCATCGCCAATAGGAGCGCCAGCGCCAAAATGAAAGTCACCTTGGAAGAGTAGGAGTGCCATGGTTTGATCGTCATCTCTCTTTCCTTTCGTTTGATCCGACGTTTTCCTTATGGCCAAGTTTTCGCATTTGATTCTGCCAGATCTAGGTAGGGAAGACAAACCCGTCAAACCATTAGGCTTTGCTCGCGATAAACAGGCCCCGAGACAAAGTGATGTGGAACATGCCCTGTCGCTCAATATTTGCTTGAATCTGTTCGGCGAGCGCGGTTTCCTTACCGCTTAAGGCTTCCTGAAACACGGCCATGCTGGTCATGAAATCGACGGCCGGTTGCGCATCGGGAAGATCAAGGGTATTTCGTTCGGGCGATCTTTTGACGTCGACGGCAGAAAACGCCGAAGCAAATTCAGGTCCTGCGCGTTCTAACGTAAAGCCGCCAAATGCCGGGGCATCGCTATGAAGTGCCGGACATATTTTCTCCGCCGCCAGGAATAGCTCCTTAAGACAGTTCTCGCCATTGGTCGATGCGTGAAGCCGGCCTCCGGGTTTTAAAACGCGAGCCAATTCACCAATCGCGCGTTTCCGATCCGGCACGTGATAAAGCATGTGATCCGCGATCACCGTATCAAACGTATTATCCGGAAACGGAATATGTTGGATATCAAAACAAGCAAATCGAAAATTTGAATTGCTGTTTAATGCTTGGCGTGCCTGATTGATCATTCCGTAGGAAAAATCCGATAGGATAACGGCCCAACCGGGCCGACAGTGATTCAAATTCTGGACCCAAAGGTCGCCGGGACCAGAACCCACTTCCAAAATAATCGCTTTTTCCTCAAGATCGAGTTGCTGAAACTTCCAGCTATACCAATCAAAATTGGGATCGCCGTACTTAGTGAAAAAATCAATTCGAGTGTTTAGTTTGGCGGAATCTTTGTATTGATCACGGCGCAACTCATCTCGGTCATCGTATCTAACCATTAAATGATTCTGCTCTTATTCACATCTTGCGATCAGGATTAATCACGGAACCCTAATATCGCCTGGATTTTTAGGTACCCGGATTCGGTGTGCCTTAAACAAGCTGTGCCTGCCAACTGCTAATAGCACAAAGATTCTTTGCCGGGCGTCTTTCCAAAGGGTTCAAATTCCGGTGGCAATATGGGTCGATGCTCCGGCGTCCATGTAAAACTTTTACCATCGGGCGGACACTCGGTTTGCAGCGGCCCCCCTTTGGTTCGGAAAAACATTAAATTTCCGGTCTTTGATCCGAACGGGCCATGGCGTTTGCCCGGGGGGCGCCAAAAATACGCACCGGGCACCATAAGACCGGTATCGGCGACAAGCTCTCCGGCAACAAGGTACATTTCTTCGACCACCGGATGCACTTCCACAACCCCGCCCTGCCAAAGTGGTGGTGCCGACAGTACCCACGTTTGCTCATGGGTGTAAGGATCTTCCCGAAACAATAGATGGGAACAAATTGTGAGATTTTCTGCTAGGTCGCCGCCGGTTTGGTCAACGCCAAGTGCACTAAGATCCTGTGACAGGGGTGAATTCAAGGCATCGATTCGCTCTACCAATCGGTTCTCGTCATAGAGCTGGGAAGGCGCTGTGCCTTTTTCGGCTTTGGGTTGGCCCGAGAAAAACGTCAAAACCACAGCGCCCTCTTGGGCCGAAGACGATCGTCGCTGGTATCCGGCCGGCAGATGCCCAAAGCATTTCTCGCCATACTGGATCCCGTTTATCTCTAGGGTGCCGCCCAGGACAAAAAGCTCTTCGTCGACGGTGAGGTATTCAGCACCATTTCTCGACCATCCGGCGGGATATTTGACGAGCACGCTACATTCGCCGGTTTCATTGTCGTGGCTTAAACTTTTAATTTCTGTTTTCTCATGCAGGCCTTTCCAAGGGGCCGGCTGCCAGGGCAGAGCTTGAGATTGTATGAATTCTATATGCGGGCGGGCCATTTTTGTTGGTGCTTTCTTGCAATTAGGTTGGCGAGAGAACTTGAGAATTCGTGTCCCTCTTCAATACCTTATCCGGCAAACCACTGCCACCACATAAAGGTGATCTCAAGCTCCGGCGGTCAAGGCTCAATACCGTCAGACCATTCCACGATTTTTTTCGCCGATCTCGTGCGGGAAATCCTCCGGTACGTAATGCCCGCTTTTGCCAAAGAAAACATCTTGGAGATTGGGAAAAGATTGCCGGCACATATGGACTGTTTCAGGCGGGATGATGGCCCCAGGCTGCACATGAAACAACAATTTCGGTAGCGTTGATACCTTTAGCTTAGCAACGTAATTTTGCACAATCTCGGCAACGTCTTTCGGCTTGCCTTCAATAGGTAACTCCTGGAAGTTTCATGCCTTGGGAGTGGCGAATTTTGAACTGCTTGGGCAAACCAGCTGGAAGATCATTGATGAGGTTATGGCTGCCGCTGTCAATATAGCGCTCAGAAAAGCGGGAAAGGAGTCTCTAGAACGCAGTTCTAGGACAAGGTGGCATCGACCATTCGAAATCAGAAATTTTACTACGGATGATATTCTTGCTATGAACAGGTCCCATGACGGATAGAGTTTTTTCAAGGGTCAGCGTGGTATGTCAAATTGACCATTGATGATGAGGATGGCCGTGGAATCCTATAAAGTGAGCTTTTCGCCTGTAGCTATGATTTCCGAAGCAAACAGTTTTGTACTACAATTGTGTATGCTGTCGTTTTTTGGTGTTGCCTTGTCGGCCTGCGACAACTCGCCAAACTCAAATATGCAGTCAACGCTTCCGGTTGTCACGGTGAGTCAGCCCATAAGGCGCTCAATAAGTGAATGGGACGAATATAGTGGTCGCTTTGCCGCTGTCGATTCCATTGAGGTGCGGGCGCGAGTAAGCGGCTACTTGGATTCAGTGCATTTCGAAGACGGGCAGTTTGTTAAGAAGGGGGATCTGCTATTCGTTATCGATCCGCGGCCTTTTCAAATCGCTAAAGACCAAGCTGAAGCCGAGTTTGTGCAGGCCGAAGCGCGGCTTGACTTGGCGACAGGCGATTTGGAAAGGGCTGGCCGATTGATTGAAAGGGGGGCAATATCGCAGGAAATCTTCGATAAACGAGTCCAAGTCGAACGCGAGGCTACGGCGGCCGTAGAGGCGGCCGCGGCTAAGGTTCGCAAAGCCAATCTTAATCTGGAATTCACGCGTGTGAGCGCACAAGTAGCCGGGCGCACAAGCCGCCGATTTGTCACCGTCGGCAATTTGGTCAACGGAGGTACTACTGTTTCAACACTTTTAACGACAATTGTAACTCTCGATCCGATACATTTTTATTTTGATACGGACGAAACGGCCTACCTTAAATATGTTCGCCTCGCCCTTTCCGGCGAGCGTCCAAGCGCCCGTACCACACATACTCCTGTCTATCTTGCTCTTCCTGATGAAGATGAGTATGTTCATGAAGGACATATAGATTTCATCGACAACCAGATCGACTTCTCAAGCGGCACGGTGCGCGCCCGGGCGATCTTTGACAATCCCGATTTGATATTCATTCCCGGCCTGTTCGCCCGTATCCAGCTGTCTGGAAGAGGCGAATACGAAGCGCTCTTATTGTCCGATGAAGTAATCGGCATGGACCAATCTCGTAATTTTGTTTACGTGGTCGATAAAGAAGACACTGTGATTTATCGTCAGGTACAATTAGGGCCGTTGGCGGACGGTTTGAGGGTGGTGCGTTCGGGACTCAATGACGGCGAATGGGTTGTTGTTAAGGGCATTCAACGGGTGCGTCATGGAACTAAAGTTAATCCACAGCGGGAGCCTATTGACGCTACGGTAAATACGGCAAGCGCACAATGAGGTTCAGCCACGTATTCATTGACCGGCCGATTCTCGCGGCGGTCATCTCGATCTTTATTCTGATCTTAGGCGGGATCTCTTATTTTTCCTTGCCCGTCACTCAGTATCCGGATGTCGCACCACCTACTATAGTTGTTGTTGTGCGTTATCCGGGTGCGAGTGCTCAAGTCGTTGCCGATACGGTTGCAGCACCCATCGAACTCGAAGTGAATGGCGTCGAAGGGATGCTTTACATGTCTTCCCAGTCGACAAGTGATGGGCTTATGAGGCTCACCATCACTTTTGAATTGGGTACAGACTTGGATAAGGCTCAGGTTTTGGTGCAGAACCGAGTTTCAATTGCCGAGCCTCGATTGCCGGAGGAGGCTCGCAAATTCGGTATTATCACGAGGAAGGAATCGCCGGATTTGCTCCTCGTCATTCATCTTCTCTCTCCGGATGGGACCTACGATCAACTTTATCTTGCCAACTTTGCTCAAATTCAAGTGCGCGATACTTTGTCTCGGATTGATGGCGTTGGAAATGTCCAGATTTTCGGAGCACGTGATTACAGTATGCGGATTTGGCTTGACCCGGATCGTATTGCGTCGTTGGGACTGACTGCCGGCGACATCGTCGAGGCGTTGCGCGAACAAAACGTACAGGTGACGGGAGGAACTCTGGGTCAGCGGCCTCTAGATACTGAGCGGGCGTTTCAGTTCGGCATCCAACTTCAAGGACGCCTTACGGATGTTGAGGAATTCGAAAATATTATCGTAAAAGCCAGCGCGGATGGACGGTTTACGCGGCTGCGTGATGTGGCTCGGGTCGAACTCGGCGCGAGCGAATACGGCACCAACGTTTTTGTCGATGGCCAGACCGCCGTTGATCTTGCGGTTACCCAAAGGCCCGGATCGAACGCACTTGCAACCGCTAAGATCATACGAGACACAATGGAGGATCTATCGAAGGATTTTCCAAAAGGTCTCGAATATCGAATGATCTATAATCCAACGGAATTTATCGAAAAGTCCATTCAAGAATTATCTAGTGCAATTTTCCAAGCAATATTTTTAGTCGTGCTTGTGATTTTGCTGTTCCTTCAAACTTGGCGCGCGGCGATCATACCTCTTGTCACGATTCCGATTTCATTGATTGGTACGTTTTCTGTGATGGCGGTTTTTGGATTTTCCATTAACAACCTGACGCTTTTCGGCTTAGTATTGGCTGTTGGGATTGTGGTGGACGATGCTATCGTCGTCGTCGAAAGCGTAGAGAGAAATATTGCGAAGGGTATGTCCGCACGGGATGCCGCACGACGAACTATGGACGAAGTCGGAGTTGCTCTCATTGCTATCGCCTTAGTTCTCTCATCGGTTTTTATTCCTGTTGCATTTGTGTCGGGTATTTCTGGAGAGTTTTATCGCCAATTTTCATTGACGATTGCCGTTGCGACAATAATATCCGCATTCAATGCCCTAACCCTTAGCCCGGCACTTTGTGCGCTGCTATTATCGAAGCGAGATCCTAAATCCGCGTCGGCAAATAATTTATTCAACTCAGTTTTGAAAAGGTTCTTCGGATATTTTAATCTGGCATTCGACTGGTTGCGCGAACGCTATGCTTTAACACTGCACCATATTATGCGCAGAAACGTGGCTATGGTGTCCATCTATATTGCGCTCATTTTCCTTACAATATGGGGTTTCATGCGCGTACCCACTGGGTTTATTCCGGCGCAAGATCAGGGCTATTTTGTTGCATTGGTTCGGTTACCGGACGGTGCGTCGTTCAATCGAACCGAAGAAGTTATGCACCAGGCGGAAAGGATCATTTTGGATACGCCCGGTTTGAGTCACGCCGTGTCATTTGTAGGGCTATCCGTTGAAACCATGACGATTGCCTCCAATGCAGGCACTATTTTCGCGGTGACAGAACCGGTTGAAGAAAGGCAGAGGAAGGGACTTAACGGTGATGTGGTCCTTGCCGATCTGCGCGCGAGATTAAGCCAAATTCAGGAGGGGGTCATAGTTATATTCCCGCCCCCGCCCGTGCGTGGAATGGGTAATTTGGGTGGTTTCAGCTTGCAGATTCAAGATCGCCGAGGACGCGGAATTGAGGTGTTGCAACAGGCAGTCGATAGGTTGGTTGTCGCCGCGAATAGCGAACCAAGCCTGACAAGTGTTTACACACCTTTTTCGTCAAACACACCGCAGCTTTTTATCGACGTTGACCGTGTCAAGGCAAGGATGCTTGATGTTCCGATTGAAAACGTTTTTGAAACGCTGGAGGTTTATCTTGGGTCTTCCTATGTCAATGATTTCAACTTTCTTGGGCGCGCTTACCGTGTTATCGCACAGGCGGATGCACCGTTTCGGATGGATGTGGATGACATTAGGCGGCTACGTACGCTCAGCGACAAAGATGCCGTCGTGCCGCTGGGTTCAATTATCAACATTCGTGAAATTGCCGGACCGGAGCGGATTGCCCGCTATAATCTTTACCAATCCGCTCAGATAAATGGGGATACTGTTCCAGGCTTTAGCACCGGCCAAGCCATTCGAAAGATGGAGGAACTGGCTCAAAGAGATCTACCGGATGGGATTTCATTCGAATGGACAGGGCTTGCTTACCAGCAGATATTGGCGGGAAATACGGCAATTTTCATCTTTCCATTATCCGTCTTGTTTGTTTTTCTGACCCTAGCGGCACTTTACGAAAGTTGGTCATTACCCTTGGCGATCATTTTGATCGTGCCTATGTGTCTTTCATCGTCTATTGCGGGCGTCGCCTTGCGCGGCCTCGATAATAATATCCTTACCCAAATCGGTTTCATCGTTCTTGTTGGGTTGGCTAGCAAGAATGCTATCCTCATTGTCGAATTTGCCAGGGCGATAGAACGCCAGGGCAAGACACGTTTCGAAGCGGCAGTTGAAGCCAGCCGTTTAAGACTTAGGCCTATCCTGATGACGTCCCTGGCCTTCATTTTTGGTATTCTTCCCTTGCTTTTTGCCAGTGGGGAAGGAGCAGAAATGCGCCAAGCGCTTGGAACCGCCGTTTTCGGTGGCATGTTGGGTGTCACCATTTTCGGGCTATT
>Ga0114950_10004610_pt1 | contig 10714 bp, 3 predicted proteins | sample N075metaG_FD_83503 | JGI IMG/M metagenome (GOLD analysis project Ga0114950, IMG submission 83503) | Deep subsurface microbial communities from Kermadec Trench to uncover new lineages of life (NeLLi) - N075 metaG | ecosystem: Environmental > Aquatic > Marine > Ocean trench > Sediment | place... | reverse complement strand
CTCCGCCTGGGCGGTGTCGCCCGGCTGGCGGGGTGCCATCAGGAGGAAGCTCAGTCCCTCGCTGTCGGGCCGCCAAGAGATGTTGCGTTTTTCCGGGTCGCCGTTGGTGGTGTCCCGAGGCGATCCGTCTCGGACCTCTTGCTCACTCACCAGGGCTATCAAGGAGCCGTCGTCGAGGCTCCAGATCTCCGTGGCGCTGCCGAACTGGCGCCGCGGCACGATGTAGGAGAACGGCCTCCGCATCGTGGTTACCTGGGCGTGCATGCCGTCGGGCGAGATGCTCACGCCGCTGATCATCGCCGGTTGCCCGATCCTCCGGGCCCGGCGCCGCTGCACGTCGATCACGGCGAGTTGGCCCGTCGTGTAGTACTCGAGTAGCTCCTTCTCGTACGGGCCCTCCAGCAAATCCGCATAGGTACGGATGGTGTTCGTTCCGGGCTTCGTGAGGCGCACCTGAGGGGTCGTCGGCACCGCTGGCTTTGCCGGCGCCTCGCCTCGGTTCTCCGGCAACAGTACCGTCACGATCGACCGCGAATCCGGCGTCCACGCGATCGACGTGTGAAGCGTGGCCAACACGGGCGAGCGCGTGACCTGCCGTGACCTGCCGTTAGTGGGATCCGCCACGTAGATGCGCGTCTCGTTCGCGAAGTGGGCGAAAAACGCGAGCTGGGATCCGTCTGGAGACCATGTGGGTGAGGTCACCCGAGCGTCGTCAGGAACTCGGATCGTCGTGGTGGCTCCGGTCTGTGCGTCCGTCACCACGAGCGCCTTGCCGCTACGTGTGGTGAGGGTCCGGGAACGGTTGGCCTGCCAGTCGATAACCTCGCCGGCCAGACGGTAGAACGGCTTGGCGAACGTCGCCATGCTTGGCGGACCGTCGCCCTGTTGCTGTACGAAGAACCGCCCATCGGGGCTCGGATTCCCCAGCGTCACGTTCAGATAGCGTGGCGCCAGCACCGCGTCGGCGATCCGGTCCGACGGCCGGAGGAAGGCCTCGGTGGTGAGAGCTGCGTTAGTCTGCGCCTGCGCGTAAACCGGAATCGTGGTGGCGATCAGGAGGAACGCCATGATAGGGGCTGAGCAAATACGCGTGAAGATCATTGGTGTGCCTCCGATTGGCGGGGACCCTGCGGCCTCCCGACTGGGTTTGGAACGAGAGAATGACTGAAGATGCGGCGCGGGATGGGCCGGATCAAGGTATCGCACCTCCCACTTCCCACCTCCCACTTCCCACCTCCTACCCGGGGAGAGGGGAGAGGGGAGAGGGGAGAGGGGGGGAGGGGCTCAGTCTATGGTGTATTCACGCCCTTGATTCTGTGCCACGAGCCAGTCATACAGCGGCTCGAAGTAGTCCAGCATGGCCTGCGCGTCCAACGACCTTCCGGTCGTTTCTTCGAGCACCTCCCTCCAGGGACGGCTGGCGCCCGGCGACATGATGGCCTTGAGGAAGCTGCCGACTGCCGCGCTGCCGAAGTAATCCGTGTCGTGGGGATCCTGGCGCAGGATTTCGCGCGCGATGTGGTCGTGCATCTGGAAGAGGAGCCCGTTGGCGATGGCGTAGTCGTAGTACTGGCCCGGGTCGTCGTTGATATGCGTCTTGGTGAGCGCATCGGCGTAGCGTTCGTCCCGCGGCGACGGCGGCTCGACCCCTTGATATCTGCGCACCAACTCCCACCACTTGGCGTTGAACTGATCAGGTGACAGGTTCTCGGCATAGAGGGCGTGCTCGAAGCGCGTCATGGTACCGGCCGAGAAGGGGATGAAGACGACATAGTTCAATGCCTCCTGCAGCAGCTTTGCCATTTCATCGACGGCGGTGCCGGCAGGGGCTAGCCCGCGGTTGGTGAGAAAGCGGTGCTGCGTCGCGGCGAGTCCGATCATGCTTCCGATGGCTTCGTGATACGCACGGTTTGCACCTCCGCGCAACACGAGTGGCACGTCTGGGTTGGTATAGCTCCTGTAGTAGTAGATGTGGCCGAGTTCATGGTGTGCCGTCTCGTACCAGTACGCGTTGGGTTCCACGCTCATGAGCGATCGGACGTCATCTGCCAGATCGAGATGCCAGGCGGAGGCGTGCGTGTTCTTCTTATATAGCGCGTCGGCTTCGAGAGGATAGAGGGACGACTTCTCCCAGAAAGATTCCGGCAGCTCGTCGAAGCCGAGGCTGACGTAGAAGGCTTCCCCCTGTCTCACCACCCATTCTGCCGTGTGCTCTCCCAGCGCGGCGTCGGCATCGATGCCCTCCACAGTCACTAGGGCGCTCCAGTCCTGCGCCCAGCGGTTGGGCAACCAGTGCGCCGGAATGAAGTCCGGCACCGGTTCATCGAAACGCCGGGCCAGCTCGTAGCGCGCCCAGGTGTGGAGTTCCCGGTAGAGGGGCCGCAGCTCCTCGATCAGACGGTCGTTGAGCGCCAGCATCTCGTCCGCCGTCATTCCGTAATCGGAGACCTGATACGACCAAAAGTCGGAATACCCCAAGGCCTGCACTGTGCGGTTCCGAAGGTCCCGCAGGCGAACGATGCCACTCTTGAGAGCGGGTCCCACTTCTTTGGATGCCTCCCAAGCCCGGCGTCGCTCCACCAGATCTCTGCTGGTGCGCAGGATCGCGTCGATCTCGTTGGGTGTCACCGCCCGCCCGCCCATGTGGTACTCGAAGCCGTACAGACGTTCGTTTTGTTCGGCCTCAGCGGCGACGCGGTCGCGCACCACGTCGGGCACGGTTTGTGGTCCTTGAGCAGCGTCGTAGAGCATTCTCTCCAACTGTCGCACCTGCAACGGGGTGAGTTGATCTCGCTGGGCGACGTAGTCGCGAATAGCATTGATGTTTTCCGTGGAGCCCACGAACGCCAGGTACGCTTCATGCGCCGCACGCGTTCGGACGGCGTTCGTGCTGTCCCCATCGACGATGTGGGTGTTGGATGCCCAGTCCGCCTCGCTCCATTCGTAGGAGAGGCGTTGGTATTCAGACTCGTACGATCGGAGGAATTCGTCCACTTCCAGACGCAAGCCGACATCGACGCAGCCAGTCAGGAGGATGAGAAGTGTCGCAGATACCGGAAGATTCCCTGTTTTCATGTCGCGACCTCGTGTGGTTTTGGAAGCACTCCATGAAAATTAGTCCGTGGTGATTTCTGGGGGTAGGGTGGGGGTCATCCCACTCCCCACTCCCCACTCCCCGGGGAGTGGGGAGTGGGGAGTGGCCCTTGCCTCTCGGTGCACCCAGCTCCAGGTTCAACCACTCAAAATCATTCTCCAAGGGGTCGTCATGACGCACAGTTTCTTTGCTGGCATCACTGCCACTTTTCTGTTCCTGGTGCCGGTTTACGGCGTCGACGCTACGCCGGCCGTTTTCTTCTCCCAAGAGCAGGCATCCAACGACACCACCAAGCAGGAAGGCGAAGGCCTTCCCCTGGAGCCCGGCCGCACCCTGTCCTACATCGCCACCGAGGGTACCTGGATTTCGTTGGACGTCAGCCCGGACGGGCAGACCATCGTCTTCGACCTGCTAGGCGACATCTACACAATGCCTGCTACAGGTGGCGAGGCGACCAGCATCACGCAGGGCATGGCGTACGACGTGCAGCCGCGGTTCAGCCCCGACGGCGAGCGCATCGTCTTCGTGTCCGACCGGAGCGGCGCGGAAAACCTGTGGCTCATGGCGGCGGACGGCTCCGATACGGTACAGGTGACGAAGGAGAAAACGACTGACTTCATCTCCCCGGAGTGGACACCGGACGGGAAGTACATAGTCGTCTCCAAGGGGAGGCGCAACCTGAAGCTTTGGCTCTATCACGTGGACGGCGGGTCGGGCGTGGCGCTGGTCACGGAGCCTGATGACCTCCACACGGTGGGCGCCGCGTTCGGGAACGACGAGCGCTACGTCTGGTTCGCCCAGCGAACGGGCCGGCACCAATACAACGCCGCGTTCCCCCTCTACCAGCTCGCCGTGTACGACCGCGAGACCGGAGAGGCAAACACCATGACGTCGCGCTATGGATCGGCGGTTCGGCCGACGCTGTCGCCGGACGGCAAGTGGCTGGTGTATGGCACCCGCCACCGGGGCGAAACCGGTTTGCGGGTACGCGACCTGGCGAGCGGCCAGGAACGGTGGTTGGCCTACCCGGTGCAGCGCGACGACCAGGAGTCGGTGGCGCCCATGGACGCGCTACCAGGTTTCTCCTTTATGCCAGACTCGAAGCGAGTCGTGGCGTCGTTCGGGGGCAAGATCTGGAGCGTGCCGGTTGAGGGCGGTGAGCAAACAGAGATTCCCTTCCGGGCCAACGTGGAGGTCGGCGTCGGCCCTGAGGTGCGTTTTGACTACGAAGTGGAGACGTCTCCTACGTTCATTGCACGCCAGGTCCGCGACGCGAGGCCTTCACCTGACGGAAAGCGTCTCGCCTTCGTGGTGTTGGACAAGCTCTACATAATGGATTACCCGGACGGCACGCCGCGGCGGCTGGCGGAAATGAGCGCCGGCGAGTATCAACCCACGTGGTCGCCTGACGGGCGGTGGATCGCATTCGTAACGTGGGACGATGCTGAGGGTGGACACGTCTACAAGGTGCGGGCCGACGGGCGGGGCGATCCCCGGCGTTTGACGCAGGTGGCAGCGTTCTACCGCGAGCCGGCGTGGTCGCCCGATGGAAACCGCATCGTGGTGGAGCGCGGCTCGGCACGGGACGTTCAGGAGGCCCGGGGCGGATTCCGGGGAGCCCTGGGTGCCGAGTTCGTTTGGGTTCCTGCTGACGGCGGATCTGCGACGCGCATCACTCTCACCAACGGCCGGCGCGGGGCCCACTTCACATCGGCCTCGGATCGGATCTACGCCTACAGCCGGCAAACGGGACTCGTGTCATTCCGCTGGGACGGCACTGATGAAAAAGAGCACGTCAAAGTGGAGGGGCAGCGCGTCGGCGGTGCACGCCAAGCCCCGGCGGCGACGGCGGCCTTCATGTCGCCCACGGGCGACCAGGCTCTGGCGCAGGTTGGAATGGATCTCTACGTGGTCACCGTGCCGATGGTGGGTGGTGAGACACCCACGGTGAAGGTGGGAGGATCACAGAGCGAGTTTCCGGTACGGAAGTTGACGGACGTGGGCGGACAGTTCCCGGCGTGGAGTGCGGACGGCCGCCGCGTGCACTGGTCCATAGGCAATGCACACATGGTGTACGACCTCGATGCCGCCAAGGCCTACGACGACAGCGTGAAGGCGGCGGGCCGCAGGGAGGCGGGGGCGGAGGCCGATACCACGGCGCAGAAGGACTCGACGGAGGCAACCGAAAAACGCTACGAGCCCGAGGAGCACCGCATCGAGATCGAAGTCACCCGGGACATTCCTCGGGGTGTTGCTGTGTTGCGCGGTGGGCGCGCGATCACGATGAGGGGTTACGAAATCATCGAGAATGCGGACATCGTGATTCGTGACAACCGCATCGAGGCCGTGGGTGCCCGGGGCAGCGTGACGATTCCCGACGGTGCCCGCGTCATCGACATCTCGGGCAAGACGGTGATCCCGGGGTTCGTCGACACCCATTACCACACCCAATGGCTCATCACCGATGTCCACACCAACCAGGTATGGCAATACCTCACAAACCTGGCGTTCGGTGTTACCACCACCGAGGACGTGCAGACCTCCAGCACCGACATCCTTACATATCACGACCGCGTCGAGGCGGGCGATATGATCGGCCCGCGCATCTATCACACCGGTCCCGGTGTGTTCTCCGGCGAGAACATTCGCAACTTGGAGCACGCGAAAACCGTATTGCGGCGCTACAAGGATTACTACCGCCTCAACACATTCAAGATGTACATGTCGGGCAACCGGCGGCAGCGGCAATGGCTCATCATGGCTGCTCGGGAGCTGGAGTTAATGCCCACCACCGAAGGCGGCATCGACTTCAAGCTCAACATGACACACGCCATGGACGGCTACTCTGGTCTCGAGCACTCGTTGCCCATCGCTCCCATTTACAGCGACGTGGTGCAACTCTTCAAGACGAGCCAGACCACGTACACGCCCACTCTCCTCGTTTCGTATGGCGGCCCGTGGGCCGAGAACTATTTTTACACGCGGTTCAGTCCCCTCGACGATAGCAAGATGCGGCATTTCACGCCGTACGAGGACCTGGAGTCGAAGGCTGCGCGCCGAGTGCGAAGCGCCGGGTGGTTCCGCGACGAAGAGCACGTGTTCCAGAAGCACGCCCGGTTCCTGAAAGACCTGATCGCCGCGGGCGGACGCACCGGGGTTGGTGGGCACGGCCAGCTCCACGGCATCGGATACCACTGGGAATTGTGGGCGATGCAGTCGGGGGGAATGTCAGAGCACGACATGCTGCGCGTCGCGACGATTTACGGAGCCGAAGCGATCGGGTTCGGGAACGACATTGGCAGTATCGAGGCCGGCAAGCTCGCAGACCTAGTGATCTTGGATCGCGATCCCCTCGACGACATTCACAACAGCAACTCCGTCCGCTTCGTGATGAAAAACGGGCGGCTCTATGAAGGAGATACGCTCAACGAGATATGGCCCCGGGAGCGGACGTTGCCGAGCTATTACTGGCAGCGGCAGATACCGGATGTGAGAGTCGGGATTCGGTAGACGAGGGATTCTCCCCTCCCACTCCCCACTCCCCGGGGAGTGGGGAGTGGGGAGTGGGGGTGGCTAGCGCCGCCCCCGGTCGATGACCTCGATGACCGGACGTCCGAAGCGACTGCCCCACCGCTGCGTGGCTTCGGCGCGGGTGAAGTACCAAACCTCGTCCACGTTGTCCGGGATTACACCTGCCAAAACGCTCACCGGGCCGATATACTTGCCGTTCCTGAATGCGACCGGTTCAGTAGGGATTCCGTCGAATGACGCCGTGCCGCGGCTCCTGAACCAATCCGGGCGAAGCCGCCGGACGATCTCGAGGATGGAGTTGTCCATATAGGCGGCCACATGCTCTCGCGTAATGACGTGTCGTGTTCGCGTCGGACGGTTGCCACGGTAGGTCCTTTTATCGAAGACGTCCCGCCCCCCGAGAAAGGCAGCAATGTATTCTGCTTGCCCTATTGGGTGAAGGGAAAGTGTGCTGGCCCGTCCCCCTTCCAGAGTGATGACTGTGTCGGGAGCCAGCAGCCCCAGGGAATCCAGTGTCCGGTGAGTGAAGGTGACTGCATAGTCACCGTCGAGGGGGCCGGTAATACGGAAGCGCCCGCTCTCGTCCGTTGTGGCTCGATAGCTCGTGCCCACGAGTGTCACCTCGGCCCCAGCCAATCCGGCACTCTGGGCTGAGTCGAGCACCACGCCGGTCAATTCGGTGAGATTGGCAGAATAGACGACCTCTTCGCCGAGCGTGATCGCGGCGATCTGCCCACCCATATGGTGCGTGCCGGCGAACACCGGCTGCTCGTTCTCGTCGATCGCAAACAGTGGCGTTTGCATCTCCCACTCGTTAGAGATCCATCTCCCCGATGGCCCGGGCATGAACGCAATCCGCCCGCCGGCCCGATCGCCCCCGACCTCGGTCGGTACGTTCAGAAACCGGTACTCGAAGGACTGAAGCCTCGCCGTTTCGAGATCCACCGAGAACGCTCCTGCGATATCGGGATCGTCACCCGTCCTCTTGGGTTCGAAGGTCAGCTGCACCACGTCTTCGTATCTCTGCAGGTTGAAGCAGTAGTCACTGGCAAAACGATCGGAGAGGAGCATCGCCGGATTGGGTGGGTTGTACGCCATGCCGCTGTCGGCATGGCTGGCGATGAACGGTTCCTGCCAGTCGTATGTACCGCCTTGATACATGAGGCCTTGGCCCACGTTGGTTTGCTCGGCCAACACCCGACGCCCGTTCGAATCGACGTCCCGCTCATAGAGCAGAGAGTAGTAATCGTGCCCGTCCTGGCCGAGCCAAAGAGTGGCGGCCAGAGCCTTGCTGATCTCTTGCCAAAGCAGTCCCACTCCTTCCGCATCCTGGGCAATCGTTACGCAGGCGTTTTCGTCAGATGAAACCAAACCCCGCAGGTCCACGCGCTCGTGAGCGAGATCGAGCATCAAGTCGACCGCCTGTGCTTCGGCGATCGAGAACGGCTCCGAGAAGGTCGTCTGATAACCCACTCGTACCGATGCAAGCCTATAGCGGCCCGGAGCCGGTGCCCTGAACGCAAGCAGACCGTCTTGGCTGTTCACTGCCCTGGTCACCTCTTGATCGGTGGTATCAAGCAGCACGACATGACCGGCGGCAGTCGGGACGTAGGTGATCGGATCCAGGACCAACACCCGGATGGATTGGGCATCAGATGAAGTAGCCCATGTGAGAAGGCCAACAAACGCGAGGAGAAGCACTCGTGCCATTTTGGAAATCCTCCTGTTTGACGCCGACCTGGCAAGGTAGGTGGTATATGTAAGATACCAATTTCGGGCCGGTTCGGTCCGCCGGACGCGGCTTACTCGGAAGCAGCCGGCAGAGGAGTTTGTTCCTTTTTCCTTAAATAGGGACACTGGACCGGCCGAGGGGGGCGATTCGGTCGGATATGGGTTTGGACACCACGGCCAAGTGTAGAGGTTCAGCGGGCTGGTCAAGTGCTCTCCCATTGGCCTGCGACGTACTGGCGCGAGCCTTCCGGCGGCGTCCTCGATGTGTTTGATGCCAACGGACAATACCTAGGGGTATCACGCCCAGCGAACCGGTGGAAGCTGGTTGAATCTAGGACCTCAAAGATATATTTGGGGTATCTCAGCGGACCTGGGGAGTGCCTCAGGTTTAATAACTAGTCGAGATGTAATGGTTGATGGGGAACTATCCTCCCTCCAACGCTAGACTGCGCCGCTACGCCGCTTTGGCCGGCGCGCTTGCACTAGCCATCACCCTCGAGGCGCCAGCCGCCCGCGCTCAAGTCATCACGGGTCAGGTTGTCGACAACCTGTCGGGCCGTCCGGTCGGCCGCGGCTTCGTGGTCGTTCTCGACCAGCAAAACAATGAGGTGATCCGCGTCCTCACGACGAGGGACGGCGTCTTCGAAATGCGGGTCGCCCCCGGGCGTTATAGGGTGCGCTCCGAGCGCATCGGGTTCCGCGTCGCCGAGTCTCGACTGTTCGACCTTGTCGGCGGGCAGACCGTGACCGAGACGCTCGCAGTCAGTGCCGTGCCGCTGCTGCTCCGTGAGATCGAGGTCCGCAGGGATGATCAATGCCAGATGGACCCCGCCAAGGGGGCGAGCATGGCCGCGTTATGGGAGGAGGCGCGAAAGGCCCTGGCGGCGGCGGTGTGGACGGCGGATCGACGTGCGTATCGCTACGTGCTAGGCCTTTATGAGCGCCAGCTCTCCCGGAATGGCCGTCGCGTGCGCCGCGAGCGGTTGTGGACGACCACGGGAAGCATGGTGCTGCCGTTCGAAGCGGTCGCGCCCGAACGCCTCGCCGAAGATGGTTACGTCGTGACTAACGACAAGGGCAGTAGCTCGTACTTTGCTCCCGACCCCCGCACTCTGCTCCACGAGAGCTTTCAGACCACACACTGCTTCAGTGTAGTCGCCGATGATGATCTGGTAGGGCTCGAGTTCGAGCCTGTGCGGGGCCTACTGCAGCAGGACGTGCGGGGTACCCTGTGGATTGACCCCGCTACCAACGAGCTGCAAAGCGTGGAATTTCGGTACACTGGCCTGGACCCTGTCCTGGCCGAGCAACGACCGGGCGGTGAGATCCAGTTCATGGCCTTGTCCTCGGGCGAATGGGTTGTACGGGAGTGGAGAATCCGCATGCCGGAGCTGGGCCGGTCCGCCTCGCCACTAGGACGGAGAACATCGGTGGTCGTCGGACACCGTGAGGTGGGCGGCGAAGTGCTCGAGATCGCCGACCGGGACGGTCAAGTCGTATACTCGGTGGAGCCGGCAATCCTCACGGGAACCGTATTCGATAGCACACACTTCTCGCCCCTGGCCGGCGCCACCGTCGCCTTCGAGGGAACGACCTACCGCGCCACCACCGATGCAGAGGGGCGGTTCGCCTTGGCGGGTCCGTTCCATGGGGAATACGCCGTCACGTTCCGCCACCCACTGTTGGACTCTCTGGGCTTCGCGCCGGAACCGCAATTGGTGCTCTTACGCCGGCACGATACCGTGCACGTCACCCTCGCGATTCCGACGATGGCACGCATCGAGGAGACGGTGTGTGCCGGGGCCGACCGATCTGACCTCAGGGTCATGGGTAGTCTGACAACCGAACCCCGAACGATCGTGGGCAGCGTGCGGGACCAGGCCGGCCGTCCGGTGGTGGACGGCCGGGTGTATGCGACGTGGGCCGTACCACGAAGCGCCGGCATGATCCTGGGGAGCCGCGGTGTCGAGGCCGTGGCGGCCACGGACGGCGCCGGGACGTTCGCGCTGTGCGGGCTTCCGGTCGATCGGTGGATCGTACTCACGGCCCAACACGAGCAGATGGGCAGTGCGCCGAAGGCGCTACTGTTCGCCGCGGACGGCACCGGCGTGACGGTCGACGAGGTCTTCCACGCCATCCAACGGCCGATCTGGCGGGAGGACCTCTCGATCCGCCCGTCCCGGCAGGTGATTGCCGCTGTCACCGGCACCGTCACAGACAGCATGACGGGCGCGGCTTTGGCCGATGCAGTGATCAGCGTGGGGGGTGGCGGCCGCGAGACGCGATCGGACTCGTCGGGACACTTTCGCGTCGCCAATGTCCCGCCGGGAGCGGTCCATTTGCTCCTCCGGCGGTTGG
>Ga0114950_10004608_pt1 | contig 10714 bp, 10 predicted proteins | sample N075metaG_FD_83503 | JGI IMG/M metagenome (GOLD analysis project Ga0114950, IMG submission 83503) | Deep subsurface microbial communities from Kermadec Trench to uncover new lineages of life (NeLLi) - N075 metaG | ecosystem: Environmental > Aquatic > Marine > Ocean trench > Sediment | place... | reverse complement strand
AGTGGCTTAGTCAGAAATTCTCGAACTCCATTTTCAACGGCACGGAGGCGAATTTCTTCATCGCGCTCATTGGTCATAATAATTATTGGAGCCAAAGGATTTTCGATCTCCTGAAATTGATTCAACACTTGAAACCCATCCAAATCCGGCATCTCTAAATCCAAAATTACTAAATCGGGTTTAAAAATTTTGTACTGCTCCGCCGCAATCTCAGGGTTAAAGGTGCTGACAATATCGTTGTACCCTTCCTGTCGCAATAATTTCTCCAGAATAACTAAATCGGGAATTTGGTCGTCAATGATAAGAATTTTCGCTTCCAAAAGTTTTTCTAAGGGAAGAACACTACTATCAACAATTTGGTTTTTCATAATCATAGTGTTCTCTCCTGAAAGTTCCATTTTCGATGCCAGCCTCCAATACAATGGTTAGAAATCCGTGTCAAGAGCCATCTAAGTTATTAAAATTATTAGCTTTATTTTAACAAATTTTCCTCGAAATTCATTCTAAATCTGACCTTTAGGGTGATTTAAAGCAAAAATGATTGGAAGATTAATTGGATAACCCTGAAATATCGCACTTTACTGTTCGAGAATTCAGATTGTCCGAAAACCAATCGATGTGTTGATTATTTTAAGGTTCCAAGAAAGGCCTTTACTGCCAGCGGACGGGATGTCCTACCAAGATTTTGCGGGTGGGCCATTGGTAAGATTAATAATTTTTTTCTCCTCCTTTGAAAAACCACCAAAAGATCAGGATAGCTCCTGCACCCAACATAATTTTGCCCCCAGTACTATCAGTAATTGAACTCAGAAATTCAGAAACCTGCGCTCCAAACTCAACTGCCGAATTGAAAACAATTTTATAGCGTGGATCTTCATGTCCATCCATATCAATTTCCCATAATAGAATTTTTCGAAAAAAAAATTTATCCGTCTAGATAGACAACATAGTCCTAAATGGTGTTCAGGTTATTCTTCAACTGCTTTCTTTCAGTTTAAGGGGGTCTGAGTAGAAAAGCTACTGGGGAGAGGCCAATTTCCAAATGTTTGCATCATCCGATACGGACGCAATCGGTAGTGGGCTGGAGAGGAAATTAAAGATGCAAAAGTTCCTGTAATTCCGTGGCTACCCACCTTTTATTATCAACAATGCCCGCACACCATAATCCTCCCAATTCTATCTCGGAACCAAAATAGCCTGATCGTGGGATAGATATTTTTCCTGCCTAATATAACCTGTTTTAAATAACCTCTAAATTTTAATTTAAATACGCTTTTGCTGTTCATCGTAATTTTTTATTATCGACCGGGCATGTAGTAGGTTTTATTTATTATTGGAAACCATATTTCATATGGGAGGGGATTATGGACAAAAATGATGAGGCAACACCTAAACAGTCGCAGATCAGAACAGGGTGGTTGAATGGTGGGAGCATTAATAACAACTATTTTACGGAAAAACACAAATTACTTTTGCTGAAACGAAATTTGGAACAAAACACTTTCCACTCAGGTGAGAAATCCACCATAAAACATCGAATGAAATAATATCAGGAGTTCGAAAAACGCAACATCTCACATTCAATTAAAACTAACGGAGGCAGTCCAAAGGTCCACCTTTGTTGGATTTCCGTGCAATTCCTTCCCCCAATGAGAATTTTTGCCTTGCACAAAGTAAATTTTATCCCATTGAATGGGTGCCATACGGGTCAGCTAAGCACCTATTTATAAAGCCTTTTACAATAAAAATTCATTTCCCACGCCATTTCTCACAGGCCAAACTCAATAAACCCAATAACAGATGGGTTTAAATTGATTAAATTTTTCATTCCCCTGTTTTTTAAAGACTTTTTATTATAATATAGATAAAATTAGATAGATTAGCCTGCCATCGTTTTTGCCCGATGGAGAAAATACGCTAAATGTTTTGGGGAGAGAGATTTACATTAGGGCACTTCACCCTGAGGCGTTTCATCAATAGAGGTCAATAATGAATATCAAATCTGCAAATATTCCCGAGGAAGTTCGACGGGAACTTGAAGTGTTTGCCGCCGAGGTTGAACGGCTGAATCGTGGCGAAGTGGGTGTAGAGGATTTCAAACGATTCCGCCTGCAACAAGGCATCTATGGTCAAAGGCAGGAAGACGTTCAGATGGTCCGAACCAAGCTTCCTCAAGGCCGACTGACCTCACCACAATTGGACTGTTTGGCTGATTTCGCCGAAAGATATTCCAACGGTATCCTGCATATGACTACCCGTCAGGATGTCCAGTTTCATTTCGTAAAAATCGACGATGTGCCAAAAGGCCTCGATGAGCTAGCCAATAACGAAATGACCACGCGTGAAGCCTGCGGCAACACAGTACGAAATATTACCGCCTGCCACAAAGCTGGCACCTGCGCCGAGGAACTCTTCGATGTCGCCCCATATGGCCGGGCCATCACCGATTATCTTCTGCGCCACAAATTGACCCAGAACCTGCCGAGAAAATTCAAGATCAGCCTCGGAGGTTGTAAAGGTTGTGGATTGACGCCTATCCATGATATCGGCCTCAAGGCCGCGATGGGAGACCATAACGGGCAGGAAGTCCGGGGATTCCGCGTCTTTATCGGTGGAGGGCTGGGATCGTCGCCTCGTTCGGCCAAACTGCTGACGGAGTTCATTCCCGCCAACCATATGCTCCGCATGTGCGAAGCGATCGTTGCCGTTTTCGATAAATATGGCGACAAAAAGAACCGCAACAAAGCCCGCTTCAAATTTGTCATAGACAAACTGGGGCTGGAAAAAGTCATAGAACATTATGAGGAAGAGTTTGCACTGCTGGAAGAAGTTACCTTTCCTGAACTCGAAATCCCGGAGGACAGCATCCCCGAGATTCCTCAGTTCACCGTAAACAATGAATTTGACAACGATCCAGATTTTCTAAATTGGAAAACCCGTAATAGCTACAAGCAAAAACAAGAAGGTTTTTTCAACGTTCAAATCAAACTTCTTCTGGGCGACCAGACAAGTGAGCAGGCTCGGGCCATCAGCAAAATCGCTTCGAATTATGCAGGCGGCGTGGTTGTAATCACGGTCAATCAAAATCAGATGATCCCATGGGTCAAAGAAGATGCTATGGGTGCCGTTTTTGCTGAACTGAAAAAAATCGGACTGCACAAGGCCGGTACCGAAGAAATTCGCGACATCACCTGTTGCCCCGGATCTGAAACCTGCAATCTTGGAATCACTGCATCCAGAGGCTTGGCGGCGGAACTGAGCACGCAGATGGAAAATGGATTCCCGTTGTCGGCAGAATTGGATCACCTCACCATTAAAGCAAGTGGGTGTCCAAACTCCTGCGGCCAACATCATATTGCTTCCATCGGCCTGCACGGTGGGGCGAAAAAGGTCAACGGAGTTTTGTCGCCGCATTATGAAATTTTTCTTGGTGGGCGACTCAATGATGAATCCGCCACTTTTGGTCTTCCGGTAATCAAAATTCCAGCCAAGAATACTCCTTCGGCAGTTCGCATGCTGGTGGAACACTATAAAGAGAAAAAGAATAGCGAAGAAACATTTGAAGAGTTTTTTGATCGCAATGGAAAAAAATATTTCCGTGACTTGCTAACTCCTTTCAAAGATTTAGCGGATATCGAAAGCGCACCTCAGTCTTACCTCGATTATGGTTCGGACAAGAAATTTTCTCTAGAAGATCGGGGCCAGGGCGAATGTGCCGGTGCGGTCACCGACATGATTCAGGATCATCTTGCAGAATCTGAGCGGTCCTTGTTTCAGGGCAAATTGTCGGTAGAAAAATCTACCTTCGCCGAAGCCATTGACCATGCCAAGCGGTCACTGATCAGTTCCGCTAGGGCGCTTTTGGTCACAGAGGGAATGGATTTTGATCTCGACATTGAATGCCTGAAAAAATTTCAGTCTTTGGTCGTCGACATGGAAATCGTTTCGCCTAAATATGCCGACCTCATTGATCATTATGAAGATACTTCCGCCGCCACGGATGAGGAAAAAGCCAATTGGTGGTTAGCACAATGCCTTGGTCTGGTGAAAGAGTGCAAAGCAATTAATGATACATTGCAGACGGACAAAACACTCAGGATACGTACCGGCTCCAATAAAAAAGTTGATATCCCGACGGAGACCAGCGACACCAAAGCAATCGACAGTAAAATCGATTTACTCGGTGTAAAATGTCCCTTCAATTATGTTAAGACCAAACTCAAATTGGAGACCATGCAAATCGGCAATACGCTGGAGGTCCTGTTGGATGATGGCGAACCGGCAAAAAATGTCCCTAGAAGCATTCAAAACGATGGGCACAAAGTCCTTTCCCTGGTCAAAGAAAATGATCATTTCAAATTGATCGTTGAGAAGGTGTAGGGAATAATGCTCAAAAGTATGACGGGCTTTGGCCGGTCCGATGGCCAAAATGAGGATCTCAACTGCAAAGTTGAGATCCGTTCTGTCAATAACCGATTTATTGAAATCAATACCCGCCTGCAAAGAAATTTACAACTGCTGGAGGCCCCTCTTAAAAAACTCGTCAAATCCCGGTGCGCCAGGGGCTCGTTCGACGTTACCATCACGCTGGAAAAAACCAATGGCAATGCCAGCAATGTAGTGATTGCCCCTAACCTGTCTTTGGCTTCGCAATATTTGGAAGCCTTCAACCAGATCAAACAAGAACTCGGGCTATCGGGGGAAATCGATATCAACAGCGTCTTGGCGCAAAGAGATGTGGTCAAAGTTGAAGCGGAACAGACCGACCCAAATAAGGAAAAGTTAATCTTCGAAACTGTGGATCTTGCGCTAACTAGTTTATTGGAAATGCGGCAGGAAGAAGGCCATAACCTGCAGGCCGACATTTCCAATCGTCTGATTGAAATTGCGAAACACGGGGATATTATTCGCGGTCGACAGCCCGTCGTTTTACAGGAGTACAAAGATCGGCTCAAAGAACGGATTCAGATCTTAAACGATGGAGTTGAACTCGACACATTGCGCTTGGCCCAGGAAACAGCTCTGATGGCGGATCGATGCGATGTGACAGAAGAAATCATTCGACTGAAAAGTCATTTGGAACAGTTCCAAAAACTGCTCGATTCCGACCAACCAGTGGGCAGAAAACTAGAATTCATCACGCAAGAAATCAATCGGGAAGTCAACACTATCGGTTCTAAAACTATAGACACAACAGTCTCCCAATCGGTCATTGAAATGAAGAGCGACTTGGAAAAAATCCGCGAGCAGTTACAAAATATAGAATAGTCGGGTTTTACCCACTTCGCTAGATTTTCGCATCCATCCAAATCATGAAAACTGCTCCCAATAACTCATATCCTAGAATATAGTTATGAAGCTTAATGGAATCGTATTTATCCTTTCAGGGCCTTCCGGCAGTGGCAAAACCACTATAGGCAAACTCATCCGTGAAACTCTGCTGGACTTTAAGTTTGCTGTTTCCCATACCACACGACCGGCACGGCAGGGAGAACAAGACGGAATGGATTATTCCTTCGTCTTGCAAAGTGATTTCGACAAAATGGCTTCCAATGGGGAGTTTTTGGAATGGGCAAAAGTTCACGACCATTGCTACGGAACCTCCTTTAAAACGGTGCGCGATAATACCGAAAGCGGTAACGATATATTGGTTGAAGTGGATGTTCAGGGAGCCGAAACCTTACGCAAAAATAATTTTCCCGGGATCTATATTTTTCTTCTCCCCCCTTCCCTCGCCCAATTAGATGAAAGATTACGAAACCGTGGAACTGAAAAAGAGGAAATAATTCACAAACGTCTGGAAATCGGCAAAGCCGAAATCCCCAAATACCGCCTCTATGATTATGTCCTTACAAATTACGAAGTAGAAGATACGCTACAAGGACTGATAGCAATTATTAGAGCTGAAAACAGTCGCGTTGAACGCTACCAACCCACCGCCAAAGATATTGAATCCCTGCTGGCAAAGGTTAATACCTGACATGGCTAACCTCGACCTGAGCCAACTGGTTCAGCAAAAAATAAAGGACCTGAAAGCCTATCATGTGGAAACCATCGACTGCGATGTCAAATTGCACGCCAACGAAAATCCATTTCCACCTTCGCCGGAGTTGTTACAGCAGTTGCAAAACGGCCTGGAAAATTTTGAACTCAATCGTTACCCGGACCCAGATTGTGCCGAGCTTAAAAAAGCTATTTCGGGCAGAGTCGGCCAGACAGTGGATCATTTAACCGTTGGCAATGGCTCTGACGAATTGATCCAACTGATCCTGCAAGTGTTTTGCGATGCAGGGGACAGTGTCGTTTTCCCCGATCCAACATTCGCCATGTATTCCATCATTGCCCGTGGAATGGGACTCAAACCCCTGACCGTCCCCTTGGATGATCGCTGGGATTTTAATGGAGAGGCGTTTTTAAAATCCATTAGTAATGAAAATCCTAAAGTGGTTTTCATCAGTTATCCCAACAATCCCACTGGCAATTGTTTTTCCGAGGCCTCCATTTGGAAAATCATTGAAGAGTTCCAGGGAATCGTTGTTCTGGACGAAGCCTATTATGACTTTTCTAGAAAAACATTTGTCAGTCACCTGGCAAATCACAACAACCTGATCGTCCTGCGTAGCCTATCCAAAATAGGCATGGCGGCTTTACGAGTAGGCTATGCGGTGGCACACCCATCGATCATTGCTGAAATAAATAAGGTGCGACTGCCTTATAATTCCAATACCGTTTCGCAAACATTCGCCACCCAACTTCTCAATAATTTTTCCTTGGCACAAAAACAGATCGACCTTATCTTATTAGAACGAGATCGAATGGCTAGCGAAATGGCAAAATGCAATTCTATTACGGTTTTTCATTCCGATTCTAATTTCGTGCTTTTCCGCGCCGAGTCCGGAGGAAGAAAAATTTTTGAAAATTTAATGCAGAATGGAATTCTGATTCGGGATCTGGGCGGCCATCCGAGATTAAAAGATTGCCTCCGAGTTACGGTTGGGACGCAACAAGAAAATAATTTATTCCTGGAAAAACTACAAATGTTAACCGAGTAGCCTGAGCTTCTTGCAACCCTCTAATCACCAGACGTTAAAATTTTCAGACCCCCCTTAAACATTTTCACTCAGAACGTATTTGTTTTTATGAGCCAGTTTAAATTGAAAATTCCACAACCTAAATTGATGGTATTCGCTGGCTTAATTGTCACCGTATGGGTTTTGCTCGGTTGGTTTTATTACCTAGCCTCCAGCCCCGTCAATGAAGACACCCGAAATATTGTCGTTAAAATCGAACCGGGAATGACATTGAAACAGGTGTCCGTCCTGTTAAAAAATAAAAACCTTATACAAAATTCGGCAGTCTTCAGGGCTATCGCTTTCCTGCAAAAAAAACAGAATCAAATCATGGTCGGAGAATATGAAATATCCTCCTCGATGGTCCCTATGGATATTCTCCGGCGAGTAACATCCGGCAAAACCGTGTTGCATCCCATTACGATTCCAGAGGGCTATAGAATCACGGAAATTGCCGACTTATTGGCAAGCAACGGATTGGTCGATAAAGATGAGTTTATTCGTCTCACCCAGGACGAAGAGGTTATCAAATTTTGGGATATCCCAGGAGACAGTCTGGAAGGATACCTGTTCCCGGAAACTTATCACTTCGGTAAGAATACAGGTACAAGAAAAATTATCGACACCATGATGAAAACTTTTCAAGACCAAGTCAGTCCTTTGAATCTGGACAAAAGAGCTAAGGAATTGAATTTCACGCCGCACAAAGTGATCACCTTAGCTTCAATCATTGAAAAGGAAACCGGCAAAGCGGAAGAACGTCCTCTGATTTCTTCGGTATTTCATAACCGGCTGAAAAAGAATATGCGGTTACAAACTGATCCGACAGTAATTTATGCAATCAAAAATTTTGATGGGAATATCCGGAAAAAAGATTTATCACTGGACTCTCCTTATAATACATATAAATATAAAGGACTGCCTCCTGGTCCGATCGCCAGTCCAGGGCTAAAAGCGATCCTCGCGGTTTTGGAACCAGATAATTCTGATTATTTGTATTTTGTCTCGCGCCAGGATGGGAGCCATCAGTTTTCCACCACGCTGGATGCACATAACAATGCAGTAAGGAAATATCAACTAAAGAAAGTACGCAGGAACCGATAGATGACCATTCCACAACAACAAGCACCCAAAGGCCATGGCAACTTCAGGCAAGGGCAACATCCGGCGTTCAAGTATTTAGTTCGCGCCGGAATCCTGGTCAAACTCATTGCCGCCTTTTTCTTGTTGTTTCTGATCGATTACTACCTATAGGCCCCCCTTTTATTTTACTGAACAGGCGAGTGAAATCCGGCCTGTTGATAAAATGATCAAAGCACTATACTATGTTTGAATACAGAGAAATTGGCCATAGCCTGGACTTACAAATGAATCTGGAACCAAGGGCTTGTTAGCGTGATTTGCCCAAGCTAGCCAAGTTGCATCGCCTTCGGGCAGGGTCATTCCAGAGATCAATAAGGAGAAATGCCATGGTTGCCGAACAGGGGAAAAAAATTGATTTTGATTATAAGCAATGGATTTATCAGGGGTCCGAGACAATGAAAATCCTAACCGGATTTGCCGCTGAATTATTCCAGGGTTTGAAATTCTTTTTTATAAAATTTATCAAGGAAGCGTATCAACAAACGCGCTTTTTCATTTCTCGCCTCACAATATGGGACTATCTATGCTGTAGCATAAACACGGTTGTAGGTTTTTTAGCGGCCCTGGTTTTTTTCTCAGGCTTGGGGCTTGTTGCCTACCAGATTTTCTTATGGATACAAAATGGCGCTTGGACGGAATACCCCATTTTTGTCCTATTCAATTTTGTATTTGAGAACACCGTATTGCATCAATGGATCAATCAACCGGATTCATGGTTTGGCCTGCAAAAGATTTTGATCTGGTCAATGGAGAATATGCCCCTTTCACTGGCGCTGGTTGTGCCCGGTCTTTTGGTGTCCTTGCTAGCCGCTGGAGTCATGGGGACAGCGATTTCCATCCGTTATTATCAGTTTAAGAAAACCGAATCCGATTGAGTCTGACAAATTAATTTTTCCTGAACCGCAAATGAAAGTTCTAGTGACTGGAGGAGCCGGATTCATCGGTTCTAATATTGTGGATGCCTATATCGAGTTGGGGCATGAGGTGGTTGCCCTGGATAATTTATCATCCGGCAATAAAGATCATGTCAACCCGAACTCGCGTTTTGTGGAGATGGATATCCTCGACCCAAAACTGGAAAATCTGATCCAGCAGGAAAAATTTGACGTTGTGAATCATCACGCCGCACAAATTTCGGTAACACAATCTGTGGCCAATCCGGCATTTGATGCCAACATCAATATCCTGGGTAGTTTGAAGCTGATGAAATGCGCCGCTGACAATGATGTTAAACGATTCATTTTTGCCTCCACCGGAGGCGCAATTTACGGCGAGCAAGATTATTTTCCGGCAGATGAAAATCACCCTTGCAGGCCACTTGCTCCCTATGGGATCGCCAAAATCACCGTTGAAAACTATTTGGAGTTTTTTGCCAGAGAGTTCGGCCTCAAGTCGACCATTCTGCGCTATGGCAATGTCTATGGCCCCAGACAGGACCCTCATGGTGAAGCCGGAGTGGTGGCCATTTTTTGCAAAAAATTAATTAACAAAGACACGCCAATAATTTTTGGCGATGGCAAACAAACTCGAGATTTTGTCTTCGTGTTCGATGTGGTTCAGGCGAATGTTCTGGTATTGGAAAAAGAATATGACGGGATTTTCAACGTAGGCACAGCAAAGGAAACTTCTGTGAATGAACTGTGTCGGATGCTGATCGATTATTCCAGCGAAGACCTGAAACCTCTGTATCAACCACCGCGCAAAGGCGAACAGAAAAGAAGCTCCATCGATCCCAGAAAACTTCAGAAAACTACGGGTTGGAAATCCCAATTCCCCATGAACGAGGGGTTGGCGCAAACCTTTGAGTTTTTTCTCAAGAAACAAAAAGCAAATATTTCCTGATCCCCCGAAGAAACCTGATTGGAATCAGCCTTCCTGCCAGGAGAGGATAACGACTTTATTGCTGAGAAGTGAGTTTGGCACATCAGAATCATAAGTGATAGTCATATTGCCTGATATTGTGCTATCTGGAGAAGCCAAATCTTCCACATCGGCTACATTGGCCGCAATTGCATAGCCATTTAAGACCACATTACCTGAAATTGAAAGTTGCTCTTTTGCATATATGAGACCAGAAATGGTCTGTATTGGATTTCCAGAAAACTCAATATCTGTTCCTGCGATAAACAAAAGGCTTTCAATATCAGGCGTATTGGTCAATGGGCCATCGCCATCATAGTTCGACCAGTTTCCGCCTGCCGAAATATCAATATAGCCTTCAGCAATAATGGTGGTTTGCCAACCATCAGGCGTGTTTTGTATTTTCGCATCGCCTACAACATAATACATTCCATCTGCCATATCGTTATTACCATTAAAAGTCCATTTTCCAGTCGATGAATTATGCGATATATCATCAAAACTATCTGTTCCATCCGTCGGTCCAGCATCATCCCCTGTCCACGCGCTGGGACCATTCGTATGAGTATAAGTGATTGATGTGGTTTGATCGGTTATGGTTCCATCGCTATTTAATACATAATTTGCGTAGTTCTTATAGT